>Ga0214192_1001617_pt1 | contig 12377 bp, 2 predicted proteins | sample TroBogEpilimnion_44_FD_153030 | JGI IMG/M metagenome (GOLD analysis project Ga0214192, IMG submission 153030) | Freshwater microbial communities from Trout Bog Lake, WI - 29JUL2008 epilimnion | ecosystem: Environmental > Aquatic > Freshwater > Lake > Epilimnion/Euphotic zone | place: Trout Bog... | reverse complement strand
GGAGAAAGTAGTATCGCAGCCGTAGTTATCTTGTGCAGTGACCTGGTGAGGCCCTGCTGCGAGATCAAAGAAATCTGGAATAGACTGGAAGGGGCTGCCGTCTACAGAGTAAAGGAAGGGGCCATTCGGTATAGAATATCCTTGCACATGTATTATACCATCGTGATACTGCGGACCATAGCAGGAGACCGTATCTGCAGAAGATGTATAGACATTGAATGGTGCGCGAGGCACTGTGATAGTGTCAGTCGCAGCACAGCTATTCTGGTCTGTCACCACGACATAGTACCATCCATATCCTAATCCTGTAAATAGGCCCGTGGTGTTACCCGATTGAAGTATTGCTCCAGTATTGTCCTCCAGAGTATAAGTATACGAGCCCGTTCCTCCCGCTCCTGCTGCGGTGATCGTACCATCTTTGCTATCCGGACAGTTGGTCCGCACAGAGCTCAGTGTCTCACTCACTATGACTGGCTGGGTGACAGTCGTAGATGTAGATGCGGAGCAGCCATGATTATCGGTGGCAGTGACTGTGTAGGAGCCCGCTACCAGATTTGATGCTGTGATAGTGCTATCGCCGGTATTCCATACGTAGCTGTATGGCGCAGTACCCCCGTGGCCTGTAGCTGTGGCAGATCCATCATTTCCCGCGAAGCATTTCACGTTGATTTCTGTGGCGGAGACGGTGACCTGAGTGGGCTGAACTAGTGTGACCGAGCTAATGCCGGTGCACCCATTGGCGTCTGTCGCAGTGACGGTATAGGTGCCATCAGGTAGGCCAGACACAGGATTGGTAGAGTCGCCGGCATAGCTCCAGGAGTATGTATAGCTGCCGATGCCGTTTTGCGGAGCGACTAGCGCGGTTCCATTGCTATCTCCATAGCACAGAGGATTGGTGACTGTAGGTGTACCAAATGTAATGGCAAGAGGATCAGTCAATGTCACATTGAGTGTCAACGTACAGAGGCTGTCATCACTCACTACGACAGTATACGGACCTGCGAGCAGGCCTGTGGCTTGCTGGGTATTCTGTACTGGTGTACTGGTCCATGCGTATGAATATGTGCCGCTAGCGGTGCTACCTCCGGATGGGTTGACTACTGCCGCTGTACCGTCTGCATACCCGAAACAGTGGGGGTTAGTAAACGTAGTAGTAGCGGAGAGAGGCGTAGGCTGAGTCAGCGTGTAGGTAGCAGTCCCCGTGCATCCGAACTGATCAGTCACGCTCACTGTATATGTTCCGGCCTGTACGTTAGTCAGGTTTTGACTATGTGTGTTATTACTCCAGTTATAGATATCTGTGTACGATGGCGCATTTCTCGCAGTATCTACCAAAGCAATATAGACTGCACCGCTGGCATCGTTATAGCACCTCAGGTCATGTTGGCTTATTTCGTTTATGATTATAGCTGGAGTCTGCAGAGTCACAGTACCCGAGGCGGTGACTGTACAGTGATTGACATCGGTCACGATCACGGTATAACTACCGGCGTTGAGATTAGTGAGAGAGTCCCTCGTGCCACCCGGCGCGCTCCATGAGTATGTATATGGCTGTGTACCTGCTGATGGATTTGCTATAGCTATACCATTTTGAGCGGTGCATACTGTCGGGATAGTAGTGACTGTAGCGAGTGGCAGTGGATTGACAGTCACGGTATCGACAGCCGAGGCCGCGCAGCTACCCAGAGTATAGGTCACCGTGAGGTGGGATGTGACTGTGGTGTCAGTAGTGATCGATGGCGTGGTGGCACCTGTACTCCATAGATATGTACCTCCCGCAGGGGAGACAGTAGTGCTCAGTGTAGCAGTACCTCCCAGGCAGTATGAGGCGTTTGGCAGTGTGATGGTGGGTTCCTGGGTGACTGTGATCAGTGCAGTATCTGTACATCCACTTGCATTAGTCCAGATGAATGTGTAGGTACCCGGAGCTGAGAATGTGGTAATCGTAGTAGTAGAACTAGTAGGTGCCGTGATCACGGCGGTGCCTGGATTGCCTGACGAAGCTGCTGTCCAGGTGCCTGAGCCCGAGCCGCCCATAGTCGCAGAGCCTCCCGGCAGCAGCGCGCACAGTACACTCTGATCCGGTCCTGCATTTGGTTTGGCGGTGACTACTATCGCAGCGGTATCTGTGCATCCGCTGGCGTTGGTCCAGATGAAATGATAGGTGCCCGGGGCTGTGAAACCACTGATCGTCGTGGTCGGGCTCGTGCTGCTCGCGATAGTCGCAGTGCCTGCATTGCCGGTAGATGCGGGAGTCCAGGTGCCAAGGCCGGATCCAGCCATAGTGGCCGAACCTCCAGGAAGAATAGCACACGTGACAATTTGATCTGGTCCTGCATTAGGTTTCGCTGTCACCGTGATCAGTGCTGTGTCAGTACATCCCGCAGCATTGGTCAGGATGAAGGTATAGATACCCGGTGCGCTGAATGTAGTAATCGTGGTAGTCGTGCTGGTTGGGTTTGTGATCGTTGCCGTACCCGGATTGCTGGCTGTCAGGGCTGTCCATGTACCAGCACCTGAGCCCCCCATAGTGGCAGAACCGCCAGGCAAAACGGCACATGTCACCGTTTGGTCAGGTCCTGCATTCGGCTTAGCAGTGACGGTGACCAGGGCAGTATCCGTACATCCGCTAGCATTAGTCCAGATGAATGAATAAACGCCGGCAGCGGGGTAGCCACTGATTGTAGTGGTAGCACTAGTCGGAGATGCGATAGTCGCAGTGCCTGGATTGCCTGATGCAGCTGCGGACCATGTGCCTGTGCCTGTAGCAGCCATGCTGGCGGATCCGCCAGGGAGGATCGCGCAGCTGACAGTTTGATCCGGTCCTGCATTTGGTTTAGCCGTCACTGTGACGAGGGCAGTGTCCGTACATCCTGATGCATTGGTCCATATAAATGTATATATGCCCGCCGCAGTAAATCCTGTAATGGTAGTTGTAGGACTAGCACTATTGGTTATAGTGGCGTTGCCGGGAGTGCCGGGAGTAGATTGTGTCCAGGTACCTGTGCCTGATCCTGCCATGGTCGCAGTACCTCCGGGTAGTATCGCACACAGCACAGATTGATCAGGCCCCGCATTTGGTTTCGCTGTCACTGTGATGAGGGCTGTATCTGTACATCCGGATGCATTAGTCCAGATGAGTGTATATACACCTGCCGCAGTAAATCCTGTGACAGTAGTGGTCGCTAAGGTCGTACTGGTGATAGTAGCAGTACCGGCATTGCCGGTAGGTGCGAGAGACCAGGTGCCAGTGCCTGAGCCAGCCATAGTAGCTGAGCCTCCTGGCAGTACTGCACAGGTTACAGTTTTATCGGGACCGGCATTTGGCTTAGCGGTCACCACTATAGAGGCTGTATCTGTGCATCCGGATGCATTGGTGAAAACATATTTATAGGTTCCTGCCACAGGGAAGTTTGTGATCGTCGTCGTCGGGCTGGTCGGCGCAGTGATAGTAGCGATGCCCGGATTACCCGCAGACGCAGCAGTCCATGTACCGGATCCTGAGCCGCCCATAGTCACTGATCCACCCGGCAGCACGACACAGCTAATAGCCTGATCAGGACCTGCATCTGGTTTAGCTGTGACTACGATCGCCGCCGTATCTGCACATGTACCACTCGTAAATGTGAACTGATAGGTACCGGGCAGACTGAAGTTTGTGATGGTGGTGGTAGGGCTATTGGGGGTCGTGATGGTGGCATTGCCGGGACCTGAAAGTGGCGCCCAGGTGCCCCCACCAGATCCTGACATTGTCGCAGTGCCTCCCGGCAGCACAGCACAGGTCACCGTCTTATCAGGGCCAGCATTTGGACTCGTGACTATGACTGTATCCGCAGCCGTGGCGGTACAGGTACCCAAAGTATAGACTACGCTGTAGTGAGTCGTCGTGGCCGGACTCACCGTGATAGATGAAGTGGTCTGAGTCGTACTCCATGCGTAGGTGCCTCCGGTAGGAGACACCACAGGTGCGAGCGTGGCGGTGCCTCCCGGACAGATATTGATGTCAGGTGTCAGTATCATAGTCGGAGATGCTGTGACTGTGATCGTGTTGGTAGTGAGAGGAGATGTACAGGTGCCCGCAGATACGGTGAGTGTGACGGACTTAGTACCCGGTGTACTCCAGCTGACCTGATAGGGGCCCATACCTGAACCGCTGACTATTGTGCCACCGTTGAAGTTCCATGTATACGTATTTGCCGCAGTGCCGTTGCCTGTATAGGTGATCGTTGATGTCTGCCCGGTACAGACTGGTCCGGTCACGGTGAATGTAGAAGTGGGCTGTGGAGATACGACTACATTGATGATCGTATCTACGGTACACGGGCTGACGCCAATGGTGAGCTTCACCGCATGAGTACCTGCAGTCGCGAAAGTATAGCTTGGATTTTGTAAAGTAGAGTTAGTCGTACCACTATTATTAAAATCCCAGGCCCAATGTGTGATTGCTCCGGTAGGAGTAGATAAGTCTGTGAAGACAGTGGGACTGCCCAGGCATACGGTAGGGGCGGAGAAGTTGGCATGATCTCCGGTAGGAGGCACGAGGGTAATAGTGGTATCCAAGGTAAAGGTACACGGAGTAGATCCGAATGTAGTCATGGATACATGGTAGTGTCCTGACTGCGTAGCTGTGATGGTTTGCGTAGTATCATTGCTGATACCGGGGCCCGTCCAGGTATAGGTCGCGGCACCTGCGGGAGCAGTGATCGTATAGGTCTGCGATGAGCAGGTAGTGGTGGGTGTCAACGTCAGCGCGATCGGACCGCACTGGGCATCTATGTATGCGATGGCAAAGTGTGTGCCTGCACATCCGCCGGGATTGCAGGAATTAGTGATGAATGTAATAGACACAGTCTGCCCGATATAGTTTGTCAATGGAATATAAACAGGAGTCCAGTTTTTATAATATACCTTACCCGCAGCGAGGCTGCTATTGTCATTGAAGTGGCTAAACCCGCCGACACTCGCGGCATTACTGGCATCTACGTCAAACGAAGCGCAGGTAATAGTGTCATGCAGGGCATCGAGCATGCGTATTTTAAAAAATGGCTGCTCACTAGGCAGGTGACCGCTACCCACATTGAGGATGGGCAGGTAGTAATAGGTGAAACCGGCCGTAGCGGCTGTGACTGTGTATGAGTAGGTGATGGTCTCTGCATCCGGAGTAGCATCAATAGTAAAAAGACCTTGTCCTGAATTGGGCCATGTATTTCCTATCCGCGCAGAGTAGGTACCACCTCCCGGGTGCACTATTGGCAAATTTATACCGTTTGCTGCAAGAAAGGGATCATTGCCTGCACCAGTTGTGATAATCTGGCAATATTGATTATTGGCGCTGTTTGAAGGGTAGTTATTGGGTCCCTGCAGGAATCCTGTATACTCGTATGGCATGGAATATATGCAGTTTCCATTGTTGTAATCGATACCGTATGTCCCGGTCCAGCCTGTGAAATTTCCGTCGGAAAAATCCGCATTCGTACATTGACCATACGATGCCTGAGAAATTGAAATGAGGCTGACCAGAAAAATAAAAAAAGGTAATCCGCAAGTCTTGATGAAAATTTTGCAAGTGCGCTTAGTATACGTCGATAGCATAGATGATAGATTAGGTTGTGGCTGAATCAGTTTGGTGGCGTCAAAATGAGAGTGGAATATAACAAAAAAGGTTGCAAAATCAATAGCGATTCGCGCTAAATTGCGGATATATCAGCCATACGGCGCGGATAATTGTTAAAATTGCCTGCGTATAATGTTTTTATTTGTTGCGATGATGGTCTCAGGGTTCTTTCACCGCAGTATTCTTGTCCTGACCAAGATCCATGTCTTTTGCATGAGCGATTTCGTATTCGAGCTCAGGATCAATGTTTTGTTGCTCTATTTTTTTTGCTTTCTCGATGAGTTCATCACGATGCTCCTGTAGCCATGCGAGCTGTTTTTGGCCATAGGAAAATTTAGTAAACAAAACGAAAAGTACAGGTACAATGAAGATCGAAATAGTAGTCGATGCGATCATACCTCCGAGGACCGTGAAGCCTATCGTCTTGCGGGCTACCATGCCTGCACCACTCGCCAGTACCAGTGGCATCACACCCAGTATGAAAGCCACTGATGTCATCACGATGGGCCTGAGACGCAGGCTCACCGCCTCGAGTGTAGATTTGATCAGCTCCTCGCCCATGTCTACGCGTATCTTAGCAAACTCTACTATCAGGATGGCATTTTTGGCGGAAAGGCCGATGAGGGTGATGAGTCCAATCTGCGCATAGACATTGTTGGTCAGCGGAGGGATACAGGTCAGTGCAAGTATCGCCCCAAAGGCACTGATAGGCACAGCCAGCATCACGGAAAAAGGCACAGACCAGCTCTCATACAGCGCCGCGAGAAACAGAAAAACAAAGGTGATCGTAAAGATGAAAATGTAAACGGTCGTCGATCCCGCCCGTATTTCCTCATAGCTCAAGCCGGAGAATTCATATGTATATCCGCGAGGCAATACACGGCCGGCGATGGCTTTCAGCGAGTCTATACATTGACCGCTGCTGAATCCCTCCGGGTACTGGCCATTGACTGTGGCTGAGCGGAAGATATTAAAGTGTGTGATGAGCGGCGCAGTTTCGATTGGTTCATAGCTGATCAACGTACTCAGGGGTAGCATCTCTCCGGCGCTATTGCGCACATAGTATTTATTCATGTCGGAGATCATGGCGCGCCAGGTGGTATCTGCCTGCACCACTACGTGAAAGGTACGATTGTACAGTGTGAAATCATTAACATAAAGGCTACCCATGAAAGCCTGCATGGTATTGAAAACATCACCGATATTAACTCCCAGCTTCTGGCATTTCTCACGGTCGACAGTCAGGTTATAGCTCGGTGTATGCGCCGAGAAAAACGATTTAGCTGTCGAGGTAGCAGGATTTTTCTTGCAGGCGCTAAGGAAAGTATTGACTACTTTTTCAAACTGGTGCACGTCATCCGTAGTGCTGCCCTGCTCGATCTGTATCTCAAATCCCGCAGCTACGCCTATCCCCCGTATAGGCGGAGGAGGGATCACCACGATATTGGCTTCTTTGATCCCTGCTTTAGCAAAACGTTTATTGAGCTCTCCGATCAGTCCCGGGAGTTTCTCCGTGGGTGCTTTGCGCTCATCCCATGGCTTGAGCATGGTGAAGATGGTGCCGTTATTTGAGTTAGCTGCGCCGCTGATGACATTCAGGCCGGATACTGCGGCGAAGTGGTTGACGCCTGGGGTGCTGTCCATCACACCCATGAGTTTTCTCATTACCTCTACGGAGTGTGCGGTAGAGCTGGCCTCCGGCAGCTGATAGGTGATGTATAGACGACCTTCATCTTCAAAAGGAATAAAGCCTTTAGGTTTTGCTTTGAACAAAAAATAAGTGCCGACACAAATACAGATCAAAATCACAACGACAAATTTTGAGCCTTTGATAGCATGTTTTACGCCGTTTGAGTAGCTGGCCGTGGCACGCTCAAACCATTTATTGAAATGGAAAAAGAATTTGTTTATCCATGTTGATTTTTCATCGATATGCGTCGGTTTCAAAAGCAATGTGCACAGCGCAGGAGTCAATGAAAGCGCGATAAATGAAGACAGGATCACAGATATCGCTATCGTGATCGCAAACTGCTGATAAAGCCGCCCTACTATGCCAGGCACGAATCCTACGGGTACAAAGACGGCAGCGAGAATCAGCGCAATCGCTATCACTGGCCCGGAAATATCCCTCATGGCCCTGTAGGTAGCCTCCTTGGCAGACAGGTGCTCATGATCAATAAGATGCTGTACTGCCTCGACCACGATAATGGCATCGTCTACTACGATACCGATAGCCAGTACGAAACCAAACAAGGTAAGCGTATTGATTGTAAAGCCTAAAGGGATGAAGAAACAGAAGGTGCCCAATATGGACACTGGTATCGCGAGAATAGGAATAAGCGTGGAGCGCCAGTTTTGGAGGAAGAGGAAGACTACCAAAGCCACCAGTCCAAGCGCCTGTAGCAGGGTATAGATCACTTCCTGTATGGACACTTTTATTATGGTGATAGACTCAAATGGGACTGTATAGTCTATATCTGTCGGGAAAGTTTTTTTAAGCCTCTCCATCTCTGCATAGACATTCTGCGCAGTCTGCAGTGCATTGCCACCGGGTGCCTGATAAATGAGCAGATAAGTAGCCCGTTTGCTATCGACAAATGAATTGCTGGAAAATGTAAACTTGCCAAGCTCGACCCTCGCTACGTCTTTGAGATATACTAACTCACCTGTCGCCGGATTTGTTTTGACCACGACTTTTTCAAATTCAGAAGCCTTGCTCATCCGGCCATTGACTAGTATACCCAGCTCACTCGTCTGACTGGAGATCTGCGGCGGTGCACCCACGGAGCCGGCCGCTACTTGTACATTTTGAGCATTGAGCGCGGCGATCACATCAGCCGGAGTCAGATTATAGGAAGCCAGTTTATCAGGATTCATCCAAACCCGCATACTGAAGTTATCTCCGCGGAAAGTGATGTCACCCACGCCCGGCACGCGCAGGAGCGCATCCTGCACGAATATACTTGTATAGTTGTCCAGGAAGGTTACATCGTGAGAACCCTTGGGTGAGTATATCGCCACCATCATGAGCATGCTTGGGTTTCTCGCGCGCACGGTGAGACCGAGTTTGCTGACTACAGTCGGCAGGAGCGGAGTGGCGATGCCTACACGATTTTGTACGTTGAGCGCGGCGATGTGCACGTTAGTGCCAACCTCAAAGGTGACATTCACATTCATGTTACCCGCATTGGTGCTACTGCTCTGCATGTACTCCATACCTGGCGTACCGTTCACCTGCTCCTCTATGGGAATGGCCATGGTCTGCTCTACAGTCTGTGCATCGGCACCCGTATAGGCGCCTGTCACAGATACGGCGGGGGGAGAGATATTAGGATACTGGTCGATAGGCAAGTTATATATACATATCGCACCTGATATCATCAGGAGTATCGATATGACTATCGCCGTGACTGGCCGCTTGATGAATGTATTGGCAATCATTTTGCTTCATCCGGTTTAGCGAGGTCGCGGGACTTTTGTATTTCATACTCCAGCTCCGGATCTATATCCTGTGCTTCTACTTTCTTTTCTTTCTCCATGAGCTCATCATGATGAGCCATTAGGTACTCCAGGCGATTCCGGCCATAAGATAGTCGCGTGATCACTACGAAGAGCACCGGCACTATAAAGATCGCCAGCGTAGACGCTGCGAGCATACCACCGAGTACAGTGAGGCCGATCGTACGGCGCGCTACAGCGCCAGCACCTGTAGCCAGCACCAGCGGCAGTACGCCCAGGATGAAAGCCAGCGATGTCATGATGATCGGACGGAGACGCAGGCTCACAGCCTCGAGCGTGGATTTGAGGAGGTCCTCGCCACGATCCACTCTCACCTTGGCAAACTCTACGATCAGGATCGCATTTTTGGCAGCGAGACCGATCAGTGTGATGAGGCCGATCTGCGCATAGACATTGTTAGTCAGCTTAGGTGCGAAGTACAAAGTCAATATCGCACCAAATGCTCCGATAGGCACTGCCAGCAGCACGGAGAATGGTACTGACCAACTCTCATACAGCGCGGCAAGGAAAAGGAATACAAATGTGATAGAGAAGAGAAAGATATATATCGTAGTCGATCTGGCTTTGATCTCTTCATAGCTGAGTCCGGAGAATTCATATGAATAGCCCTCCGGCAATGTCTTTGCCGCTACTTTTTTGATAGCCTCCATAGCGTCGTTGCTGCTATATCCCTGAGCGGATGATCCATCTACCTCTGCCGTGCGGAAGATATTGAAGTGAGAGATCAGTGGGGCAGTCTCAGTCGGCTGATAGCTGATCAGTGTGCCTAGTGGGAGCATCTCGCCGGCCTGATTTCGCACGTAGTATTTATTCATATCGCTGATCATCGTCCGCCAGGCGGTATCTGCCTGCACCACTACGTGGAAGGTACGATTATAGGCCGAGAAGTCATTAATATACAAACTACCCATGAAGGCTTGAATGGTCGTAAACACATCGCCGATATTGACGCCGAGCTTCTCGCACTTATCACGATCGACTGTGAGATTATAGCTTGGTGTATTAGCTGTGTAGAAAGTAAAGGCCTTAGAGATCGCCGGATTAGCATTGGCCGAGTCAATGAATTTTTTCACGACAGTCTCAAACTTATGTACGTCGTCCGTAGTGTTCCGCTGCTCTATCTGGCAGGAAAAACCCACCGTAGCGCCGAGACCTGGTATTGGTGATGGCTGTATCACTTCGACATTGGCATCTTTGATACCGGCGTCTTCTATACGCTTCTGCATCACGCCGATGATATTCGGTACCCGTTCGTCTTCTTTGTGACGCTCATCCCACGGGGATAGCTGTACATAGATGGTGCCGGAGTTAGAGTTGGTAGCATTGTTGACTACGTTCAGGCCGGAGAGGGCGGCGTAGTGCGCTACGCCAGGCGTCTCCGCTACGACTTTCATCACGCGTGACATGACCGACACAGACTGTGTAGTAGAGGCAGCCGGAGGCAGCTGGAAGGTGACATAGAGATTGCCGTCATCCTCAGATGGGATGAAGCCTGATGGTTTATGCTGGAATAAAAAGTAGGCACCCACACAGATACATACCAGCAGCACGATGACATATCTCGAGTAGCCGATACTGCGCTTGACGCCGTTGGTATACTTATCAGTCACGCGCTGGAACCACTCATTGAAGCGGAAGAATAATTTGTTCAGACCCTTTGCGCGGTCATCGATGTGGGTCGGTTTCAGTAGGAGCGTGCAGAGTGCAGGAGTGAGGGACAGCGCGATGAAAGCTGAGATCATGACCGAGATCGCTATCGTGATCGCAAACTGCTGATAGAGCCTGCCTACGATACCCGGTATGAAGCCAACCGGCACGAATACCGCTGCCAATATCAGCGCGATGGCGATGACTGGAGCAGAGATGTCCTTCATGGCGTGATAGGTAGCTTCTTTAGCTGACATCTTTTCATGATCTATATAGTGCTGTACAGCCTCGACCACGATGATGGCATCATCCACCACGATGCCGATAGCGAGTACGAAGCCAAACATCGTCAGCGTATTGATCGTGAAACCAAGTGGGATGAAGAAACAGAAAGTACCAAATATCGATACCGGGATGGCGAGTACCGGAATGAGCGTAGAACGCCAGTTTTGGAGGAATACAAATACGACTATGGCTACGAGCAGCAGCGTGAGGAGAAGCGTATTGACCACATCCTCCATCGATACTTTGACCACTGTCACGGATTCAAAAGGCACCTGGTACTCGACATCGGCGGGGAAAGATTGCTTCAGCTTGGCGAGCTCTTCATAGATACCATTGGCAGTCTTCAGTGCGTTGCTGCCCGGTGCCTGATAGATCCGGAGATAAGAAGCACGATGGCCATCTACGAATGAATTACTGGAGAAAGTGAATTTACCCAGTTCAACGCGTGCTATATCTTTCATGTATACCAGCTCTCCGGTAGCTGGCACATTCTTCACGATGATGTTTTCAAATTCTGAGACTTTGCTAAGACGTCCATTGACGAGGATTCCCAGCTCAAAAGTCTGTGAAGGAGCCTGTGGTGGTACGCCAGCGGAGCCCGCTGCTACCTGCACGTTCTGCGCATTTAGGGCAGCGATGACGTCGGACGGAGTGAGGCTGTACGCAGCCATCTTCTCCGGATTCATCCATATACGCATACTGAAGTCATCAGTGAAGCGGTTGATACTACCCACTCCCGGTACACGAAGCAGGGCGTCCTGTACGAAGATGTTAGTGTAGTTGTCAAGGAAGGTGATATTGTGAGAATTCTTTGGTGCATAGACTGCTACCATCATCAGCATACTCGGATTGAGCGCCCGGACGGTGAGTCCCAGGCGGCTCACTACAGCGGGGAGCAGCGGAGTGGCTATACTCACGCGGTTTTGTACATCCAGTGCGGCGATGTCGATGTCTGTTCCTATCTTGAAGGTCACATTCATCTGCATCAGACCATTGTTGGTGCTATTGCTCTGCATGTACTCCATGCCGGGAGTACCGTTGACTTGCTCCTCTATGGGTGTGGCGACTGTTTGCTCTACGGTCTGCGCATCAGCACCTGTGAACTGGCCATTGACCTGTACGATAGGAGGTGTGATATCCGGATACTGGTCTATAGGCAGATTCAGGATACAGACTGTACCTGTGAGCACCAGCACTATAGAGATGACTATAGCCGTGACGGGTCTTTTGATAAATGTGTTGGCTATCATAACTTACGCATCATTTAGCAGAGCCTTCCGAACTATTATTATTGCGACCCTTTTTCGATTTA
>Ga0214192_1001616_pt1 | contig 12379 bp, 6 predicted proteins | sample TroBogEpilimnion_44_FD_153030 | JGI IMG/M metagenome (GOLD analysis project Ga0214192, IMG submission 153030) | Freshwater microbial communities from Trout Bog Lake, WI - 29JUL2008 epilimnion | ecosystem: Environmental > Aquatic > Freshwater > Lake > Epilimnion/Euphotic zone | place: Trout Bog... | reverse complement strand
GCGCGGAACAATCCGCCTCGCCCACAGCCAAAATCCCCAGCCGCAGCACCCCTCGCAATTTTCAGACGGGCTCTTACCGTTGACAACCCAGCCTCAAAAATAGATCCGGTTTTTCAATTTATGTATATTCCTCTTTCTAATGTAAGCATTTCTTGTTATAATATTAGAGTCGCAACCCTTTTTGCTATGAATACTTCAGTATCCACAAAATTACGCCATTCTTCATTCCGGTTCTTGAGTTTGACTCTGGCTCTTGCGGGTATCATGTCATTCACGCAGTCACTCACTGCTGGAATCACGGTCAACACCATCGATGACGTTACCATCGGCCTGCGTTTTGACCGGCAGATCCAGTCCTCCGGTGCCAGCCAGTCATCGAGTTATTCCCTTTTCACAAAATCCCCGAGTGGCGGCATGAAGCCTGTCGTCGTCACCAGCGCCACGCTTCAAAGTGATGAACAAACCGTGGCTCTGATTTGCTCCGGGCCCGTCGGTGAATTCTTCGCAGTGGGTGTTTCCAATATATTGGACCTGACCAATGGCCCCATCACGGATTCGGCCACCGGTTATCTCAGCCGGTATTCCACCGCGAACATCGGGGATCTCACGGATCCCTCCGTACCCGGTTCGGCCCTGCCGATCTATGGTGATTCCTTTTATATGACCGCAAACGGTTCCTCTTTTGGGGGCACCAATTCCACCGCAACGAACGATCATTTTCAATTCACCTATCAGGCCGTGTCAGGAGATTTCGACATTGCCGTGCAAATTCCCCGTCTCGATAATTCGGGCACGCCGCGCGCCAACGCAGGCTTGATGGCAAGGGAAAGTCTGGACGCTGGAAGCCGCATGGTCGCCACCGCCATCAGCCCGTTTACGGGTAGCGATCAATTGGCCTCTCGCGTGCGCCTGGTGGAAAACTTCCCGGCGGTTCCTTTCGGCGCCACGATTTCATCGAACAGTTACAGCTGGCTCCGGCTGACCCGATCCGGCACCACTTTCTCCACCTATTTTGGTCAGGATGGAGTGAGTTGGTCCCTTGGAGGTTCCATTAATTTGACTTTGGTTGACACCTTGTACGTCGGTACAGCCCTTTCTTCTCGCACCAATGGAATCAACACCACGGCTGCTTTCTACGACCTTGGTATCGTAGGTTCCCGCCCGGGGGATAGCGTGACCCCGACTGTCAGTGCCAAGATTTATCAAAAGACCAATCTCGTTGTGTCCTGGCAGCGTACCCCGAGGGATTTCGCCGTCGAAGTCGCCACCAACCTTTTCTTGGATCCCAGTCAAAATGGCTCCGTGAATTTGACGAACAATTACACGGACTCCACCCAATGGGAACTTCTGATGCTACCCATTTTTGACACCACCCTCACCGGGACAAATGACCAGATGCCTTCATTTGGTCGTTACATGAGCATTCCCATGAATCTCTTCCCAAACCAATCGCTTTATGTGCGGCTCATCGAGGTGGAGAGGGTCATCCCGGATCCCATCAGCGTTACCCCTGGAATCATTCTTTCGCAAGCCAGTGGAAATCTGACATCCGGAACCAGTGGCACGACGCTTTGCAGTACCGCTGTTGATCCCACCACGGCTCTGGCTCAAGTGGGCGTTCCAATCCTCTGTCCTTCAGGCCATACCTATCAGTTCACCACCGCACCCAGTGCTACTACACTTCAAACCGCCATCCAAGTTCGCAACTTTCTTTACACGGGTGTGGTGGGTTGCGATTCACTATTCACCGCCGGAAGTGGAAAATCACAGGTGACACTCACCAACACTTCCAGTTCAGGTTATACTTTCGTGGCCGCAGCGACATCCACATCCCCCAGGATCACGACCAACAGGTGCATCATGGTCCAGGTGAATATTTTGAAGTGATGAGCCTACGCCATTGCCTGCGGGTGGGAGCACGTTTTAGAACTGAATTTTAAGCTCGGTATAAAAAGTGCGGTCTCGCGGTGTTTCCTGGTATAAGTTCAGCGGGTTCAACCGGTAGTTTTTATCCATGAGATTCAAGATGCCCAGGGTGACCTCGGCATGACGACGGTAGAACCGCCAGCCCGTCATGACGTTGCATTGCCAGAAATTGTTTCCAGGTTCGTCCGTTGAATAACCCGCGTTGTCCTGACGATTCCAATTCCCTTCGGCCCGCGCAAAAAAACCGGACGGGAGCTGACAAACAGCCACGAGATTCAACGACTGCAATGTTCCCATCTGGGTGGAACGAGGAACAAAGCCAGCGGTTGCTGCAACGTCATCGGGGAATTCAAACAGATTGTCCGTCAACCGCGCCCGGCTCACCTTGTAGATCGCTCCCAGGGAGAGATTTTCTCCAATCAATTGATGCGCTGAAAATTGCACCGATGCCTCGCTGAAATCGAGTTCTTCACCATAGGTTGTGATAAAAGGACCGCCTGACCCGTTATATTCGTAAGAACCGTCTTGCCTGTGAACCCGGGATTGAAGGTAATCGCCCTCCAGAGCCAGATAGGTGCGGCTGGGAAGTTTCTGTTCCAATGAAACCCCGTAGATTGTGAAGGTGGCCCCGGCATTTGCTCCGCCAATGGCTTCAGGGATCAGACTGCGAAATGCCTGGTTGAAACCGGCCACCTGAGTGGGTTCCAATTGAAAGCTCTGATCGAAACTGGCGCCGCCCACGGATTCAGCGAAGGCCGCGCGAAGTGTGGTATCCGCCAAAGCATTCCAGATTATGCCCGCCTTGGGCAGCACATGTTCGTGTCGCTCCGTATCCGGGGAAACCGGCGAGTATCGGAAATCCAGGGGGATCACCAAACGGTCATAACTCACCCCGCCGATCACCCGCAAGGAATCCACCGGCTGCCATTGCTCATAGCCATAGACATTCTCGCGCTCGTAATGGGCTTCCGTATCTGCGTCCACCAGGGGGTCTGGGTAAGTGGGCAACAATCCGAAAATATTTAGATCCGAGCTATCCTGATGATTGCTGGTCTTGAAAGCACCTTCCTGAAACCGGGCACCGACGACTGTGGTCCATTGATGGGTTTGCCAGATTTGCTGGAGTTCCATGGAATAGATTTCCAAACGGCTGTGATATCCTAGCGAGGATTGGAATGGAATGATTCCCAGCACTGATCCCCCGGGAACATCCCGGAAATTCAATAAAGCAGACTGAGTTGGATTGGTGACGGTATAAGCGTCCGTCAGCCGGCTGCCAAGAACCAGCGTATCCAGCCCCGGCGCCCATTCATGATGATAGCCAGCCAGCAAAATGGGATCCTGCCGGTCATGATAGCGGAAGGTCGAATTGGTGGCATTGGCGGGGTCGTAATACTGGATGAGATTGCCACCTCCGGAATTGGCCATGATGGCTTGTGCGTAAACACTGTCACCCGGCGTGATCTGCTGCTTCCAGCGAAAATCAAATTCCCGTTGCTGCTGGTCACTGTTAGTGCGGTATCCGTGTTGTTTCTGGTAATGTTGCTCCAGCGAAAATGCCGAGTTTCCTTCCACCCCGTATTCCACGCCCCTCAAAGTGTAATCGCCATGGCTGAAATATCGCCCATCGAAACTTGCCCCCACGCCATCCCGTTCGAACAGCTTCGAGTATTCCTGTTGCGAAACCTGCTGCGAAAGAGTCCCGGCTCCCACGGGCGATAGCAGATTGGCAATCAGGTACTCGCTCACGTAGGGGGTCTCGTACCGAAGATTGATGCCATTGGGGTCGCGGAGGTCATAAAAGCTGTCGGCCAGAAAAAGGTGAGATGAATAATTCGCGTAGTCTGAGTTCACCGCTTTCAAGGCTTCCCGAACACTCACATCCGTCATCCCCTCATCCCGGTAAATATTCGCCAGATTCGCCCCCCGCACCGCCCGGTCCTGATCCAGAAGGAACCGGGAGCGATAGAGCTGCCGGTGGTCATTCAACTCCTGTGATTTCTCCAAATCCCGAACGGCGTCATTCACCCGGTTTTCCTGTTAGTCCAGCAAGGCCGCATACAACCAGGCAGTGGGATCCCCCGCGTCCAGTTTCCGGGCCAGATCCAATTCCTTCCGGGCATGTTTGTTGTCCGCCGCGTTGCCAAACGCCTTGCCCAGATAACTCCTTAACAAAGCGCGCTGCGGTTCCAAAGTTGCCGCCACCTGCAGATCCCTTCGACCCCCTTCGGATTCTCCCGAGTGGATGCGCACCAACCCGCGACCCAGCCAGGCATTCCCCAGCGCAGCATCTAGCGCGATGGCTGCGTCAAATTGCCGGCGTGCAGCGGAGAATTGGTTCTGTGCGGCGAAAAGAAATCCTTGCAGACTCGCAGCCTCGGCATTGCGGGGCGAAAGAGTCAATGATTTCTCCAACGCATCCCGGGCCGCTGCAATCCGGCCAAACCCGAATTCCAATTCAGCCACCCGCGCCCAGCCGAATCCAAAGGCTGGTGATTTCACCACCGATTTGCGTGCTGACACCAGCGCTTCGTCCAGACGGGATCGTGATTGCAGATAATAGGATTCTGCGAGCCAGCCGGTGGAGGTGTTCGGGTCGGCTGGCAAAGTACCCGTCTGGAACTTCACTGCGGCCACCAATTCCAGAAGCGCGTGCCGCAGCGGCGATTCCTTGGAAACGGAATCGAGCAGGGCTTCCGACTGTTCCACCTGCCCAACCGACAGCAACAAGGCTGCCAGGTAGATCTTTTCCGCATCACTCTGCGGTACACGTCCAGCGGGATACTCAGCCATGGCTTTCAACAAATCGCCTTGCCGATAATTGGCGAGGGATGCGGCCAATTCCTGCTGCTCCATCCCGTTTAGCCCCGCCTCGTCCAGATTCAGCACGCCAGGATAATAAAGACACCACTGTATAATGTTCGCGGCATTGATGCCGGCGGTTTTAACCGGGCCTTGACCCGGTTCCACGGCCGCCTCTTCACCGGACATCAGATCCGCCGATCCCATGTTATTGGATAGCGATAATGCCCCGTCAACCAACGTCACCACAGTCCGGCCATTCTCGGCGACAAATAAATGGAATTCTGTTCCCCGGATGGCACCGGAGGAGAGTGGAGTGTTGAACTCAACGTCGGAAGGCCGCTCGCGGCTGAGGAAATAGGTGGATCCCTTTTCCAGATCCAGCTTGGAGGGCTTGCCAGCAACCGACGGAGGTTGAATCAGAAATGTCGTCAACTCATTCACCCGGACGACCGAAAGATTGGAAAAACGGACTACGGCCCGGCTGCGCAGTCCCGTCCGGAGACGATCCCCCAGTTGCAAAACAAGATTCGTGGACGCCGGGTCCCACTGCGCGGAGCCCGCATGAGCCACTTGAACCTTCCCCTCCGCCGAGAGCAACACCACATCATTGGTGCTGGTTGAGGGTGCAACGAAAGCGGGTTGCGCCATTACGCATAACGTGGAGGTGATTACTGAAAACCAAATGAGAAAAGGCAATTTTGCGCGCAGAAGGATTTCCATAAGTGTCAGGTTCGCTTTAGTTTACCTAAACCTGCTCATTAACTCAATCGCTTATTACTTTGCCCCTGGTTCTCCTGCATCAGGGGGAGGTTAATCGGAAAAAGCTGCCCGTATTGGTGGCCATCAAGCGTAATGGATTCGTCGATATAACCACGTCCGTCCAGGCGCTTCCTGGGCTGGAAGAATTGGAAATGACCTGTGTCTGAAGGTGCGCCACGATGTTCGTGGGCCAGGACACGGTCACATTTTTATTCGTATGGGTCACGGAAAGAAGCAAGGGTTGGGTCTGGTTGTAGACACGAACATAATCAATCTGGAAGTCTGCAGGGAATACTCCACTGGAAGCGATCACGGAAGAAGGCACATTGGTGGTATAATTGCCGCCCACCGCGAGGTTCATGAGCATGAAAAAAGGTTTGTCGAACGGGGTGGGATAATTCCCTGCGATGCCATTCCAATTGGTTTGGATTTCGTAGAGCCGGCCATCCACATACCAGAGAAACGAGTTTGTGGCCCAATCCAGAGTGTAGGTGTGGAAGTTGGTAACGGAATCTCCTCCCGGAAGATCGTAAGGCTGAGTCAAAGCTCCGTCGTTGTAACTACAGTGAAGGCTGCCGCGGACATTGCCGCTCACGAAACTGTTGTTTTCGGTCACATCGATTTCACCGCAACCGGGCCAGACCACGGTGTTAATGTCCGTTCCCAAAAACCACAAAGCCGGCCAGAAACCAACGCCTCCCGGCATCCGCGCGCGCCATTCGAATCTCCCGTATTTCCACGAGGCAAGCCCCTGTGTTTTCATCCGGGCCGATGTGAAATTAAAAGTGCCATAAATGGTGTTCGTGTTTTCCTTCCGGGCCACGATATGGAGCAGTCCACCGGCAACAAAGGCATTGTTCGTGCGGCTGGTGTAATATTCCAGTTCCCCGTTGCCCCAGCCAGAATTGGTAATCTCCTCGCCATGCCCACGGTCGTAGGTCCAGAAGTTGGTGTTCACCGCGGTTCCATTAAACTCGTCGTCCCAAACCACGTTCCAATTGCCGTAAGGCGCGGTGCCGGTCGGGTTGAGGGAGAGATCATCCATGAACACGGATCCGCCTGAATAAGCTGCATCGCCTTGAACCACCACTTGGTACCGCACGAAATAGGTTCCGTCCGGAGCTATGAGGGAAGGCCCGGCGTTATTGGTTATCTGCATATGCACCCAGGTATCCTTGGGGAATGTCCCTGATTGAATCAGGTTCGTGCCCAGCTTGGCAGTGGTATAAAGAGCCAGAACATTGCCGTTGGCATCCCGAAAAGACACCTCGATCCACGCCAGATTTTGCCCGGCTATGGAATCCGCAGAGCTGGTTTTCATCCAGCCGTCCGCGGTGTAGGTTGCGCCGGGGCCGGAAATGTAATCCTGGTAGATCCCGTCGTAGTTCAAGGCTCCTGTGAACGACTGGTAAACCTTCAAATAATTGCTTCCACCATGGGCTGGGAAACCCGCGATGGCTGTTTCGCAGTAGGTGTTCGCTCCGTAAGTTTTCCATCCTGGAAAATTCTGATTTTCCCCGAGACCGCCTGATTCAAACCCCGGATTGTAGAGAACATTTGCCGCTGACAACTGCGAAGCCGAAATGAGCAGGATCAAGAGCAGTCTCGCAGTAAGAATGGATAGGTTCATTATATAAGGGAAATGCCAGTCCGGCATCCCCAGACCATCCATTGACTAGCAATTCCGCGCAAGTCTTCTGGCAGAATCTATTTTACAGACGCGCCGGTCTCTGCTTTGTCGCCTGTCTTCGAATAGACCCGCACATAATCCACCACCATTCGCTGGGGAAATTCCGTGGTCTGATCCGGATTGCCCGGCCAGTAACCGCCGACAGCCAGATTGATCAGCAGAAATTTGGGGGCATTGAAAACCCACTGGCAACCTTTGGGAATCTTGTCGGGCGTCACTTTGAAGTAAGGCTTGCCATCCAAAAACCATTGAACCTGCCTGGCCTCGCATTCCACTGAATAAACATGAAAATCATCGGCAAATTTCGCGCCGTTAGGCAGGGAAGCTGGACCACCGATGCCTGCTGCAGCGGAATAACCGGGACCGTGAACGGTTCCGTGGATCAATCCCGGCTCGCGGCCGATATTTTCCATGATATCCACTTCGCCACAGGCGGGCCAGGGCACACTGTCGATGTTCGTGCCAAGCATCCAGAATGCTGGCCAGATTCCCTGGCCACGCGGAATCTTAATTCGCGCCTCGATGCGTCCAAAGGTCACGGAATATTTCCCGCGTGTGAGCATGCGGGCGGAGGTGTAGTTTTTTCCACCGAGTTCCTCGCGCTTCACTTCGATCACCAGCTTGCCATCCTCGATTCGTGCGTTATTAGTGCGGTCTGTGTAAATTTCCAACTCGTTATTGCCCCAACCGCTACCGCCCGTGTCATAACCCCATTTGGTGGTGTCCGGTACGGTGCCATCCGCCTGGTTGAATTCATCGCTCCAAACCAGTTTCCAACCCGCGTGGGCAGGAATCGTCAGGGCGAGAAGCAGAAGCGCCAGCACACTGTGACAGAGGAGTTGCGTGGAAAAGCGGGAATAGGCTTTCATAAAATGAGATCGGTTTGCAGTGGGGGGATTGCGCTCCGGCGTCAGAATTTATTCGTAACGAACGTCATCCAGATAAAACACCACGGGTGAACCCTGACCTGCCAGGGTCCAGACAAAGCCCGTTTTGATGTCCTTGAGGTCCTTGCCTGCGAGATCAATCGTGTATTCCTTCCATTCCTTGGTGAGCTTGGTTTCGCCCAATTCTCCGGAAGCGCTGTCATAAAATTTCTTGTCCGGTCCGAGGATGCCGAATTTGAAGTTGACGGCTTCTGTTCCCTTCTCGCCGCGCGCCCAAAATTTCAGTTTCTTCGCACCAGTCAAATTAAAACCGCCTGCCTGTTCGCCCCAGTCATTGACTGGATCCTGCCAGACCACTCCAGACCAATCGGCCGCATCACTGTATTCAATGCGCAAACAGGTCTTCCCGGCATGAGGATTATTGGTGCAACCCTCGTCCATTTTGGTGCCCTTGGTGTTTCCCATCCAGCCGGAAGCCACATAATGATTCTTGGGACTTCCCTTTTCTTCATAAATCGTGAACGGAAGCGTGGCGGCTTTTCCGGCAGGGACGTCTTCTGCACGAAGTACCGATGCCCCCGTGAAAAAACCGGAAATCAAACCGCCCGCAGCCAGGACAACCAGGAGTGTTTTTCTCATTTTCATATTGGATTCATTCTTTAATTTTTGTTTTGCCAGCGGAAATTTTCAGTGGAGTCAGTCCTTTGTGTGGGATGCCGCAACTAATTGAGGTCACTTCTCCCAATCTCTCGAACAGGCTACGGCTCATGGTCTCATCCAGAACAAGATTGTTCTGGCGGAATTGCTTCCCGGAAACCAATTGAACAGTGAGATATTCCTCGTTCGCCAGTTCATAGATCACCGGCACCTGACAGTAAGTGAACGCGAGCGAACCCTTCTTGAGCCGGATTTTTCGTTTTGCGCCAGAGAGATCGTAATAAGTGAAGCTCGAGGGTTCCTCGAGAAATTCAGCAACTCGCAACAATCGTGGTTGGAAATGAATCCGACCTTCCTTCACCTTCACCCCTAATTCGCCAAAACGGCAGAGGATGTCTTCCTTCACCTGACCGGTTAACCCGGGTTGGCGCGCGCCTGTGTGACCGGGAGTATGTGAATAGGGATCCATTGGAAATGCCCCATATTCCAGAGGCGATTTCATGTCGCCAATACCGGCACGGATATCGTGGTAGCGCTCCGACAATTCAACTTCCGCTGCATCTCCATCCGCTCGACAAAATGATTCCTGAGCCGACAAAAGGAGCTTCGAGACCATGTGCCAGTATATGCAGCCCAGACCCTCATATCCGAAAAAGGTCCCGGAGCGACCCGTGAAGGATTTGTGGTCAAAAAGTTTTTCGTAAAGTTCAAGAATTCGTTCGGAATCCTGCTTTACAAACGCGGCATACCCTTTTCCGGTGAGTTGTTTTAACACATCCCGCAGCACCATCGAGTTGATGATTTTTGTGTTAAAATGGCATACGCCTTCCACATCGCGCTCAATCAAAGAATGGTTCCCATCCCGGATTAGAAGCGTGAGCAACCTCGACTCGTTTACGAACGCCACCGGCAGATTGTTTTTCTCCACAAAACGGTGCAATGATCGATCCGGATAAAGCAAATAGGAGTTTTGATCTCCTCGATAAAGGTTACTATGCCTCAATGCAGTCAATAGATCCCGGGACGCCTTTGGGGAGAGAATATTCGCCCCAAGGACGGCCGACTGCCCTTCCAACATTGTTTGCAGATGGTTCATCTGGATTTCCCTCCGTTTCGAAAAATCCACCAGATTGTAGGAGTGATACAATCCGTCCTGACGTCGATTCTCCAAGATCGAGACATCCACCCAGTCCAGCGCCAGCCTGAAAAATTCCCTTGCATCCCCGACACTGAGGTTTTCCCGGGTTCCCGAAAATCCATTGGAGTAAATCCGGGAGCGATATTCTGTCGCCGCAGTTCCCAGGGAATCCAACGCTTTCTTTCGACGACGGGGATTGCAGGGTTCTGCTAATAAAGTCTGGTCAGACAGGACTTTGACCGTGGCCACAAACCATTCTTGAACATCACCCGAAATGACGATGTCCGCACCTTCGATGGTTTGGAATAGGGTCAGGCAAAACAGCAGGTGACGACGCAGATGATACGCAGTGACCATGGAAACGCCGTTTCCCACCAGTGCATTGTTTGCATCATTCCACTCCGGTCTCTGGGTATTCAGCCAGACACCTGCACCGGGAATAAAATTGGCGAACTTCGCCAGCAATTGGATCAATAATTTCTCCGTTAAATTCACCCGGACGACGCGATTCTTGGAGTCCCAAATCATCTTGCCGTCCGAACCTGTTGCGGCAACGCGGCCACGAATCACCTCCTCCAATGCGAAATCGAAGTCCACGGTCTCACGGGGATTCTCCAGCAACTGCTCGTAGGATTTGATCCGGTAGGGAACATTCGCAAATGAAAACAGTTCGCGGGTCAGATAATCCCTCAGGACCGCGGGTTGATGCTGCTCCACGATTTCCAGGAGTTTGAGCAAATAAATAATCTGATGATCCCCCCAATATCCAATATGCGACCAAGGATCCCGGGGATCTAAAACCTCCCAATCCACTCCTCCCCGGGTGATGCGATAGGGATTGTATCCATCCGCAGTGGAGGAATTCACGAACTTGGCCACCATGCTCGCGGCGAAGCCGGGAAAGGAAATGGCCAGGGCTTCCCAATTCTGGAAAATATCCCTCCAATTTCCCTCGTAATTCAAAATGCGACGCCCGTTGATTCCTGTTCCAGCGATGGAAAAGCGATTCCATGGCCGGCTAGGGTCTCCGTGACGACGACTAAAAGTCAGCGGGAGGTATTCACGACAAAGTCTTTCCAAATCCGAATCACCCGTTTTTCTGGCCATTGCCATGACCTGTTCATGACAGGTGCCTGGTTTGATCTTTCGGAAAAATACTGACTGCCGGGAGGCCACGGACTGATTCGCGTGGTTCACGAATGCCTGCAAATCTTCCCCTTCCACTCGGTAACCATCCAAGAAGACACCCCCGCGCATGACATTGAAAAGCACGTTGCTGAAGTGCCTGGCGTCACCTAAGGTTCTCGATGTTTTTTGAAGACCGTCGGCGCTTCCAACGATGCGTCGCAACTCATCGGTGGCGTGTTCGATATCGAGTTCAACGGCCTTGGACAATGTTTTTGGAAAGCGCAAATCCTTGCGAATGGCCGCAACCTGCGACGGGCTCTGATCCACTTCCGCCACCATTAACCAGTCCTTCGACTTGCCAACACCCAAGGCGAGTGAGGTTTCCACTAAATACGCCCCTCGTTCTGCCCGGACATCTGTTTCCAGCTTAAGGGGAAGCCCTTTTCGGAAATCATTCAACTGCACGGAGGACAGAAGAACGCAATCACGATCCAGTCCGGCTGACCACACCGTTGTCGCACGGAGTGATTCTGCTGGTTCGGGTCGATCCACCGGCACGGAGCTCAACAGGAAAAGTCCCAACCCCGAATCCGCCAGCAGTTCATTCTTCTTATAGGCGTCAATCAGAGTGCTCTTCTCCATCTGGAACTGACTGTCGATGCCGCAGGGCATCAAATTTTGAAGTCCATCCAGTAGGCGCAGCTTTACGGTCTTGCCCGAAATGTTTGACAATCTTGCATTGCGAACCCATCCAAACTTTCCGCTCGCCACCCAGCCGTAACGAAATACCAATCCCAAATCGAGGTTGATTTCCTCAAAAACGACCTTGTTTCCAGTGAAGTTTTTATAAATGTTCCGCTGGATACGATGAAGCCCCTGATAACGATCTGTGAATGGTTCCCAAAGTTGTATCTTGGAACCGGCCTCCACGAGAAGGATGGTTTTGGGGCCTGTGGTTTCCACTCCGTCATGGATCTTGTCGTCGGTATAATAGGGAAACAAGGCCAGATCAGCATTTCGGCGGCCTGCGGTGAGCGAGCCATTGCTGGAGATGAACATCCATTGATCCTCGGGACTGACAATAGTCATGAAGAATGGGCGCATCCGGTCATGATGGGCGATGCAATAGAACTCTTCGCCGTCCAGGGTCACTGCGCGACCTTGAACCTCCGAGACATTGAGGTTGATCGCTGTATTTCCCGCGAAAATATTTTTCGTCCGCATTTCTGGATTCTCCACTGCTTATTCCTGGGCGGCAACGGCGGCAGTCTTGGCGCCCACATAGAAAGGCAGGTTCGCATAACCGGCTTTGCCGTTGGCATCGATCACGTAGGCGAATAAACGGTAGGCGCCCGGTTTGGAAGGGGCCTTGACCTTTGCTTCTCCGGG
>Ga0214192_1001614_pt1 | contig 12410 bp, 5 predicted proteins | sample TroBogEpilimnion_44_FD_153030 | JGI IMG/M metagenome (GOLD analysis project Ga0214192, IMG submission 153030) | Freshwater microbial communities from Trout Bog Lake, WI - 29JUL2008 epilimnion | ecosystem: Environmental > Aquatic > Freshwater > Lake > Epilimnion/Euphotic zone | place: Trout Bog... | reverse complement strand
CCGCCCGGAGTGTTACTAACTGCGCCGCCGATAATGATTTGAGTGCTGTAAGAATACAAATTATGATCATAAACGTCTGTGCTATAGCTTAGGAAATGCGCAGTCTTGAGATCGGCAATGATGCTCACGTTGCTGATCTCAATCCACACGTTGGCGCCTTGGCCCACCATGGCAAACTCATCTTGATATCTGGCATGACCGCTGGGTTTTGGTAAAGCTATTTGCGCCACGGGTGGGTTGAACATAGAACCATCATAAGACCAACGTGGTTGAACGGCGTAGGTGTCTCCTGATATGTTTGCGCCAGTTGTTGTGCTGTTACTAACTTGCACCCAAGTGATACTGGGCACGTAATCGCCCGCAGGATCGTTGTAAATGACTTCTCTCACGTAACCGTTGCTGACTCTTGCGTATACGTTTGACATTACATGTTATCCATTATATGAGTTATTGAAGAACTTCTCCATTTAGACCTATTAAGTCCTGATCCGGGAACTCCCAGCACTGTGCCTGCTTGATTGCCGTTGATAGTGATGTTGCCCACTTGTTGTACAACTGTGCTTGTTACTGGGTCGAGTTTTCTGATTCTGATGTAGTAGGCCATTGTTGGTTCCTTATTTGTTTATATTATTATTAACCACAATATTGCTCATTCTTGCCCATACATTCATACCAGTGTTCCACCATTAGCTGAAAGACCTGAACCCTTTTCGCTCCCCTTCGCGCTCTCCTGCGCGTCTTTTGAGGGCGCCGCTATCTCGCCACCAACAAACTCCCCACGACCATCGTAACTACTAATAGGGCTGTTGACATATGTGACGCTGCCCACATTTAATGCCAAATCGAATATATGACTGCTGTAGCTGACAAAGTGTGCCGTGCTGTTTGAAGCACTTATATTGACCACAGCCAACTGTTGCCAACAGCTTTCGTCTATTTCACCGGTTCCACTGTTGATAAAAACATTTCCCGTAAAGGTAACCAGGTTGCTGAACTGTGCCCCGCTTTGAATGTAAACTGTGGCGTTACCAATTTGTGGCGGATAAAAGATGTTGTTTTCATAAGTCCAGCGCGGTGCTACCACTGTGGGATCACCACCTATCGTGGCAACTGGCAAAACCTGCACCCATGTGATGTCACTTGTGAACCTGCCTGTGGGATCTGCTGTGGTAATTTCTCTAACCACAATATTGCTCATTCTTGCCCATACATTCATGTCAGTATTCCACCACTACAAGACCACCGGCTCCGTTGCCGCCGGCACTGTCATTGGCCGCACCGGCACCTCCACCGGCAGGGAAGCTGCCGGGTCCGGCATATGCGCCGTTTGATCCACCGCCACCACCCATGGCACCACTGCCTCCTTGACCGCCCAGAGCACTGAGGCCAATGGTAAATCCGCTGCCACCATTGCCGCCGGCACCCCACACTGCCGATCCATATCCGGCGCCACCGCCGCCGCCGCTGCCTGTGCCGCCACCAACTGTGCCTTGGCCGCCCAGGCCGCCTGTTGCGCTTATGTAAGTTCCAAAACTGCTGCTTCCGCCGCTGCCACCGTCATTTAAGATCACTGCACTGTTGCTGCCGCCCAGCCCCGGGCTTCCCACTGTGACTGGGATTGTGGCGCCGGGCACCAAGATCACTGTGGCTTCCACATATCCTCCACCACCGCCGCCGCCGGCACTGCCAAAGTCATTATTGCCACCACCCCCTGCACCAGCCCCCCACACCCTGACTCGAGCACGAGTCACATTGCTGGGCACCACAAATACGTTGCTGGTGTAGTATGCACGGGTCCTGCTGAATGTGGCATAAGTTTGTCGGCTGCCATCGGGGAAAACCAGTCCACCACTGCCACTGTTTAGTGCCACGTTGCCGGCCTGATCCACAGTAACGGCCACGTTGTTGTTGTTGGTCACCAGTGAAATGCTGACCACCGAGTCGGTGTTTCTGGTTACTTGCAACCAATTTTTGGGGTTGGTGTTGGTATCAGTTGTGATGTATTCATTCAGTGTGTTGAGGTCAACACTGCGACTCCATGTTTTGCTGTTGGCCACTGCGTTGTTGTTTATCCAGCTGCTGTAAACGGTGCCATTGCCTTGCAAAACCACGCTGTTGGTGAACACACTGCTGTTGTTGACTGTGAGGTGGCTGTCTACCACAGTGTTGCGATAAACATGCAGGTCTTGAGTATGGACCGCTGCCATCTGTTGGCTGGCCGATCCAATACTATAAACTTGATTGCTGTAGGGTATGTTATTTTGTGTGCTGGTCCAGTATTCGTTTCCGGCTGGGCCGATCCATTGCCAGGTTCCAGCCATGCTGATGTTGAGCTGGGCTGGGGTGTGACTGGTGTTCCACCACAGGGACCCGTCTACTGGATTGCTGGGTGCTGATCCGCTGTTAAAGATGGTTCCCGAAGCTTGCCAGTTGGCACCGTCGTAAATTTTTAGTGTGCCATCGGTGGTGTCCCACCAATGTTGCCCACGAACAGCAGAATCAGGCTGTGTGCTTCTGCTAAAGTTCTGCATGATCCACAGCAGGTCTTGATTGATTGCCGTGCCGTATCCCTGCAGGCCGCGACCTGGCAACTCCAAACTGGTGTTTAGCGTATTGAGATATAAATCAGGAATAGTAATAAAGGTACTACCGTCGTAGTTGTTTACATTTATGGTCATGTTAGTATCCTATTGCCTGCCAGTAGAAGCCATCCGCATAGATGCCGGCACCAACTTGGTTGTTCCACACGGTAAATGAGTTGGAAGTGGGTTGGTTGCTGTAACTGATGTTTATTTGGTTGTCACCATATCCACCTTGACCTGGCTTCTCGGGAGTCACAGTTGTGACAGTCAAACTGGAACAGATGTTGGGAAAAGGCACTGGAAAAGGATAGGGTCCGTACAAGTTTTCGCCTTTATCACCACCAAAATCCACAAATCCCCATTGCATTATCATGCCGCTGGGTAGTTGTTGCCAACCGGTGTTTTTCATAGTTCCCACAAAAGATCCCGTGGAGTTGGGAACCGACAAGTTCCAGCTGCCTGCCGAAGACTGTGTGGTGTTGTCAGCGAACACAACACCCTGGTTCAACAATTTCAAACTGCCATAGTTTACAACAATGTTTTGACTGGCATCTATTGTCAGTGCAAGGTCGTTGTTGCCAGTATAGATCTTGACATTGTTGACATTAATGCCAGTGCGCTCCACTCTCATATAGTATCGAACACTGAGTGGATCAAGACCGTCATTGCATATGTATTTGCTGTATGTTCCTGAATCGTCAACTGCTTGCACATAAACCTTGCTGTCGCCTGGTGCATTATCATCGCGCATTATGCTGTAAACAGGTCCTTTATTGTACAGCATGAGTTCTACGTTGCCACGCACTGGCCCGTTTACGTCCAGGGCATAGAAGGGGTCGGTGGCTTTGCCAATGCCCACATGATCACTGATAGTGGCCGGTCCTGTCACAGTGAGCCCAGTGTCGTTTATAATCACACCGCCATTTACCGCAAGGCCCTGCCACACCAGGGCGCCGTTTTGTGCCACCAAGTTGCCGCGAACCTGAGCGTTTCCCAGAATTGTGATATCATTCACAATGCTGGGCCCGTTTACAGTGCTGGGCCCGTTTACAGACAATGTGCCCACATTGGCAGCGGCGCTGGCATCCAGCGCAGTGGTGTATATGGTGCTAAATCTGCTGTTGACATTTCCCAGGATGTAGGTGTTGTCTGCTGCGGGTTGATTGTTTTGGATGCCATTCCAGAAGGCTGTGGGCGAAACTGGTCCTATCACCACCCATGCAGTGCCACTCCAGATTTTTTGCAAGCTGTTTGCAGTGTCCCACCACAGTGTCCCAGCCACCGGGCTTGCTGGCGCAGCAGCTGAACTCACAATACTGCCACTTGCGGTCCATGCTGATCCGTTGTAAATCTTGAGCACGTTGCCTGTGGTATCATACCACAGCTGACCTTTTATGGCAGTGGGTGGCGCCACAGTGCCACTGAAATTCTCCATGATCCACACCATGTTATTCAATACTGGCGAGCCATAACTTTTGTATCCAGTCCCGGGAAGATCGAGGCTGGTGTTGGTGTCCAAGGTATTGTTGGGTATCTCCAACAGCACATTGCCATTATATTGAGTTATCATTGTGACCATGGGGTTCTGCTATCCTATTTTCAATATTTACGCCGTTTGCAGACGCAGAGTATAAACGATTTCTATCTGACGGTTGAGACTTTTCTGTATGGGGCTGAAAACAGCGTGAGTTAGCAGCAACCCTGGACCAGTGCCATCCGAGCCACTGGCATCACTATATGCTCGCAATCCCAACTCGTTGAATACATAATCTCCCACCAGAGTTGTGGCTGTGTCAAACGCTTCCTGTCCGCTGGGTTCACCCAGTTCCAACGTGCATGTTATCACAACGTCTGTGTAGTAAGTTCCCACCACATGGTTCACTGTGGTGAGGTTGTAAACTGTATCTTGGTTGGCAACACTTTTATTGTTGACAACCTTGCTGAAAGTTTGGTTATACAGCGCAGCACTTTGACCAATGATGTTGGGCGGTCGATAGCTTATGACACCAGTTCCGCTGACTGTGGCACCACCGTTGCCAAACACCATATACTGTATCCAACCGCGCGGCTCGTTAGCCAAAGTGTTGGCCAAGCTCAAGCTGAAATTTTCCCAGTTGATGGCATTGTGTGTATCAACCAGTATCTCCTGAGTTTGAACGTCTTTTATCAATATGTGACCAGTTACTTGGCCGGGGACATTTTCTTGCATCTATATACCTTTACGCTTGGGTCTTTAACAACGGTTCCTGGCTTTGAGGATCGCGTATTGTCAAACTGCCATACACAAACAAGCTGCAATGCTCATCGGTAGGTTGGGGTTTCTGGGGGCGCATGATGTTATTTATGGGCTGGTCGTGTTGTGGTTTTTGGTAAGTCATTACAATGTCTCCATTTGAGCCTGACCGTCATAGACCGCAGCATTGCCAGTGTGACTGACGGTGTTGCCTTGCAGAGGATTACCCGAAGTGACCCGGTAGTTTCTCCACAAGTTGCTTAGTATGGCACGGTTGGGGTAGGTCACATCATTTACCAGTTGCATGTTCCACCAAGCCACAAGTTCATTGTCGATCCACACCAAACCCGGGTTGGCTCTTGTGGGCTGAGTCAACACAGTATAATCGGCCACATCTAAATATGCACTATCTGCATAAACAGGTTGCAACAATTTGGTGGGAACGCCCAATGTTTGTGTCCATTGTGCAGTATCACTCATCAATATTCTCTTGGTTGTTGCAGGGCTGGCAGCACGTCCTGTGGCATAATAGATGGACACCGGACCAGAGACTGGCGGGCTGCCAAACACCACAGTGTTGCCTGTATTCATCAACGTATAATCAGCTCCCAGGGCTTGTGCAACGCCGTCGACGTATATCTGCACGCTTTCCGGCACAGTGGCAGTGGCTGTCAACGTGTATGTGGTCTGTAGTGTATCAAACTGATCCAGTTTCCAGCCCCATGCCAGGTCTTCGGGCATAGTGAGTATCTGCAACCGGTCACTGTTGCTGATTCTGCCGCCTGTTGTCACGGTGAGTGTGCTACCCGACACTGACCAGTCGCTGCCGTGGGCTGGAAGCAATCGATTGGTGGTGACATTTACCAACTGCATGCTGGCATTGGCGTCGCCGTGGCCGGGAGGAGCGGTGAGTGTGTAGTCGCCAGTGTATACCGGACCCAGGGTTTCCGCACTGACCTTGCTCCACAATGTTGTGACAAACTGATCGATAATCACCTCGCTGCCGCTGTCGGGAGTGGGTGATATTGTTACGTTGCTGCCACTGGTGGATATTGATGCCAATGGCACGGTGATGCCATCCACTGTGGCTCTCACATAAGCCGATCCCAACACCGCATGCTGCATGGTGAAGGTGTGTTGCGTGCCATCAACTACCTGATACAACGATTGCAGTTGTTGATTCTGCACACTGGCATCCACTGTGTTATTAATGGCTGCACCACCTCCCAGACTCCAGATGATCAGGGTCTTGCCTGTACCAGGCGGGGTCACAAACACCATGTCGTTGGTATTGTAGTTGACAAAGAAGTCTGTGCCAGTGGTATTGAGCAGAACTCCATCCAACCAGGCTATCACAGCCTGGTTGTTTTGAGGGCGTGATCCCAAGTTATATCGGTCACTGACTCCATTGGTGGTATAAACACGATTGGTTGCTGTGATGCCGGCCTGTTCCTGGTTGGTGACATCCCAACGCACACTGGCAGGTATGCGCAACACTGCCAATTCTGGAGGACGATTTGCGTTGACGTCGGGCTGCACAAAACGATATCCATCATACACTGTGTCGTATTGACCACTGGGCGCAGCATGGAATGTTTGACCGTGATACAGCACATACACCTTGTTGGATGTGGCATTGTTCAGCAGCAGGTGGTTGCCGCCCCATTGCGGCATCACGGTGGCTCCTGTTCCCACACTGCCGCTGTATGGTACCACAAGTGCCGCTACTGGGGTGCTGGGCACAACGTCCCAACTGCCTGGATCAATCACAGTGAGGGTTTTTATCTTGCCGCTGGGACCAACTGACACAACTTGCATCTTGCCGGGTATGAAGTTGTCGCCCCCGGCTATTTCTATCTGGTCTCCCACTTGGTATCCAGTGCCAGGGTCCACAATCTTGGCATCCACAATCCAGTTGGGGATGATAAAGTCCACTCCATATACTGCGATTTGGCTGTTGACCCACACCACAGTTTGGCTGGGCTGTTGTGGCACATAACTGAGATCAAAGCGTTGCGCACTGCTGGCTGGGGCAAATACATCGTATTCAGGTATCTGGCCGCCTTGAATAACAGTGTCCAGATAACTGTATAAAGGTTCCGTAGCACTGTCCCAGCCGTCCATGAACTGCCAGGTTGTTCCATTCCAACCAGCTTCCCAGGGCATGGGCGCTGTATCCAGGACGGTGCCCTGGTATTCTGCTTGTAACAAACTGGCTATTTCACTTACCGCAGGCAAACCTGCACCTGGTGCATAATCGTCACGTATTCTAGTTGCACTGCCCCAGGTTTCCAAGCTGCTGGTTTTACTGTATCCGCTGGGATCTTCCCAAACGTAGTCCCAACCAAACGCATCGCTGCTGACACGGTCAAAGTGAACACTGAGGAACATTCGGCGAACAAGGTTGGTATTGGCTACGTGGTCCTGATACCAGTCCTTGTAACTGGCGCTTTTTTTCATCACAGTGACATCACCAGCATTGTTCACATCCAAAATCACAGTGCTGCCATCTGCCTGAGTCAGGGGAGGCTTGTCGAAATCGCTGGGTTGCATGCTCATGATGTCAGTGTTGGTTCTGCGGCTGATGAACTCGCGTATTTTGGATCGGTATGGTTTAATTTCCCCAATATATTGCAATAAACTCTCAATGTTATCAGCAGCATAGAGCTGGCTTTCGCTCAATGGCGTGTTGAACCCACGTAGGGTAATATAACTGGTTTTTGTGACCCAATCCACAAAGGTCTGCTCGCTCAACACATAGTTGATCATGCTGGTCATGAGGTTGTTTTGATCCAAGGCACTCAGCACTACAGTTCTCAAACCCTGTATTATGTTGTAGAACGGTATACTGGCATTCTCATCAAACATCACTGTATCAAATGGCTCCTGATCCCAATTGAGCAGGCTCACACTGTTGTCGTAAAGAGCTGGCAGAATTTCCACGCTGGCAAGTTGCTGACCTGCCAGAGTCCATTCTGTGCCGTTGCCCACAAACAACTGCCAGATACCGGCACCGTTGTTGAGAACTTTGGTGGTTTGCCCCAAGGCAGGTGTCAATGCTGCCAGGTTGTTGCTGTTGGCCACGGTTTGGTTGATGTATGTTGAGTCACTGTAGCCCGCAGCATACCAGTCCACATATTTCCAGTAGAGGTTGGTGTCCCAGGCTTGCTGGCGCACAACATTCCAGGTGGTGCCACCTTGATATTGATAAACCATCCACTTGTTTTGTGTTTGCACAGATGCATCCACCAGCACAGTGGTTCCCACTGGTTTGGGCAACAGGGCGTCACGTTCTGAAAGGTCTGTCACATGATATTGTGTATTGCTGGGTGGTGGCTCTGTTTTGCTGAAATATGTTTGCCAAGTTGCCTTGTTGGGATCGGTTACCAGTGGGTCTGTCAATTCTGCAATAAGCTTGTTGGCCACATACACAAACACTTGCCCGGCTGTCACTGCGTCCTGGAACCAGCTTTGGCGTGGACGGATTTGGTTGCCCTGTTGTGCAGTTGCATGCAACTTGTAGTCAGGAACATCACGGTCCCAGCCATCCCAACCCACCAAGCTAGCGGTGAGGCGTTGCCAGAACTGAGGATCAATGACACTGCGAGCATCACCGGGACGATATAGTTGCCAGTCGCTGTGACGTGTGGCATCACTGGCATGATCCTGCCAGTTGATTTGTAGAATCTTCTGGCTGCCACTGAGTTTGTTGCTGATATTGGCCACAAGCATGTTGGTGGCATCCATGGCTGCCCACCAGGGTATACCCTGGCTGGGAGGATTGGTAATCACAGTGCTGATTTCCTGTGTGGTCAAAGTTCTCCAGGGTGGTGCTGGCGTCATGTTACTGTTCTTGACCCAGAAATAATACCAAGTTTGCAGGCTTCCATCTACTTTGTAGGCAGTCATCTGTGTCCAACTGGGATTGTTGCTGTTTAACACTTCACCCTGAGGTATGTAACTGACTCCATATTGGCTCAAATCCTGTCCAGTGCTGACATAGGTGGCCCAAGAGGCAGGATCAACTGGACTTTTGACCCATTCATAAATGTCCACTGTGGTGTTGGGCGCCAGCTTGCCCCAGTTTTTAGCACGGTATTGCATGGAGCCCTGGTGATAATCCACATAGCGAACTGCACTGAGGTCCCACCATGTTTCTCCCACGTGACTATCTCCCCAGGATTGCTCGGAAATGAGATCTTGATTGGCACTGTCTCCGTAATTGTATTTGGCAGGATCAGTTTCTCGCTTGTATATCAAATCTGCATCTGCAATGCTGGGAATATATCCCTGTATGGGATCAAAATATTGCAGCACAGTGCTGGCAGTTTGATAAGTGCTGTCATATAACAAGGCACCCTGCATCAACTCTCCATCCACTTGCAGTGGCTGGTTGCGCACAGGTATCCAAGTGTGACCCAAACGGCTGTAAACTGTCCATGCGCCGGGTATTTGATCGCCTTGGTCCACATACACCAAGCTGCCTTGACGCCAGCCGGTTGCTGGCGTGCTGGAATCTCGTTGACGGGGTGTGGTAAATCTGGTGGTGTGATATTTCCAGATAATGCCTCCTGTGCCGTTTTGGAAAGTGCTGAGCGGCACAGTGAAGCTGTTGTTGGCAACATTGACATTGCTCACGACCAGAGTGCCAGTTAAACTGCTGACCCCGGCCACGTTTTGAATCACAACAACGTCGCCGTCCACAAGGTCCGGTGTGCTGGTGCAAACTATAGTTGTTACACCATTGGTGCTGGTGCTGGCCACAGTGTTGTTGATTGTAGTTCCACTGTCCAGCAGCGCCCATGTGGTCCAACTTCCTATGTCGGTATAAAACTGCCACACAGTGTCGTTGAGATTCACAGGAGCGGCAGTGCCCGCGGCAGTGTCCCACAGAGTCAAGAGATCTGTTTGGGTAGCAACCTGCCAGGTTGCTTCTCCCAGTTGCACATATCCTGCGGTGGGAATATCTGTCAATGCGTTGGGCAAGTAGCCAGGTCGCAGTGCAAAACCCAGGGTTTCATAACTGTTGGGGGGTGTGACCAATCGGCTGTCGCCAGGCACCAAACTCACAACCTCGTCGTCCGGTGAGTCAATGTCGGCCGTGCTAAACAAGTTGATCCATTGGGGATTGGCAACCAAATCTCGAGAGTTCAACTGCAACTCTATTTGGTTGTCCACTGCAATGCCGCCATATTGCCCCAATCTCAGGGCAAACTCTTCAAAGTATTCAAAGGTTGCGCTGTTGGGCACCAAGGTGTTGTTGCGCAAGATGGCGTTTATGCTGTTGAGGCTGCCCTTTTGACGAATATATCCCTGATAGAACTCAAACTCAGTGGCATCTTCCAGGATCAAGTTTTGCAAGTAGTCTCTCTTTTGATAGCCGTAGTTGTGCTTGGCAAGGTTGCTGATGGCTTGGTTGCTCACAACACTTTGGTCATTTACCATCTGTGTGATACTCAGTGTATTGGATTGGTCCACTCCAGTTGCCTGGGTTTGTTGCACGCTCAATGCGCTGTTGTTGGCAATGGTATGATAGTGTTTGGGTTGATCAATATTGAAATACTTGCGCATGTCATTGGCAGTTTTTTCAAAGTTGTCGGTCATGACATAGGTGTTGTCGGTCTGCTGTTTGAGAAAGAAACCTGGTGCATAAAATCTACCATCCCAGTCCAGGGTGCGATATGTGAATATTTTCACACGTGGTTGGAGTTGAGCATAGAGAGGCTGATATATAACGTCGTTGAATTGGGTGATGTTGTCCAGCAACAAAATATGTTCCACTGTGGTAACAAACAACCGAGCACCATATACAGTGTCACTGTTGGTGGGGTTGATGGTGATGGTGTTGTCTTCCCTCAATGTCTCCAAGTTTTGTGCCGTTATGGGCGTACCTGTTTTGTTGATGATGGGATACACACCACTTTGGCTGCCGTTTACATATTGTATTTGCCCAGTGTCTTGGCTAAATGTCACACCGTCGCTGGCAGGGCTCAGTGCGATGAAGTTATCCACCCCCCAACTGCCCTGGCACCAGTATATGAAGTCGCGGGCACTGTATTGCCAGTTGACTATTTGATTGTTGTCGGCATTTACTGCTGCAAAACTCCATCCCTGACTTTCCAACCACATGCCCCAGCCCATCAAGAAATCCACAACCTGTTGCGGAGTGGCAAATATTGTGCCATATGAAATGTCTTGGGTTGTGGTCAACCCTTGTTGGTAGAACGTGACCTTGAGGTTGCCCACAGTTTCCACATGACGCAATGCTGCGGTATTGACTGGCACGATTCTAAACACAGGATAGATGGCATCGTAGCCAAATACTTTGTAACCATTGCGCACCTTCTGCACCACAACGCCACTATAGAAATACTCTCCAATACTGCCACTGCGATATAGATAAACATGTTGGTTTTCCTGAGGAACAATGCGGCTTTGATAATCCAGTTGTCCAAAGCTGTCCACCAACACTCGCATGTTGTCGGTCTTGACGTATCCTGCGAACTTGTGTCCCAAGTTTACGTCTCCTCCACGCAGCACGTTGCCCAGGAATATTGAAACATTTTGATTGTTACTGACCAAGTATTCGCTGAACCAGTGTTGCAACCCACAGCTACCATAATAAGTCACAGTGGCAAGTGAAGACAGACTAGTGGGTAAGGCAATCTGACTGGGATTTTCTCTGTGAACCAGGAACTCTGCACTGCCCTTGCGGGTATTGACATCGGTATAGATCCATTGTGGCCATGCAGAATCTGCGTAAACTTGCGCAGTGCGCAAGGTGTCCCAGTTTAGTTCCACAAACTGTGCTGGTTTGAGCAGATATCCTGCCCAGGCCGTGGCAAAACTGCCGCTCTGACTCTTGCGCCAGGCTTGTTCCACAGGTGCACCGTCGCCAAAGATCCAATCTGCCCTGGCACTGGCAGTGCTGGGCAGGCTCTGTACAATGCCAGCGCCCAGCGGGGGCAGCAAATAACCCTGTGTATCCACGGGAATACAATTTAGCAATCCCGGGCGCGCCCACTGTTCGTGAATGCCAGCCAAGGCACCTTGGCGAATCAATCCCTGACTCAAATCGGTCCACATCTTGCCGTTGCCCACTGTGTAGGGAGCTGCACCATATTCCTCTGACCACCAAGTGGGTTGTTGAGTAAAGCCCAGCATCTCCCAGGGACGAAGGTCAGGACGATCTGTGTCGTAAAACCACTGATAAATGCCTCGCCAGTGGCCGGGTATATTTTGACCATTGAGATCAGTCAAAGTGCTGTAGTTGAAGCTGAACTGGTCAGCCAAGTCAAAGCTGCTATTTGATGTGGCGTCGGCTTGTGTGCCAATCAACCATTTGTCAAACCCAGCTCGTTGCAGTTGTACATACTCTGCACGCGAATATTCAGATGTGCGCCACTTGCCCGGTATCACGCCCGGTATGTTGAATCTCGGCTGCTGGTTGGGATCTCGGTAACGCGCTGGCAAACCTACGTATTGATTGATTTCAAACTGCAACCAAGCTGCGGCTACTGGATTGCTCAACAGTTCAGGATTGCGAGTGCGCATGGTGCCATTTGAGATGGTACCCAGTACAGACCCGTCGCTGT
>Ga0214192_1001609_pt1 | contig 12424 bp, 9 predicted proteins | sample TroBogEpilimnion_44_FD_153030 | JGI IMG/M metagenome (GOLD analysis project Ga0214192, IMG submission 153030) | Freshwater microbial communities from Trout Bog Lake, WI - 29JUL2008 epilimnion | ecosystem: Environmental > Aquatic > Freshwater > Lake > Epilimnion/Euphotic zone | place: Trout Bog... | reverse complement strand
AGATGGGCTTTGAGATGTTTGAGGATCGGGAGTGATCTACCTAAATAGATAGAAAATATATGGTTCGAACTTAGTTGGAGGTTAGGCGACCAACAACGGCGGAAGAAACTTCCAATACAAGCACACGGATGACACGGATCAAACGGATTTAAATAATAAAATCCGTGATAATCTATATTAATCCGTGTCATCCCCGTGCCACTAATTCCTGTATTTTAAATCTTCAGAACAGCTGTGGTCGGGCGACCACATAGCAGGTCGGTACTCATTCACTGAGATCAGCTCGATGAGCTTGTCCGTAAAATCCGTTGATCATCGACAATAGTTCGGGTGAGTCCCTTTTGTAATAGGCCATCTGGTATACCTGTGCATTTACGCTCATGTGCTCCAGCTTGCCGTTGGATACTTTCATCAGATAGGGGAAGCCGCCTTTACTTTTTAGAGTGTGTAGCATAGCCGAAATGTATTTCGCATCATAGGTGGACTCAGGTGTCTTTCCGTTCAGAAATATAACATTGACCTCGGGTGGTAACATCAGTAATATATTCGCCTCTACGAATTCTTTGCTGTTCGCCCTGCTGTTATAGCAGAACATCCTGTGGCCTTCGATTCCATCCAGGTAGAGCTTGTAATCTTTTTGAAAAGCTGCGTTGGATTTTTTGTCCCGATAATAAATGAAGGGGAGGAATGGTAGCAAAATCAGCAGTCCCAATAGTACTATGAGCAGCAAAGGCAAAATGACAAGCGCTTTCATTATGTCTCGCTTAGAGATTTTCATTATTCAGTTAAAGTGAAGTCTGGCAATTACACCGCAGCCACAGCGCCTGCGAACTCCTCATACTTAGCCACCATATCTTTGCAGCCTATGATGATGGCGCAGCGTTCGTGGAGTTCTACCGGTTGCACCTCGAGTATGCGCTGTGAGCCATTGATGGCTTTGCCGCCGGCCTGCTCGGTGAGGTAGGCCATCGGTATGCACTCATACAGCAGTCGCAGTTTGCCCCTGGTCTCGCCTTTGGCAGCGGGATAGAGGAAGACGCCTCCCTTCAGGAAAGTCCGGTGCATATCGGCCACCATCGCGCCGATGTAGCGCAGTGAGTAGGGACGTGAGGTCGATTTGTCATGAGCGATACACCACTCTATGAAGCGCTGAGAGACCGACTCAAACTTAGAGAGGTTGCCCTGATTGAGTGAGTATATTTTCCCGTTGGACGGGATGGATACGTTGGTGTGCGTCTTGTAGTATTGATTGTCGTCAGCATTGAGCGAGAACATATGCAGGCCCTTACCCGTACTAAACACAAGAATGGTCGAGCTGCCGTAGATCGCGTAGCCTGCTGCGACGGTTTTATCTCCGATCTGGAGAAAGTCCTCCGTGGTCACCGCGCCCGGCGCTGTGACACGCGGCACGATGGAGAAAATAGTGCCTACGGGAGCTGCGATATCGATATTGGCCGAGCCGTCGAGGGGATCTATGGACACGATGAACTGACCATTTGGGTCGAGTGTCACTAGGTCTTCGTTTTCCTCACTGAGGTAGCCTGCGCATACACCGCTGCTTTTGCAGAGGTCCATGAGCACATTGTTGCTGAAATCATCGAGCTTCTGGACGGTCTCGCCTTGTATGTTGGTCTCGCCGGTGGTGCCGCTGAGATTGAGGACGCCGATATTGCGGACTGCATGAGACAGGGTCTTAGTACCATCAGCAATAGAGAGAATCATCCTCGCCAGATCAGGGCTCGTGGTCTCCCTCAGAAAAATAGAAAGGCTTTTACCTTTTTGCATTATTATATCCTCCTTGTTAGCCTCCAAATATATAAAAATACGCCCAAAACACGCGGCTTAGGCAGGAATACTGAACCTCATAATGCCTGATACATTTATCACGGAGTGCACAGAGATAAAGGGAGGAATACAGGGAGAACACAGAGCGATAACGTCATATTAGCTCTGTGTTCTCCCTGTATTCCTCAAAAACCTCAGTGTGCTCCGTGATAAATATATCACGTAATCTACGTGTTGGTAGGCCGGATTCCGGATAGTGTATAATAGATTTATCTCTCCATGATAGCCGTGATGCCCTGTCCGCCCGCTGCGCAGATAGAGATCAGGCCGCGACCCGAACCCTTCTCCTGCAGCAGTTTAGCCAGCACACCGATGATCCGGCCTCCTGTCGCTGCGAATGGATGCCCTGCGGCGAGGCTGCTGCCATTGACATTGAGCTTGTTCAGATCGATCTTGCCGAGCGCAGGGATGCCAAACTCCTTTTGGCTGAGCTCTTCGCTCTCCCATATTTTCAGCACGGTGAGCACCTGCGCCGCAAATGCCTCATGTATCTCGTAGAAATCAAAATCCTGGAATGTAAGACCTGCCTTAGCCAACATCTTTGGCATGGCATAGACAGGTGCCATCAGCAGGTTCTGCTTATGCTCGACGAACTCTATCGCCGCCACCTCTGCGAATGTGATGTATGCCATCACAGGCAGATTATGCGCTTTGGCCCACTCCTCGCTGGCTAGGAGCACACAGGATGCGCCATCAGTGAGGGGTGTGGAGTTGCCCGCGGTGAGTGTACCATTTACTTTATCGAAAGCAGGTTTGAGCTTTGCGAGTTTCTCTATCGTGGAGTCAGGACGGAGGATGTTGTCTTTCTCCAGGCCAAGATAAGGCGTCATCAGGTCTTTGAAAAAACCACGGTCATAGGCCTTGGCCATCTTCAGGTGGCTGCCGAGGGTGAACTCGTCCTGCGCCTCACGGCTGATGTGATAGTACTTAGCGCCAAACTCTGTGTGGCCACCCATAGCGAGGCCGGTGCGAGGCTCAGAGTTCTCGGGAGCTACGGGTGCGAAGTCAGACGGACGTATTTTCAGAAACTGTTTGATCCTGTCGCCTGTAGTCTTTGCCCTGTGCGCTGCGAGGAATATCTGGCGCAGCTTTTCACCAAAGACCAGTGGCACCTGGCTCGCAGTGTCCACACCACCGGCTATACCGCAGTCGATCTGGCCGAGCGATATTTTATTGGCAATGTATACTGCTGCCTCCATGCCTGTATTGCAGGCCTGCTGCAGGTCTACAGCCGGAGTGCGCGGATCAAGGGAGGTATTGAGCACGGATTCGCGTATCAGATTGAAGTCGCGCGAATGCTTCAGCACTGCGCCACCTGCTACCTCGCCGATCAGTTCGCCTTTGAGATGATACCGGTCGATGAGGCCATTGAGCGCGGCAGTCATCATATCCTGATTGCTGGCCATCGTATAGGCCGTATTGTTCTTGGCAAATGGAATACGATTAGCGCCTATGACAGCTACTTTTCTGGAGGGTTGTCCGTATGACATACTTTGAATTGATTATTAATAATTGATAATGAAAATACGTATTTGATAAATACAATTAAAATATTCTTTTGCTGGGTGTAATGCGTATTTGTCGAAGGACAAGTCGCGACTCGATCTCATTGACTTAAAATCACCACTTCCACTTTTGTTATTGTATTCAAAACCCGAAGGGTTGACATTCTTATAGAAACCAGCTAATAAAGAGCCTAAACCCCGAAGGGGTGATATAATGCCTTTCTTAAGTTAATGACCCTGAGTCGCAACATATCCCTATAGCCTTCTATTTTAAGATTCCTTCTTAAGCTCAGGATTCAAAACATTTATCACACCCTATTCTATCACACTCCTCTTACCAGCCTTGTATTCCTTATACACCTCACGCACCATGCCATCAGAGAGACCGATTTTGGGCACATATATTTTCGTCGCACCGACGAATTTCATGATGTTCAGGAATATTTCGCCGGCAGGCACAATCACATCCGCGCGGTCAGGATTGAGGTCGAATATCTTGATACGGTCGTCTACCGAGTGGCTCTTGATCTGGGCAGTGAGCGCGCTGAGCAGATCGTATGTCAGGGGTTTGCCCTGCTTGAGTTCAGCCATCTTGAAGAGACGGTTGATATTGCCTCCCGAGCCTACGAGAGAGAATGCTTTTATCGTTTTGGTCTCTTTGCGGAGCCAGTCTTTGAGCTCTTTCCAATATTCTTTCTGCACCTGATTGCTCAGCAGCCTGATCGTGCCGATGTCAAATGATTTGGCAGCCGTAGCCACTCCCTTGATGAAAACTGTGATCTCCGTACTACCACCACCGACATCGATGAAAAGGCAGTCATTGCCGATCTTTGATGCGATGAAATTCTGGCTGTTGAAGATCATGCTTGCTTCATTATTGCCACTGATGATCTCGATCTTGATGCCGGCTTCTTTCTCGATGCGCTTGACGATCTCCGCACCATTCTTGGCTTCGCGCATAGCTGAGGTGGCGCAGCCTTTATAGTGCAGGACTTCATTCACCTTCATGATATACTTATATCCCTTCATCGCCTCGATCAGCCTTTTCACCGTAGCCTCAGGTATCTTGTGCCCGGTGAAAGCATCGGTACCCAGGCGGACAGGCACACGTATGAGGCTGTTCTTTTTAAACATAGCCTCTTTGGGCGTCTCTATCACATGCTCTATGAGCAGTCGCACAGAGTTGGATCCGATATCTATAGCAGCAAATTTCTTTATGACCATCAGGCAGATTATGAGTGATGAAAATAACCCAAAGAGATACGCAGAGCGAAAGATTTATCAACTATTAGTTGATTTTCCATGTTAAGGGAATATTAACCGACTCAACTAAGGAAATATCGCTAATTCTTTTCCGTGAGGTTGATTAGCCGTTTTTCTTCTTCAGGTATTGATAGATCTTTTCCTGAGCACGTATTTTGACAGGAGACGTAGTGGTGCGGTATTGATTATTTTGCTGGGTATTGATCAGGCGCGCTTTGCAGTTGTCACTCCATTGTATCTCGAGGATATCTTTGAGTTCTTTCTGCAGGATGCGGTCATAGATCGGACAGGATATCTCTATACGTGTATCGAGATTGCGGGCCATCCAGTCAGCGGAGGAGATGTAGTACTGTGGGTCACCATCATTCTCAAAAATATAGATGCGGGAATGCTCGAGAAAACGGTCCACAATGCTGATAGCCTCTATGTTTACACTCATGCCCGGCACACCCGGCACGAGCGCACAGATGCCGCGGACGATGATGCGGATCTTCACACCGGCATTGCTGGCCTGGTAGAGTTTGCCGATCATCTCCTCATCGATCAGGCTGTTCAGTTTGAGGAAGATCCCCGCAGGCTTGCCATGCTTCGCATTAGATATCTCATGCTCGATGAATTGGATAAACTTTTTGCGCGTCTTGAGCGGTGATGGGATCAGGTGCTTGTACTGGCGCACGATATAGTTGCGGTCAAAGAATTCAAATACATGCGCCACCTCTGATGTGATCCTCGGATCAGCCGTGAGCAGTGACTCATCGCTGTATACGTAGGAGGAGATCTCGTTGTAGTTGCCTGTGCTGATATTGGCATAGAGGCGCTGCTTGCCTTTCTCTTCGCGCTGTATGAGGCAGAGCTTTGAGTGGACCTTCAGGCCGGCCACACCATAGATCACGTGAATTCCTTCCTCAGCCAGCGTGCGTGCCCATTTGATATTTGCCTCCTCATCAAATCGTGCCTGCAGCTCGACGACGACAGTCACCTCCTTACCATTGCGCGCAGCATTGATCAGGGCATTGATGACTTTCGATTTTTTGGCGGCGCGATAGAGGGTGATCTTGATAGACTTTACATTCGGATCTATAGCTGCCTCGCGCAGCAGGTCGATGAAGTGACTGAAGCTGTGATAGGGATAGTGTAGCATCACATCCCGCGAGCTGATTGTATCAAAGATACTTTTATCCTTGATCAAGGCAGGATGGGGCAGGGGCTTCACATCTTCATAGTGCAGGTCCTTCGTACCCAGCAGGGGGAAGCCCATGAAGTCTTTGAAATTATGATACCGGCCGCCGGGGATGAGGTTGTCATATTTATGCAGCTTCATCCTGTTAGTGAAAACCGCCAGCAGATCAGCAGGCATCTGCTGGTCATATACGAAGCGCACAGGATCGCCCTTCTGACGGTTTTTGACCCCGCGGGAGATCTTGTCGAGGAAGCTCTGCGAGACATCATTGTCGATATCCAGCTCGGCGTCGCGTGTGAGCTTCACCGTATAGGCAGAGATATTATCAAAGTGAAACATAGAGAACACATCTGGCAGATTGTGCCGGATGATATCGTCGAGCAGGATCACATATTGATTGCTATTCACAGATGGCAGGATCACAAATCGGCCTACCGGGTCAGTGGGCACCTCTACCAGCGCGTATTGCGTGAGCTTGGGTTTGCCGGTCACTTCGAGTTTGATGGCGAGGTAGATCGACTTATCCTTGAGGTAGGGAAATTGCTTCACCTGATTGAGCATGATAGGCACGAGGGCCGGACGCACATAGTCAGCGAAGTAGGACTTCACAAATTTGCTCTGCACAGCAGTTAGTTTCGTCTCATCGATGATGAAGATCTTCTGGGTGCGCAGCTCCTGCTGGATGGTCTTATATGCCCGCTCAAATTGCAGATTCTGGCGTATCACTATTTTCTGTATCTCGTCGAGGAGCTTTTGCGGTTTGATGTGGAAGGTCGTCTTGGCTTTTTTACCAAACTCCATGACGCGCTTCAGCGTAGCTACCCGCACACGGAAGAACTCGTCCAGATTGTTAGAGAATATCCCAAGAAACTTAAGCCTGTCAAGGATCGGGACAGTCTTATCCTCCGCCTCCTGCAGCACCCGGTCATTAAAAGATAACCAGCTTATTTCCCGGTTTATAAATTTGAGATTTTTGGTCATAGCTCACGCGATCACATCATCAAATTTAACGATAAGCTTAAGATTAGGAAACAATTAGCCAATAATAACAAAATGTTAATCTCAAAACCCGCGTCAAATCTGGGGTTTTCACATCCAAACGCCATTTGGCAATTTGTGCTTGACGCGCCCGCGACAGTCATGCGTCGTATTGCATGAGGAGGATGCCAGTAAGACCACCAAAGTAATGACGGCCAATATTTTGCGGGACAAATTCATACCTATATAACGGATAGCGAGGGAGAATGTTGCTTTAGGTGACTTTCTTGAGATGTGCAGCAATACAATGATGGCCCGCAAAAGCCCGAAAAGATTTTCAAAGAAATGCCTATCCTCATCTTTCGCAGTATATCTTGTATTGGCTGTTAGCTCCCCTCCTTTTTTTAAGGAGGGGTTGGGGGTGGTTGCCCACTGCCGTCAGGTCTGCAACTCAGTGATAGCGATAGTTTGACAATCTTCCGAACACTTGCAGGGTTCACCCCTGCCCCCTTGCGGTAGGTCACTATTCAAATCAGCAGAAACGAATGGCTGAGCTAACTTAATTCATTTAATCCCTCAAACCCTTTGGCCTCAAGAACCAATTCAACTTCCCTTTCTCAATGCCTTTCCAATTTTCTGTATCAAAAGATATCATCACAGCGCCCGTCGTAGGTACATTGTCTATCGAGGAATCAGAGTAGCGATTGACGAAGTCAGTGATGGCGGGATTGTGGCAGACGATGGTGATAGTCTGGTATTCGTCATTGAGGGTTCGTGCCTTCTTCATGATGTCGCTCGCTGCACATTCATAGAGCCGGCTATCGGTTTCAATATTTTTCGCAGGATATTTCCAGACAGTGCAGAGGAGCCTTGCGGTCTGCATAGTGCGCAGGGCCGGGCTGCTGACTATGTGCTGAGGCACCTGATCATTTTTAGCTATTTCTTTGGCGATGTGCAGCGCATCATCTGTACGGTCCTCTCTGACGGGGCGGTCAAAGTCCGGCACCAGTCCGGTCCAGTCGGATTTCACATGTCGTATCAGGATTAGCTGCTTCATAGAGAAATTGTTTAGACTTATAATCAGATCTGGTTTGCGAGATTTTTTCAAAAAGTAAAAAATAAATAAGTTAAAAATCGAAGCAATCTTCCACTTTAACAATGAAGATTGCTTTAAAAAAAACATCACTTTTATTTTTCAGAAAATTTTATCGTAAAAACAAAAGTCTAAACTACTTTAATGTAAAAGTAACATACACTTCCCTTTTTTGAATAACTTTGTGCCGATGAAATGGCCTGCTTTAGCTAGAAATTTTGGGGTATTCCTTTTGATGGGGGTGTTTTTCTATTCCACCTCGGTCAGGGAATTGCACTACGCTTTCTCCGCGCAGCATCAGATCATCGGTCACACTGACCACTGCGACCAGCAGCACATCCACTCATCGGCAGGCGATGAGGACTGCTTCATCTGTAAGATGGATGTGATCGGCGCCTTCACTGTCTCCGAAAATCATTACTCCTTCGACATCATATTCCTGCCAAAGGAAATAAGCCGGCAGCCTGCGCAGATACTCTACTCTACGCAGATCTATGCACGCAGCCTGCGTGGTCCACCTGCTTTAGTTTGATCTCAGACACATTTCCCTCTCGGGAAAAAATGCAAAGGCCCCGGCCTCTGCCATATCTCATGATATGGATCAAATTATTTTCAGCATACGCTGGTCCTGTTATTAAATCAAAAAATGAAGCATTTAAAATATATAAACATACTACTCCTATGGCTCGCCTGCAGCGCGCTCCACGCTCAGAATATCCTGAGCGGAAAAATCTCCGACAAGGATACAAAAGAAGCGCTCTACGGTGCTGCCATCTACATCTCCGATCTCAAGATCGGCACGATCACTGACACAGCGGGACACTTTGAGCTAAGAAACCTCAGCAAGGGAAAATACCTGATCGAGATCAAGCTACTCGGCTATGCGTCGCAGCTGATCACAGTCACACTACCGGAAGATAAACCACTCTCGATCACGCTCACACAGTCAGCCGGCGAGCTCAACGAAGTCGTAGTCACCGGTGAATCAAAAGCCACTGAGGCAAGCCGCAGTCCCATACCTATCGTAGTGGTAAACCACGACTTCCTCATCTCCAATGTCTCTACCAATGCCATCGATGCACTCACACGCATTCCGGGCATCACCGCTGTCACTACCGGTCCGAATATATCTAAACCATATATCCGCGGACTTGGCTTCAATCGCATCCTGACGCTGTATGATGGTTTCCGGCAGGAGGGACAGCAGTGGGGTGATGAGCATGGCATCGAGGTGGATCAATATGGCGTGGATCGGGTCGAGATACTCAAAGGCCCCGCGAGCCTAAGCTATGGTTCCGATGCCTTGGCTGGTGTGGTCAATCTCATCCCTACGCGCCCTGCACCAGAGGGCAAGCTCATCGCCGAAATCACCGGCGACTATGGCAGTAATAACAATGAGGTCGGCGGCTCCGCCATGGTCAAAGGCACGAAGAATGGCATCGACTGGATCGCCCGTGTCTCTCATAAGCAGGCCATGGACTATGACAATAAAATCGACGGTCGTGTCTTTGGTACGGCCTTCAGTGAGACCGATGCAAGCGGATCGGTGGGTATACACCGTAGCTGGGGCTACTCGCATATCAACTTCTCCCTCTTCGATGATCTGCAGGAGATACCAGATGGCAGCCGTGACAGCGCTACGCGCAAATTCACGCGTCAAATATCGGAGATCGATACAGCACGGGAGATCGTATCAAATCACGACCTCAATAGCTATCGCATAGAGAAGCTCCATCAGCACGTCCAGCACTATCGCGTGATCGCGGCCAATAATTTCATCCTTGGCAGCAAAGGCGGCACCCTCGATGTGAATATTGGCTTTCAGCGCAGCGTGAGGCGGGAGTTCGATCATCCCGTGCTGAGCGATATACCGGGTCTTTATCTCCAGCTCAATACTATCAGCTATGATGTGAAGTATCATATGCCTGAGATGAAGCACTGGAACCTCTCAGTCGGCTTCAACGGCATGTACCAGAATAACAATGTCAATGAGGGCACGGACTTCGTAGTACCATCATACACTCAAATAGACTTCGGCCCTTTTGCCATCGTGAAGCGCACATATGGCAAGTTTGATTTTGAGGGCGGCATCAGATACGATGTGCGGGTGTTTAATAATGATGAACTGTATACCAAATCAAACCCGACGACTGGCTTTGACATGCCTGTCTACGGTGCCGATACCGTCGGAGGTACCAAAGTTTTCTCTACTAGCCGCTCTACCTATCAGGGAGTGACAGGTAGCATCGGCGCCACTTATAATCTCAATAGTCAGCTGGCGATCAAGTTCAATTTCGCCAGAGGCTTCCGCGCGCCTAATATCTCCGAGATCTCTGCCAATGGTGTCCATCCCGGTACCAATATCTATCAGATCGGCAATGCGGACTTCAAGCCCGAGTTTAGCTGGCAGCCTGACTTTGGCATATCGTACACCAGTAAGTATGTGGCGCTCACGGCGGATGTATTCTATAACTATATACAGAACTACATCTACAACCAAAAGCTCACTGGTGCCAATGGACAAGACTCCGTGCTGGTCGCACCAAATCAGACTTTCAAATTTCAGCAGGCGAGTGCGCAGCTCTATGGTGGTGAGATCGGCCTCGACATCCACCCGATCAAGTCGCTGCACATCGACAATGGTTTTTCGCTGGTATATGCGGACTTCCTCGGTAGCAAAGGCCACGCCGTGGCAGACAGCGAGCGCTACCTGCCATCTATCCCGCCACTGCATGGCACCTCTGAGGTGCGCTACGATTTCAAGATCAAAAAGGCGCACATTGTAAATGGATTCGTGAAAGTCGGCGTGACATACTACGCTAAGCAAAATCGCATCTACAGCGCATTTGGCACAGAGACAGAGACACCTGGCTATGCGCTGCTGAATGCAGGTTTCGGCGGAGGTTTCACGGATAAAAAGGGCAAGACCGTTCTGAGCCTCTATGTGCTCGGCTCAAACCTGCTCAACTCAGCCTACCAGGATCACCTCAGCCGCCTGAAGTACTTCGAGCCCTATCCAAACAATCCGACCGGCCACAGCGGTATCTACAATATGGGAACCAACATTTCCATCAAAGTGGTCGTGCCGCTGGAGTTTAACATCTGATGATAGTCTTCTGCTCTTAGTGGCCGTTTTGAAATCACTCAGAATTAAAATTATGGCGATGGCTGTTAAAGTCCCCTTTAGGGGATTTGGAGGATTAGTGTAATTAAAAATAATTCAGAATAATTTAAAATGATTTAATTAAATGATTTTCAATTGTTTATACAAAAAAATAGGATGAGCTTATATTATTTTGATTTATTAAATACGGTCCCTTTTATGTACTTTTGTCCCTAGATTGTTCCCTGAAAAAATATATAAATGGCATCTGTTACATTAAGAGTAAAGGAGATAAATAAAAAAGGCTACTCACTATTCCTAGACATCTACAATGAAGGACAAAGATACAAGGAGTACCTTAAACTTTATGTTTCCAAGGACTATACGAAAGCCGAGAATAAAAATATTCTTAGTAGGGATAGAGAGAGTTGGGAACTTGCTACTGCGATTCAAGCTAAAAGGCTTCTTCAGGTTAAAGAAAGCGTAGCAGGCTTTATACCAAAGTCTAGTAAGCAAGACTTTATTACATATTACCGCCAACAGGCAGAACAAAAAGGTCATGGGTCTTACGATAATGCCTTGGTCTATTTATTGGAATACAACAAAGCGGAGAGGCTTCCCTTCAAGGTCTTAGATGAAAAATATCTCAAAGGACTTATCGCCTTTATGAAGACACAGGAATTAAGCCTCTCCAGTATCAGGATGTATCTATCGCGGATTAGTATTATCTTGAATCAGGCTGTTAAGGATAAAATTATTCCAGCTAATCCATTCAATTATCTCAAGAAAGGAAATGGAGGAGATATCCCTGCAAATATCAAGCGCAAAATCGAATATTTGACCATTGAAGAATTACGTCAACTGAATAAAACCCCCTATAAAGAAAGTATAAAGCAATTCTTTTTATTCAGTTGCTTTACTGGACTGAGATTAAGTGATATGATCAAGATGAAATGGACCGATATAGAAAAGAACACCCTAACCTATACTCAGAAAAAGCAGGGTAATACTAAAACACACTACCTACCGCTCTCCAGCCAGTCCCAGGATCTTTTAATTTCCATTAAAGAATATCAGAAAAGGGAATTAGGATCAATACAACCCTTGGTTTTTGGTCATGTTCCAGACAAGAGAGTAATAAATAAGAATCTCAAAGCCTGGGCTAAGAAAGCGAAGCTTAATAAGAACATACACATTCATGTGGGGCGCCATACCTTTGCAACGCTTGCCCTAACAAATGGAGTTTCTCTATACACTGTTTCTAAAATGCTTGGGCATTCAAATATTAGTATCACTCAAGTCTATGCGGAGGTAATAGATGAGATCAAACAGAAAGCAGCAGATCTAATTCCTAAACTCTAAACATTAATATGGTAGATACATCCTCAAATGAATTGAACCACGACAAACATGACATCGATATTTCTAAAATTTGGTCTTATGAAAGAGGGCAATAT
>Ga0214192_1001608_pt1 | contig 12444 bp, 7 predicted proteins | sample TroBogEpilimnion_44_FD_153030 | JGI IMG/M metagenome (GOLD analysis project Ga0214192, IMG submission 153030) | Freshwater microbial communities from Trout Bog Lake, WI - 29JUL2008 epilimnion | ecosystem: Environmental > Aquatic > Freshwater > Lake > Epilimnion/Euphotic zone | place: Trout Bog... | reverse complement strand
GATGGCGTTTCCACCTGAGGGGATGACGCCAGAGCAAGCAACTGACGCTGCGCTAAAATTATTAGCGACTGGCGTCATTATTTCACTGGGTGTATTAACGGAAGAAGTAGTTGAAAAATCGGTCTCGGCTTTTGTGACCACCCATATCCCGTTGCTAGTACCTTACGCTGGAAGTATTGCGGCTGCAATTGTGGGTGCTATAACAGGTATTGTCAGTGCCCTTCTGGTTCATGGGCTGGAGAAGCTAGATATATTTGGCGTTGCTGAACAGCGTCAACATGAGTTTGTTTTGAATCAGTTAGATCATTTGCTTGCTCAAGCAGATAGTCGTGATGATTCAATGCAGATTAGCTCAATGACGAAAAAACTTATTAAATGAGTTCAATGATAACGAGGATGCATGTTAATGGAAAAACGTTTAAATAAAAATATTCCAACTGCCACTATCAATGCGGTGCAATCGCCTATGGTTCAGGCTTTTCATAAAGCGCGTGAAGAATTCAATCTGGGTTTGGAAATTATCACGCATACAAAAACAGGGCAATTGAACGGTAATGAAAACCTTGTGCTCGGAAAAGCTTTCGAGGAGTATCACCGTGGTACTTTTGCAATGGATGCTGCAGCTAAGGGAGTTGCAGATAAAGTCGAGGTGGCCACGGATACGATTGCTGGAAACAATGGCAGCATTTTACCTAGAAATGATCAACAAGCTGACATCATGGTAAAAATTGGTGACGAAACCACCTTGTATCAGGCAAAAAGCATGAAAACCGCAAGTGGTACCAATACCGCTTTGAATAACGCCAAATATGAAGAAGTTAATAAATTGGGACCTTCAGATCAGGTTGATGACAGTCAGAGTACGATTAATCACACTGTGGATGGTAAAGAAGTTCAGTCAAAACCAATGACTCGTGAGCAGAATGAGCAAATTACCAAAGAGCTTAAAGAAAACGATGGGCAATCGACAACCGCCAGGCAAACCCAAATTGAAATTCAGAAAGAAATGGCTTTTAGTAATACTGTGAGTGCTGTCAAACAAGCCGCATTAGTCACTGCAGTTATAACAGGGGTTGTTGAAATTGTTGATCTGATAAAGCTTTCTCAACATCAGGAATTATTTTTGGACGATATGGCTAAAGTCGTCGAGAAAGTGACTTTAACAACGGTCGATGCCTCGTTACGTACTGGGTTAACTGTTTATATTAGCCAAAGTACTGCTGAGAGCGCCTCTCAAACGCTGTTTTATGGTGCTTTGGTGAATGTTGCTTATGATTTAGCTAAAGACTTATTTAAATTTTCTAAAAGCGAGATTTGTCTTGATCAAGTGGGTGTTAATGTACTCAAAAACGGACTGAGCACGGGTGCTTCTTTTGTCGGTGGGGCGAACGGGCAAGCATTAGGTACTGTTGCTTCAACTACACTAGTAGAGGCTATAGGAATTGGTGCCACGCTTGGATCAGTAGCAGGTCCAGTGGGTAGTGTAGTGGGAGCCCTTATTTTAGGTACTACGATGGGACTGGGAGTCAATCAAGCACTTGCTGATCAGTCTAGACTGGCACAGGAACGTATCCAAAAAGATTTGGATAATATTCGAGATAGTTTGATGGTGGATGATCGTTTTATACAAATGAAACTACGCGCTAATGTTTTTGGTCGGCTGGCTCCGATAGAACCTCAAGGCTGGCGCGATCTTGTCCCGTTTCTGAATATTTTTGGCGATATGGATGAATATTTGTTGCGAAAGCAAGAGCTGAATGCTTTACGAATTGAAGCAGAACAAGCCCAACAACAAAGTGCAATCTGGAAAAAGGATGTCATCAATGACATCAATATTCAAGCGGATATGATGCGATCGGACTTGATAGGTAAATTCGAAGAGTCTCAGGCCTTACTCAAGGTCAATGCAAGAGCAGAATTATCAATGTTGGGACAGCAGCTTAAGCAATACCAGCGTTACTATCAAATGCAATTAAGTCTACAAAATCAGGAATTCGTTCAAAGTTGCCTGTTAATTAATGATCTGCAGAGTTTTCAGGTTAAAAAAGAATACAAGCTGCTAGCCAATACTCATCTTCTTGTACAGATGGCAGTGATCCCTGATGCTTTGGACTTGAGGCTTGATAATCGAAAACTTCTGAGCAGTTTGGCAAATAAAATCGCAAATGATGGCTTGCATTCACATAAGCGATCCTATGTGTCGGTAACCGATGTTTTATTATTAATGGAGTAGAGTCAATATGTTAATCGGTTTTGCGGTTGGTTTGGTAATAGTAGGCGCAGCAATTATTGCACGGCACTGTGCTCGTTCTTACGCGAACAGTCGCTTGAGTGCAGCACGCTCACGAACACGAGACGCCATTAATCGTGCTGATGTAGCTGCTAAAGCTGCACGAGAGGAAGTGCGTTATTACGCAGAAAAACGTAGCGCCGAACTCCAGATTATCATTGACGCAATGCGCGTAGAGCTTGCTAGTAATGAAACATTTTATGCAGAAGCCTACACCGCAATCAGTAATTATATCAACAATATTACGCCTTTCGACAAAGCGTATTTAAAAATAAAGGCTCTTAAAGCGCAAATTCAATTCACATTGGCACTGCGTGATCAAATTGACTTAGCTATAGATCAGGATGCAAAGGAACAAGAGCAGATTGAGCAAGCCATAAAAATTCTGAGAAAAACAGATAATGTGGAACTGCGCTTAGACTTGATTGAGATACATTACCCCGAATTAGGCAGAATGCTTGTATTTGCCCGAGGTAAGGTCGATAAAATGCGTCAAGTAATCAAAGATTGGAAGTTAAGCAGCCCCGTTACTGAACACTGTGCACTTGATAATTTACTATCAATCCTTGATCAACAATCAGCTGCCGCTGAAGAAATTGCTAATCTTAATTGGGCTCTTGCAAATATAAATCAACGAAAACAATCATTCTATCGTAGACGCAACAAAATTATTTCTGAGATCAAAACAATGCATATAAACAGATCCAAAGCAATGCATGAACTAAAAGCGACTTTCCCTGAGGCTGAAAGAGCCGTCAAATTGCTGCTTGCTTTTGCTGACACACAAGTTCGAACTGTACAAAATAATTTGCGTAATACTCATAACCTGAAAAATGCTTACTCTTTAGAGCTGAATTCTCTATTCGAACAAATCAAAGTTTTCAATAATGAGATTAAGGAGGTTCGCGAAACCAGTAAATCGAGTATGTTTGATCATCCCCGATTTGTTGCGCTGAAAAGGAAGAGAGAGACATTGAAAGAACAAATTCCAGTCGTGAAAAAGCAGAAAATCGATTGTACAACTCTCATTCAGCAGTACAAAGAAGAGAGAGATTTATGGCGCAAACGGAGGGAATATGTTGAAAACTTCTTTGTTGAAAACAATCAACAACACCTTGCTCCTGATTTTGTAAAGCGATTGATCAATAAATATTGCGAACCATCACAAAATCTGAAAATTGGTATAAACCACAGGTGAAATCATGAGTAACGTCCAGACACCAACGAAAATTATTTTATCTTTGGTCTTAGACCAATTTACCCCGCTTCAAAAGGCTATAACCACTGCAGTGGCATACGGTATTGGTGACATAGATAGCTTGAGAGCATTATTTTATCCGTTTTCGAAAACAGCTTTGGCTTATGGTATACAGCAACTGGTAATGGATAATATCCTTACACTAAATGCCCCAGAAAAAAAGGTCGAACTCAGTGCTGCTATGTTAGCGGTTTATCAGGCAATCACTGAAATCAACCAGTCATCAGGCGAGTTCCTTAAGAGTCTAGTGAACGATAATAAAACTTCTGGATCCTACAAAATAAATAATAAGTTTCTCGAAGCAATGCTGGCAGAGCATAGAGGAAATCTGAATATAAAAAAAATCTATTTAATGCTTGAGGTTATAGTTTGAATACAAAATTAGCAAAGCTTGACTGGTGTACGCATCTAAATGACTGGAAAAGGTATCTGCAAGTAATTATTGATGATAATGCCTGCAAAGAAGACATACCAAGCAAAATTAAATACAAGCGTCAACTGGCAGCATTAATTGAAGTGACTTATGGCATAGTCACCAACCCAGATATTTTTGTTCATATGATAAAGCCAGAAGCGATAGCGCAAATGCCTAAAATCGATATGGATAACATAAATTGGTATCAAAAACTTGATATGGCGCAGCAAAGAGCGGTAGCGGCAGTTTTAACTAACCAGCCTCTGATACTCATTCAAGGACCTCCCGGCACAGGAAAAACCACAGTAATCACCGAATCCGTACTCCAAACCTTGGAAAGCAATCCAGTAGCGCGTATTCTGATTGCATCAGAAAGCCATGTGGCAGTCGACAATGTACTCGAAAAGCTTCTTAAGCTCAGACCTGAGTTAGATGTTATTAGAATATCGAATAATCCTGATAAGATTGGCGATCACCCAGACATTCAGAGCATTGCCGCAAATGTACGAATGGATGAGTATTATAATTGGCTCGAAACGCATGAGGCTGTTCCGGCTGGGTTAGCAACCGCTCTAAAGGGAATATTTACCGTAAAAGGAGCACCTATTAAGATTTATCGAGATCTTGCCAATTCTGCTCAGATTGTTGTAGCAACATGCAATCTGGTTGCGGCCTGGTCTTATTCGAATCAGGATGCTCCTTTTGATCTGGTTGTTGTTGATGAAGTTTGTAAGGCAACGCTTCCAGAGGTTATTGCGCCTCTAAAACTTGGTCAACGTGCTCTGCTAGTGGGAGATCCTATACAATTGCCTCCGGTGTTTTGTATGGAAGAAATCGAGCTCCAAAAAAATGAAAAACTTGAGTTGATTAGTGAACGACAGTATATCAACGAACTTTTTGAGCAGATGAAGCACACAGGTCATGTGCATTTTCTCAATCAGCAATATCGCATGCCAAATCAACTGGGCAGCTTCATTAGCAATGCTTTTTATCGAGGTAAGCTGTCAAACGGTCTCGATCGCGATAAACCTGACAGCCTATATTGGATTGATAGCAGTAACAAAATTCTGGTTCCACCTAATGAGAAAAAAAACCAGTTAAGTAACCCGCACGAGGTTGATATTGTAGTAAAGATAGTCGATCATGTTCTAACACTGAGAAAAAATAACCAGTGCTTTAGTATGGCTATCGTAACCCCTTACAAGGAACAGATGCGTGCGCTGAAAAATGCGATCAAAGGTAAGGTACCGAGTTCTGTATCTGTGCAAATTGATACAGTTGATGCTTTTCAGGGGCGTGATGCCGATGTTGTTATTTTTAGTGCCACTCGAAATTATGGCAGCCTCCGCTTTCTTGGAGACAGAAAGCGCATGAATGTTGCGTTGTCGAGGGCTAAAAGCGAGTTATGGTTTGTGGGATGTAAGTCGTTTCTTCGTAAAGTTCCTTTTCTTGTTCAATTAGAACAAATGGCACAGCCATTTATTCTTGATATCGCAACTCATTCAGAAATTTGAAATTTATGGACTGACCAAAGCGATAATAATCGATGTTAGTGCTGTTATCGCTGAATTTAATCTGGTGGGTCATCGTATTGCTGAATCATTAGTCAATTAATTATAAAATGATATGATTGATATTCTGTGACTCTGCTTGACAGTTACCAGTTGTCTAAATTGTTTTAAGCTTTTTTGCGTAAAACAATTCGACAGGGTGATTGGAGTTTTAAGTATTGTAGGCACTAATGAAGCCAATCATAGCCATTGAGAGGTTTAACTTCAAGAGTATACCTATCCGGTTGAATAGGCACATGCTCAAGGCATGTGCTTATGGTACGGTGATACGCTGGTGCAATTGGTGGGTATATTTAATGAAAGTCACGCAGGGTTTAGTGGATTACGCTGACACAGATTTAAAGAGAAGTGTTGTGTTACGTGATTTCTGAGTGCTTTTATTCACTAAATCTGAATATTTTAAGATTCCTTTGTTATTATAGGGGATAATCAAAAGCTGATAAAAATCTTAACTAAGCAGCTTGAATTTAAGCTTATACGTTCATTGATAATGATACAGGCATACAAATGACTAGATATGATGAGATGGGGTTATGAATAATCCGAGTTTAAGTCAAGTTTCTTACGATGCTAGCACCGGCATCCTAAACGTTACCGGTAGCAATCTGATTAATGGCATTATAGTGGGGCGTTTAGTCTTACAGATTAATGGTGTCGGTGGTTTGATTTTGGATGGCAACAATGATGTATTAAGTCATTTTACTAGCACAGGCTTTCAGGTGACCTTAGGAGCAAGCCACAAGAAATTAATTAATGCTTACTACAATGTCAGTGGTACAGCCGATTCCAACCATCACGCCTATAGCTTGGGAGCAGGTATTGGCTGGGATAACAATAGCGGTCAATTTTTTAACAACATTCCATTGACGGTGACAAGTGCTAATAGCCTTGGGTTGAAGGTAGCACTAGCGAATAGTACGGTTAACGATACAGGCATAGTGAATCCTTTCTATCGAGTCATAGTCACCGATTCCAATTCATCCGCAATAGACAGCGCCACTATCAGTTTTACTGCAGCTAATGGCACACTGAGCGGTAACGGCTTGTCGACCGCTGTCATTAATAATGGCTTAGCGACCTATACTTTATCGGCTGTTAATGTCAGTACATTACAGCAAGAACTCAGCAATTTAGTGTTTACGCCAACCGCTCATCAAGCTGCTGCAGGTACCACCGTCAATACCGCATTCACCATAACGGTGGCTGATAGCGTCAATGCCATTCCCTTAGCGACTATCACAGACAGTAGTACTCAGGTGACAGTGACTGAAACAGCCATTCCACCGACATTAACGGGTATCAGTTATGATGCCAGTAGCGGTATTTTAACGGTAACAGGTGCTCATTTAATCAGTGGTATCCAGGTTGGCAAATTCATGTTCCAAGTGGGTAGTCATAATCTTATTCTTGATACCAATCGTGATTTAGTCAGTAATTTGAGTAGTACCGGTTTTACCATCACTTTATGTGCAGCACACCAAACATTTCTCAATAATGTTTTTAATCTCAATGGGAGTACTGACGGTACACAACAAAGTTATTCATTATTAGCGAGCAGTGGCTGGGATGGCAGCAATAGTTTAGCCATAACGAACAGTCAAACCATCTCCGTTAATGTCACTCATTCCAATTCAATTATCCTTGGTGGTTTAACATCCAATGCGACATTAGCGGATACCGGAACGGTTCATCCATTCGGTCATATCACGGTCACTGACAGTAACCCCAATAGTAATGAACTGGCGAGTGTAAGCTTTACAGCCGCCAATGGCATACTCACGGGTAATGGTTTATCGGTGGTCTCAATAAGCAATGGGGTAGCCACGTATACACTGTCAGCGACGAGTGCGACGGGTCTACAACAAGCTCTGCAGGCACTCGTTTTTAATCCTACCCTGCATCAGGTTGCAGGGGGACAAACGGTCAATACCAACTTCAGTTTGACTGTGACCGATAATTTTTCCAGTGTGATAAGTTCAACGCCCAATCAGACAATAAGCAATTTTGGTGTTGATTCCCCACAAGCACTGACCACCGATAGTCAAGGAAATGTTTGGGTTACACAGAGTAACAATACCCTCAATGAATATTCGGCATCTGGTACATTTATCCAGACATTGACACAAAGTAACGGTCTATCCAATCCGGTAACGATGACTACTGATAGCTTGGGTAATCTTTGGGTGTCTAATCAAGGTAACAACACGGTTGAAGAGTTTTCAGCATCCGGTGTCTTAGTTCACCTGCTGACAGCCAGTAATGGGTTATCAACACCGAATGATTTAGTGACCGATAGCCTTGGGAATCTGTGGATAGCCAATCAAGGTACTAGTACGATTGAAGAGTTTTCGGCATCAGGGGTATTGCTACATACGTTAACTCAACAAACACCTAATCGTCTTTCTACTGATAGCCAAGGTAATCTCTGGGTCGGTAATAGCGATCATTCAGTGACGGAGTTTTCTGCTTCGGGAGTATTAATAAGTAGCTTACCATCTATTATTGCGATTTCCCCTCAATCTCAAGCAACTAATAGCCAAGGTATTTATTGGGATATTAGTCGAATCAATCATTGGGATCCAAGGAATTCAGATTATAAAAATGTATTAAATGAATATTCTGCGACTGGTTCATTAATTAATACTATATATTTTTTCAGCTTTGATCCAAGTAGGTACGCAGTAGCCACTGATAATCAAGGCAATGCTTGGGTAACAGATCAAAAAAATAGTAGTATTCAAGAATATTCTGTTACGGGTTATTTACTACAAACCTTAAAATCTGATAACCCTTCTAATATTATTATTGATAGTCGAAACAATAGGTGGGTTTATTGTCAAGATGTGAATGGATATCAGTATTTAGTCGAATATTCAGCTAATGGTGAAATTCTGCAAACCTACCCAAATTTAATAAAAAATTTGACCGATGTAACAACTGATCTTAAGGGTAATTTATGGGGAATTGATACCATTAATGACCAAGTTAATGGTGTTTATAGATCATATTTAGTAGAACTATCCGCTTCCGGTCAGTTGATGTCACTCTCAAATATAGGATCAAATAGATCGGTTAATGATCTTGTTATTAGTAATCAAGGTAATGTATTTGTTTCTAGTAATTCAATATTTGATAATCCCGGTTGGTCTATCAGTGAATATTCACCGTCTACAGGAACATTTTCTAATATAGAGAGGTATTCTAATACGTGGACTTTCAATAATTCTAATCGTCCTATTATATCGACTGATAATCAAGGTCATTTATTGGCTTTTAATCCGAGTACCAATACAGTTGATGAATTTTCAAGTAGTGGTGTGCTAATTCATTCCATCCCTTCCGAGTTAAAACCTGTCAGCATTACCACCGATCATCAGGGAAATGTCTTTGTAGCTAATACAGGGTATAGAGATATATTTCGTGAAGGTGTTTTTAATGGTAGCGTAGACGAGTTTTCAGCTTCGGGTGTGTTACTACAGATCATTTCAACCGGTAATAACCCAGTTAGTTTAATCACGGATAACCAAAATCATTTAATTGTTGTCGATAATAACACTAATGGTCTGGGTAAAATCGAGGAGTTTTCTGCGTCTGGTAGTTTATTATGGCAGAATAATATCAGCGATTGCTTCTGTGTTTCTGTCGATAATCAAGGCAATATTTTTGCACTCACCTCTGATGGAACTCTTGATGAATATTCCTCATCAGGCACTCTGCTATTAGGTTTAGCAGTATTTGATTATATTCCGATTAATTATTTTACATCTAACAATTTACCGATTGATGTTGCTACAGACAGTCAGGGTAATGTTTGGGTGGCTGGAAGTGTAAATAACACAGTAGAAAAATTTTCCAATACAGGCACTTTATTAACCACACTAACGAGTGTAAATGGTATTAGCCACGCTGATGGCTTAGTTACGGATCGTTTGGGTGATCTTTATATTGCCAATTATGATAATAATACTGTTGAAGAGTTTTCAGCATCAGGAATGCTGTTGCATACCCTTAGCGCCGGTATCAGCAATCCATCACAACTTGTTATCGATAGTTTTGGTGATGTCTTTGTAGCTAACCGTAATAGCTCTGTAGAGGTATTTTCGGCTTCAGGAACACTATTACAAACATTGACCAATGGTATTACTGATCCAATTAGTATAACAATCGATAATCAAGGCAATTTGTTAGTCGCTAATAGCGGTAGCAGTCAAATTGAAAAATTTTACGCTACTGTGTCCTCGACAGTGACTTATAACACGACTCAGGTCAGTGTTACTGACACAATTAACCAGACGACGGTTACTCCAAACAATTCAGTTGGCAATGCCACTGTCATTCAATCGGCTCATGCTGGTGATAAGGTCGTCATTCCTGACGCAGTTAAATTTATATCTAATTCAGTGACCACGGCTAATGTTATCGCTGCAGGCGGCGACATTACCACCTTATCTGCATGGGTCAATGGAGCTTTAAGTGCGGCAGGTGCCAACGAGGCCAGCCACAGCATTGACTGGTTTAACTTCAACGGTAGTACCTATCTGGTAGAACAAGCCGGTAACCAAGGCAGTGCATACGGAGTTGGCGATAGCTTAGTGCAGTTGGTTGGTGTGTTTAATGAAAGTCATGCCAGTTTTAGTGGGCATTCTTTGACACTTGCTTAGAGTAGTGGCTATTTGTACAATCGGTGCTGGTTAAGTACGGATTTCTCTGACAAAGAAGACGGCTTACTCCAGAAACAAACTACCCTAAGGTTTTTTTGAGTTAGATTGTCCAGCTATTATGTACTACAAAGTTTATAATCGATTTCCCTCTTAACAGACCTTAGTCATTTTATTTATGCCCTGAATCCATTATGATGGTGCTTACAGTCAGCCTGATGTCGAGCCATAGTAATTAATGACCATTCACCATGATCGTCTTTTTAAAGAACTGATTACCACTTTTTTTGATGAATTCGTGGAACTGTTTTTACCAGAAATCAATCAATGGCTGGAGCCAGGTAGTATTGTTTTTTTAGACAAGGAAATCTTTACCGACATTTTGGAAGGCGAAAGTCATGAAGCCGACCTGATAGCCACCGGTCATTTTCGCGGCGAACAGACCTGCTTTTTGATTCATATTGAAGCCCAGTCGAGTCGACAAGGGCACTTTGCACGGCGCATGTTTAAATATTTTGCCCGTTTGCATGAACAGCACGGTTGGCCAGTATATCCGGTAGCGGTGCTTTCTTACGATTTACCACGGACACCGGAACCTGATCATTATATCATCGATTTCCCCGATCGTCAGGTGATGGATTTTCACTTTCGTACCGTTCAGCTTAACCGTCTGGACTGGCGTGATTATCTACAAAGCCATAATCCAGTAGCTAGTGCCCTAATGGCAAAAATGGCGATAGACGCTACCGACCGGGTGCGAGTCAAAGCCGAATGTTTGCGCCTACTGGTTACCTTAAAACTGGATCCAGCACGTAGCCGCTTTATTTCTGGGTTCATCGATACTTATTTGCGTCTGGAACGCGAAGAAATACAACTCTTTGAACACTGGCTTAAAACCGAAATATCCCTTAACGAACAGGAGATGATTATGGAACTGACCACTAGCTGGAAAGAAGAAGGTTTGCAGCTGGGATTGCAGCAAGGTCTGCAAGAAGGCTTACAGCAAGGTTTGCATCAAGGTGAAAGCACAGCATTGAAACGCCTGTTAACCCGTCGGTTTAAAATACTACCGCCGGATGTGTTGTTACGCATTGAACAGGCGGTACCGGAACAGTTAGAATCGTGGATAGAAAATACCCTGGATGCAACGACCTTGGATGAAGTTTTCAAAGATCATTAAGTCGGGTGTACTAACGACTATATCTTAAATGTTTGTTAGAGGTTGGTGTTGTGCAGGTTTGCACTGGTCGTTTACGCGTGCTATGGGTGATCTGCGCATCGAACTTGGCTTAGAGTCGCTGCTTAAAAAATCAATAGTGCTTAAATGTCCAGTTTCTTTCAGACTAATGTCTAGTTTGACTTAATCGACGTTTTAATCGATGTTCACAATTAACTTACTTATTTATCAGTGTATGGCGGCGGGTTCAATCCCCGCCGCCTCCACCACTATTTGTTGGGCTGCAAGGGATTGTGTCCATTAAACGTACATTATTTTCTATAGTTTTCTATAGATTTTTATGAAAAAAGGACGTTTTAATGGACGGTTTTTAAAATGACTTTATGTTAAAGTAAAAGTCATCCTTGCAGCTTGCCAACTCTGTAAACCATCTCTCACTGTAATGGTCAAGTTCCAAAGCGATTATCGAGGTAGATTCTACTGTATAAAAAATTTAAATTTATATTCTTCCAATTTATTTCGATCATTATAATTATCAATTAAATAAATTACTAATTCTATCGTTAACACCTTCATATTGAGCTATTTCACTTTCAAACCTCAAGAATATAATAGCGTTGGGTACTTCATCACATGCAGAAGAGTTGATTGAGAATATATATCAAAATTATTAAACTCTTTAAGTAGGGCTTCTTGATAAATTCTAACTGGTATTTTGTATCGTTTACATGTTGGAATGTCTATTGTGATATGTATATTAGGCATATTATGTAATTAGAGTATGTTTTGGCATGAAACTTTATCAACATATCTAACCGTTTGCAATTTTTTAAGCCATCTCAGAAGGAGTAAGTTTTGAGATATTAAATAAAATCTGGTGGTGGTAAATTCTGAAATGATGATGGATAATATACGCCATTATGATAGAAGAAAAAATAACCTACCAATGCAACGCCTGTGAAAGCACGAACTTAATTAAAAAACGGGCACTCCAAGAATGGAAAGCAACAATACATCTGTAAAAACTGCGGAAGCAGAGGGTTGATTAATGCTCGCAAAGCTAAGCACAGTGAAG
>Ga0214192_1001607_pt1 | contig 12445 bp, 9 predicted proteins | sample TroBogEpilimnion_44_FD_153030 | JGI IMG/M metagenome (GOLD analysis project Ga0214192, IMG submission 153030) | Freshwater microbial communities from Trout Bog Lake, WI - 29JUL2008 epilimnion | ecosystem: Environmental > Aquatic > Freshwater > Lake > Epilimnion/Euphotic zone | place: Trout Bog... | reverse complement strand
AATTTCTTCTATTTCTTCTATTTCTTCTATTTCTTCTATTTCTTCTATTTCTTCTATTTCTTCTATTTCTTCTATTTCTGCTGCTATATAATCTATCTCAGTATACAACGATAACACTGTTTTAGGTGTGTATTGACAATACTGACAGCTAAAATTATTAAGGATTAAAAAATTGTTACGTAAAAGAATTGGTAAAAAAGTAGATCATTTTTTTGATAGGTTAAATTTATCGACATATCGAAATGCTGTTGGTCGTTACGTTATTGTTCGTTATTTACTGGCAATCGTATTGATATTATTGGCTTTGTTGTTAAGATTTTCGCTTGCGCCTCAGGAAGCGGGCTTGCCTTTTATTACATTTTTTCCTGCTGTTACGCTTATTGGTTTGTGGGCTGGTTTTGGTCCTGGATTATTTGCCATCATTATTTGTTGTTTGTTAGCTAATTATCTTTTTTTTCAACCGTTTAATAGCTTTTTAATAAATTATAGCCCAAGTATTTTAAGTTTAGATCTGTTGTTTTCACTAGAAGAGTTAATCGTATTAGTGGTAATCAAGGCAATGTACCGTAATTATGATAATTATGTTGCCAATGAAGAACAGCTTAAGCAATTACAAATTAATAAAATAGATCAGAAAATTGCCGCTATTGTTTTTGATTCTCAAGAAGCAATCATAGTTACTGATGCTAAAGGCATTATTTTAAAAGTGAATTCTGCTTTTAAAGATTTAACGGGTTATTCAGCCGAAGAAGCCATCGGGCAAAGTCTGCGAATATTGAAATCAGGCGAGAATGATGCTGATTTTTATAAACTTCTTTTGGAAAATATAAAAGGGGTTGGTGATTGGACAGGTGAAGTATGGGATCGTGATAAAACAGGTAAGTTGCATCCAAAATGGATGACAATTTCTACTATTAAAGATGACGATAATAAGATTACGCATTATATAGTGCGGCAAACGGACCTGTCTGGTCGTAAGTTTGCCGAACAAAAAATCGAACAATTAGCGTTTTATGATGTGTTAACGGGACTGGCTAATCGCAACTGGTTTCATGATCGTTTTCAGTTGGAATTGGATGTTAGCAAAAATAAAGAGCGTTCTCTGGCTTTGCTGTTGATTAATCTAGACCGGTTTAAAGTTATTAATGATACTTATGGTCATGATGTGGGTGATCGATTACTGGAAGAAGTTGCCAAGCGACTATTAAAAGTTGTTAGAGAATCTGATACGGTTGCTCGTTTAGGTGGTGATGAATTTGCAATTATTCTCAGTGAATTGAAAACAATTCAAGCTGTAAAGATTATTGTGATGACGGTACTTGAATCACTGGCTTTGCCGTTTTATTTAGGTTCACACCAATGTCATATTACGGCGAGTATTGGTATTGCCATTTATCCTAAAAATGCAACGGAAGCTATGATGCTTCTAAAAAATGCAGATCAGGCTATGACGTTGGCTAAAAGTATGGGACGTAATACTTTTGCATTTTTTTCTGTCGATATGCAGGAAACCATGTCAAATCGGCTAAGTTTGGATAATGATTTACGTCAAGCGTTACCAAGACGAGAGTTTGCATTGCATTATCAACCGGTTGTTGATTTGGATACGGGACAAGTCAGGAAAGCAGAGGCTGTTATTCACTGGCATCACTGGGAAAGAGGCATTGTTAATGCTGCTGAATTTATTCCGTTCAGTGAAGCAAATGGTTTGATTACTGATATTAGTCATTGGGTTTTTCAGCAAGCTGTTACTGATGTCAAACGCTGGCGTGACAGTGGTTTTCCAGATTTTAGTGTGAGTATTAATCTTTCTTCTGTACAGCTTCGTTCTCCGTGTGCCGACGAGATTTACAAGCAATGGCTTGAACTTTTAGAGCATTTTAATTTGCCAGGTGGATGTATCACCTTAAAAATTAAAGAAGACTTTATGATGGGATCTGATGAGAACGCAATAAAAAACTTGTTGTTTCTACAGGCAGCCGGTTTACGCATGGCGATTGATCATTTTGGTACAGGCTATTCAGTGTTTTCTTATCTTAAAAAATTTAAAATTGATTATTTAAAAATAGACCCGTCTTTTGTAGTTAATTTATCTGAAGGTTCAGTGGATAGGGATTTATGTGAAGCTATGATTGTGATGGCGCATAAGTTAGGGATTAAAGTCATTGCTGAAGGTATTAAAACTCAGGCGCAAAGAGATCTATTATTGCAGGTAGGCTGTGATTTTGGACAGGGTGATTATTTTAGTCATTCTGTGCCAGTTTCTGAGTTTACAAACGGGTTGGCAGTCAATTAGTTTATTTTTTTTCATTTATGCCAATTATTCAGTTTTTTGTAATAAAATGGCACATCAATATTAGTTATAAAATCTTTAATAATGTTAAACACGTTGCAAAAAAAGCTTATTCAGTTGGAAAGTGTATTATTTGATAAATGTCATCAACAATTTCTTGGTTATGTTTTAGCGGTGGTACTGGTGGTTACCGCTGTAGCAATTAGATTAGCTATTGCTCCTCAACAAGTCGGTTTACCGTTTCTAACTTTTTTTCCAACGATTATTTTAGTTGCACTCGTTTGTGGATGGGGTCCCGGATTAGTCGCTGTGATTAGCTGTACTGTGCTCGCTAATTATTTATTTTTTGAACCCATTGTACCAACGCCTACAAGTATTTTGGCTTGTATCCTGTTTTTTCTGGAGTCTTTAGTTATTTTGTGGTTAGTCGAAAGTATGTTTCGATTACGTCATCGGTATCGTTTTTCTGCGGCAAAACTTGAGCAAAGTCAACGTAATGAATTGGAACTAAAAATTGCATCGACTGTTTTTGATGCGTATGAAGGTATCATGATAACCGATGTAAAAGGCTCTATTTTAAAAGTCAATAAAGCTTTTATTCAGTTAACAGGATATAACGAGAATGAATTACTGGGGAAGAATCCTCGAATTTTTAGATCTGGTCATCACGATAAAGAATTTTTCCAAAACATCTTTAATATCATTAAAATTAAAGGACAATGGAAAGGGGAAGTGTGGAATAAGGATAAAAGTGGTCGAGTAAGTCCAAATTTCATGACTATTTCTGCAATTAAAGCAACAGATGATAGCATTAGTCATTATGTGGCTATGCTGATTGATATTTCCAAGATCAAAGAAGCTCAAGAACTGACACAGAAGTTGGCTTTTTTCGATTTGTTGACAGATTTGCCTAATCGGAGCTGGTTTTATGACAGTTTTGAATATGAATTGAATAAATCCAGACGTCATCATTCACCATTGGCGTTAATTTTACTTGATATTGATCAATTTAAAGACATTAACGATGAATTTGGTACTCATACGGGTGACAGCGTACTCAAAGAAGTGGCTAAACGACTGTTGCACAGTGTCAGAAAAACCGATACGGTTGCCCGCTTAGGTAGCGATGAATTTGCTGTAGTTTTAAGTGGTCTCAATGAGATCAGTAACGCTGAGCATGTTATTCAAACTATTGTTGAAGCAGTGACGCAGTCATATTATGTTGGTAATAATGAACATTATCAGCTTTCTGTGCGTATGGGGATTGCTGTTTACCCTAATGATGCCACTGAATCAGTATCAATGATGGCGTGTGCCGAACATGCCTTGCAGGCAGCAAAAAAGGAGTTGAACGCTAATAGTTATTGTTTTTTTACTCCGAGCATGCAAGAAAACGCTCACAATCATTTACGATTGATTAATGATTTGCGAGTTGCTCTGGATAGACAAGAATTTGAGGTCTATTATCAGCCGATTGTGGAATTAAGGACAGGAAAGGTTGATAAAGCGGAAGCATTAATTCGCTGGAAGCATCCTGTAAGAGGCATGGTCAGTCCGGCTGAATTTATTCCGGTTGCTGAGAATACGGGCTTGATTGATACCATTGGTGATTGGGTTTTTCGTCAGTCAGTAAAGCAAATGAAAGAATGGCGCACTACCTTAAACCCTTGTTTTCAGGTAAGTGTTAATAAATCGCCTATGCAGTTTCGCTCCACACACGCTTTTACTATTCATAAAGGTTGGATGGATTATTTACAAACTCTCGGCTTGCCTGGCGATAGCGTTACCCTAGAAATTACTGAGGGTGTTCTCATGAATACTAATGCTACTTCACAGCAGGAATTAGTGACGTTGTTAGATTGTGGTATGCAGTTTGCTATTGATGATTTTGGTACTGGTTATTCGTCGCTGGCTTATCTTAAAAAGTTTGATATTGATTTTTTGAAAATAGACCAGTCTTTTGTTAAAAATCTAAGTGAAGAAAGTGCTGATTTAGCGTTGTGTGAAGCCATTATTATGATGGCGCATAAATTGGGTTTAAAAGTCATTGCTGAAGGTATCGAAATTCAGCAGCAACTGGATCTGCTGTTAAAGGCAGGTTGTGATTATGGGCAAGGGTATTTATTTGCTAAACCGATGCCGGCAACCGATTTTGAAAAATGGCGGTTGCCGACAAGTTTAAGTTTGTTAAAGGATAGCGTTTAAGCGCTCAATTTTTAAGTTGCTTGCAGTGAAATTTTAAGCGTCTGATTTTAAACTGGCTAAATCAATAACAAACCGATATTTTACATCGCTGTTTAACATTCTTTCATAGGCATGATTGATTGCTTGTATCGGGATAATCTCGATATCTGAGGTGATATTGTGTTGGGCACAAAAATCGAGCATTTCTTGGGTTTCTTTAATGCCACCAATTAATGACCCCGCTATTTGTCGGCGTTTAAAAATTAACGAACCAATAGACGGTGAAGGATGGGGTTGATCGGGAACGCCGACCAGACACAAAGTTCCATCACGTTTGAGTAGTTGCGTATAGCTGTCCAGATTATGTGCTGCTGCAACGGTATTCAAAATAAAATCGAAGCTGGCTAAATGTTTCGCCATGGCATCTGGATCAGTGGTGATAACGGTCTCATCTGCACCTAATCGCTGGGCATCAGCTATTTTATCTGCGGAACGGGTAAAAAGTACGACCTGCGCCCCTAATGCGTGAGCAAATTTTACTGCCATGTGACCCAAGCCACCCAAGCCAACAATACCAACCTTATCGCCCGCACCAATCTGCCAATGCTTGAGCGGTGAATAGGTGGTGATGCCTGCGCAAAGTAAAGGTGCTGCAGCAGCGGGGTCTAGTTGTTCAGAAATATGTAGAACAAAGTCTTGATCAACGACAATTTGGTTTGAGTAGCCACCATAGGTACTGCCACCAGAATTTAAATCAGGTGCGTTATAGGTGAAGGTCGCTTGATTGCAATATTGTTCTAGGTGATCGTGGCAGTCTGGGCAGCTTCGACAAGAATCAACCATACAACCGACACCAACCGTTTCACCCAATTTAAACTTTGTTACTTCAGTTCCGAGGGCGGTCACTTTGCCTATTATTTCGTGTCCGGGTACCATGGGAAAGCTGGCATTACCCCATTCATTGCGTGTTTGATGTATATCAGAGTGGCAAACGCCGCAGAACAGGATTTCAATTTGGACGTCAGTGGCTTTGGGTTCACGCCGTTCAAACTGAAAGGGAATCAGTGGGGATTGGTGCGTCAGGGCGGCATAGCCTATGGCTTTCTGCATGGTTATTTTCTCCGAGTAGGGGCTGTGACTTTGTTAACAGGATGAAAGTTAAGTTGCTGAATGATAGCTCACAATGCGTTCTACTTCTTTTTTTGAACCGAGGATTACCGGAACACGCTGATGAATGCCGGTTGGTTTAATATCAAGAATTCGTTCCCGACCGGTTGAACAGGCACCGCCAGCTTGTTCAATAATCATTGCCATAGGGTTGGCTTCGTACATGAGTCGTAATTTTGCTGGTTTATCGGGATCTTTGTGATCCAGCGGATACAGGAACACACCACCACGAGTTAGAATTCGATAGACATCAGCTACCAGTGAGGCAACCCAGCGCATGTTAAAGTCTTTGCCTCGAACACCTTCTTTGCCTTGCAAACACTCTTCTATGTAGCGCTGCACAGGGGGTTCCCAAAACCGTTGATTGGATATGTTGATGGCAAATTCACTGGTTTCTTCTGGTATTTTCATATTAGCGTGGGTCAATATGAATTCGCCGATGTCTTGATCCAGAGTAAAGCCATTCACACCATGTCCGGTGGTCAGTACCATCATGGTTGACGGTCCATAGAGTACAAAGCCTGCACAGACCTGTTCAGTGCCTTTACGTAAGAAGTCTTCTATCTCTGGATCAATGCCTTCTCGGCAACGCAATATTGAAAAAATAGTGCCTACTGCCAGATTTATATCAATGTTTGAAGAACCATCTAGCGGATCAAATAATGCTAGATATTTACCTTTGGGGTAATGCGCAGGAATTTTGATGAGTCCATCAATTTCTTCTGATGCCATGCCCGCTAGGTGTCCGGTCCAGTTAAGGGCATTTACCATGATATCATTGGTAATAATATCGAGTTTCTTTTGTACTTCACCCTGAACATTTTCTGATTCGGCACTACCGAGTACGCCAATCAATTGTCCTCGATTAACTTTATGGGATATTTGTTTGCAAGCGGTGACAATATTATTGAGCAGGATAGTGAAGGTACCTGAAGCATCGGGCAAGCCACGTTGCTGTTCTATTATAAACTGGGTAAGAGTGACTTTTTTCGTCATAACGGGCGATTATCTCGATAGGTCAAGTAGTGATGAAATAACAGTAAAGAGCGTAAGATTAAGGCTTTTATTTTTTAAGGTCACAAATTTCTAAATCCTTTGCAAATGTTTTTTTAAGGGATATTGCGAACTTTTGTTGTCAATAAGCTTAATTAAGAATAAAACATTTCGCTAATGATGGATTGTTTCACTAAAGAAAAGTAGTGAGTTGACTAAGATTTCTTTTTGAAAAAGCTGTTGTAAATTTTAAAAGAAAGTATAGAGGCTGCTAGTAAAAAGGTGACGCTGTTTGCCACAACGATAGCACTGTTGCTGATTAATAGACCATAAACCAGCCAGCAGAATACACCGAAGGTAAATAGGCTGTACATGCCTAAGGATAATGAATCAGTATCACGCGTTTTAATGGTCAGGATAGCCTGAGGCAAAAAGGATGCAGTGGTCAGTACAGCGGCTAGGTAGCCAATATAGCCAATGATTTCAGGGGTTATTAAGTCTGTCATAGGTATGCTCGATGTTAACCTAAGGTTATTAGGCGTGTTATTGTAAAGATGATATAGAACGGTCTAGCGTTAGTCTAGTAACTCGATTTGGCTCTGTCAACAAAGTGGTTTTGCTGATATTGGGGAAGTCATTATCAGTTAATAGCCCAACAGTACGATTATAAACACAATTATAAAAAAGCCGGATTACGATTAATCGAAAATCCGGCTTTAGTCATTTTTATAACAGGGTCAATTATTTGGATTTAGTAATACTAATTCCTTTTAGTAGATTTAATGCTTCATAAAGCGCGTAATCTTTCAGTAGGTTATCTTTATCCTTATCGGTGCCTTGTATAGCATTGGCATCGGTAGGATTGCTAACAGTTTTGTCATTGTGCAAATGACCGGATAAATCAGCTTCTTTTACTGGAATGTAATCGGGTTTATCAATTGATTCCAGTTTGACATGCTTTAAGGCTATATCTGGTTCAATACCTTCTGCCTGTATGGAGCGACCTGAGGGTGTAAAGTAACGCGCTGTAGTCAGTTTGATTGCTGCACCATTGCTGGTTGGTAAAATGGTTTGTACTGAACCTTTACCAAACGATTTTTCACCCATAATAATAGCTCGTTTTTGGTCTTGTAATGCGCCGGCAACAATTTCTGATGCTGAAGCAGAACCGCCATTAATAAGCACAACCATAGGGGCATCGTCTATCAAGTCTTCAGAGGTGGCATTAAAACGCATTTCTGAATTTTCAATACGTCCCTTAGTGTAAACAATCAAGCCACTTCTTAAGAAGGCATCGCTGACTTTAACAGCGGCTTCTAGTACGCCGCCTGGATTGTTTCTTAAATCCAGAATTAAGCCTTTAAGTTTGCCACCATTTTCTTTTTTAAGTGCAGTTAATCCCTCTTCAAGATTATCTGCTGTTGCTGATTGAAAACTGCTGATACGAATATAGCCGTAGCCTTTTTCAAGCATTTTATTTTTTACGCTTTTTACTTTAATAATAGCGCGGGTAATGGTTAATTTTAAGGGGGTCTCTTCGCCTTCACGAACAATCGTTAAGACGATTTTGCTGCCTGGTTCACCGCGCATCAATTTAACGGCATCGTTTAAGTTCATGCCTTTGACTGGTTTTTCATCCAGTTTAATAATTAAATCGCCAGTTTTCATGCCTGCTTTTTGTGCGGGGGTATCGTCGATAGGGGAAACCACTTTGACAAAACCATTTTCCATGGTGACTTCAATGCCTAGACCACCAAATTGTCCGGTTGTACTTTCTTTGAGTTCCTGAAATTCATCGGCAACCAGATACGCTGAGTGTGGATCAAGACCATTGAGCATGCCGCGAATAGCATCTTCGAACAGTTTTTTATCAGAAACAGGTTCGACATAATCGCGTTTTATACGACCAAATATTTCGGTAAAGGCGCGTAGCTCTTCAAAGGGAAGGGTATCGGAATCGGTTGCGGGATCGCCGTTGTCTCGATCAGCCAAGACACTGCCGCAAGTACCCATGAAAACGCCTAACAGGATTCCCAAGGCTAAAATAATAATCGTTTTTTTGTTTCTCATGTGTCTTTAAACTCCAAATCCTCTATTGTCTATGCTCATTTTAACAACTTACTCTCATTTTACTGACTATTTTAAGCACCATTGTTGCGGGTCTATTGGAATACCTTGCTTGCGTATACCGAAATATAATCCAGGTTGGTTACGTCCACCACTTTGTCCAACTGAGGCAATGACGTCGCCCACTTTTATCGTATCATTTTTATGCTTGTAAAGACTTTGATTAAATGCGTACAACGACATAAAGCCGCCGCCGTGTTCAATAATCAGCAAATAACCGTAACTTGTTAACCATTCTGCAAAAATGACTTTACCATTGGCTATGGCATGAATTTCTTGACCTTCCGGCGCCTCAATCAGAACACCATCCCATACCGTTTCTAGTCGACGACTACCAAATTTATGTAGTAACTTTCCTTTAACAGGCCATGGTAGTTGACCTTTTAATTTGATAAAGTCAATAGTCTGGTCTGATAAATTATTTTCGGTTGATAACGGTCGTTCATCGGTGACTTCAATATTATCTGTGTTTTTTGGGATTGTTGTTGCAGACGACAATTGGGTAATTAAGTTTTGCAGTGTTTTTTCACTTTCTTGGAGATAGGTTAGTTGTTCTTCAACAGAAAAGGTTGCAAGGTTTGCTAATAATTCATTGCGTTGTTTTTTGGCACTGTTTAACGCAGACTGTTGGCTTTGCTTTTGTTTTAAAATGGTCTCTAATTCTGCTGTTTCAGCTTGATTTTGGTTGTTTAGTTGGTCTAATTTAGCAACTGCTTCTTCTATCTGACTAATTTTATTCAAGCGCGCTCTATTAATACGATGGTAATACATTAACATTCTGTTGGACAGAGCCGGATCTTGTTGATTAAAGATTAGTTTTAATTGCTCCTGTTGTCCCATTTTATAGGCTGCTTTTATTTGAATTGCCAATTCCTTTTTTTCGCGATCTAACTGTTTTTCATTAGTTTGTATGGTGTCCTGAATGGTATCCAGATTTCTACGTTTCTGTTCAATTTTGATTTGCAGAGAATGCAGTTCGGCTGCTGTTTTACCATAACGTTTTTCAACCTCGGCAAGCATTTTTTCAATATTATCTTGACGTTGGCGAAGTTGTTCGGTTTCTGTTTCCAGTGGTTGCTGCTCGGTTTCCAAAGCATTAATTTCTTGGATATCATTGGCGATACTAGTGATTGTAAAGGTAGCTAAAAAAACAGCGAATATAGTAATTTTTCTCAAGCAATTAGGCCGTTGTGATCAGTGATTTTACATTCATTAGTAAGTTTTTCTGTAAATTAATTAAAATTAAACCGCAATTTCAATCAAGTGAATACAGGGCGTATAAAACAGATATGTTCAATATTGGGGTCTAATGCAATTTTAACACTTACAGTTTTTTTAAACTCAGGTACAATGACCGACTAATTTAGTATTATATATTAATACACGTTGTTAATTGTTACGTATAAAATAATTCTGCGTGCATTTTAGATTGAAGCAGACAGACACGCAGATGACAGAATCAGATAACTTAATGGATACCCATCAAACTTTTTTATATAACGATTCAGATATTGTTAAAGCAGCTCGTTCCATAAAAGCGATGTCCCATCCCTTGCGGCTGAAAATACTCTGTGTTTTGGGTAAAAAAGCTATCAGCGTGCAAGATATTGTTGAGCAGGTTGGTACAAGCCAAAGTAATATTTCTCAACATTTATCTATTCTTAGAGAAAAAAACATTCTTGCTTACAAAAAAGAAGCTAATCGGGTGTATTACTACATTGATGATGAACGCATGCTCAAACTGATCGACATGATGCGTGAGGTTTTTTGCGCACAACACACTAACTCTTAAAAACTAGTTTATTTGATAATAATTGTATGGAACGTTATATAGAATTTGTATTAAACCATTATATGCTGTCTTTGGCTTTAGTGGTGGTCAGCTATTTGTTGGTGCAGGAACTGATTGAAACAACTTTTAAGAAGTTCACTTCGATTTCTCCGCAATCGGCTGTTGCTAAGATGAATCAACTGGACACTGTTATTTTGGATGTACGAGATCCGGCTGAATTTACTCAAAGCCACATTGAGCAAGCCATCAATGTGCCATTGGGATCTATTAAAGACCATCTAGCTAAATTAGAGGCACATAAAAATACGCCAGTCTTGGTCGTTTGCCAATCAGGTCCACGTGCAGTCTCAGCCGGTAAAATTTTGACTAAAGCCGGTTTTCAGCAGGTTTTTGTAATTATCGGTGGCATGCAAGCTTGGGAAAATGACTACAAATTACCGATTAAAAGCAATAAAACTAAATCAAAAGCTTAATAAAATAAAAACTTATAATTTCTTTAACTCTAATTAAATCTATTTATGGCTGAGCAAAACAATACTGAAAAGCAATTCGTTATTCAAAAAATTTATACTAAGGATATGTCATTCGAGACACCAAATTCTCCTGCTATATTTACCGAAACTTGGGAACCAGCTGTTGATTTTAATTTGGGTACCAATGTCGTTCCATTGCAGGATTCTTTGTATGAAGTTTCTTTAACAATCACCATTACTGTCAAAATCGGTGAAACGATTGCTTATTTGGTTGAAGTTAATCAAGCGGGTGTCTTTACCATGGTTGGATTTACTGAACAAGAATTAGCTCCGATGGTCGGCAGTTTCTGTCCGAACATCCTTTTCCCTTATGCCCGTGAAGTAATTTCTGATTTAGTCACTAAAGGTGGTTTCCCGCAATTGTTATTGGCTCCGGTCAATTTTGATGCGTTATATGCGCAACATGTACAACAAATGCAACAAGCACCTGCTAACGAAACTCTCAATTAAGTCGTTGATGGAAAGGAAAATAGCTATTCTTGGTGCCGGTTCTTGGGGTACAGCTTTAGCTATTTTGGCAGCCAGAAATGGCTGCCAGACTTTGTTATGGGGACATTTACCCGAGCATGTTTTGGCACTTGAGCAAGACCGTGAAAATCGTCGCTATTTGCCCGATGTTATCTTCCCTGATTTGCTGTCGGTGACTTCTGATTGGGAAGATATCGCCGCTTTTTCATGTCCTCTGCTGGTTTGTGTTCCCAGTCATGCTTTTCAGGCGACGTTGATTAAGGTTAAACCTTATTTACCTGATAACGTTAAAATAGCCTGGGCTACCAAAGGATTTAGTTCTAATGGCGGCTTTTTATTGCATGATATTGTCGCGGATGTCTTTTCTAAAGATACGCCGGTTGCAATGATTTCAGGTCCTTCTTTTGCGGCTGAGGTAGCCGCTGGTTTACCTACAGCTATCACCGTAGCATCTCCTTCAGTCGATTTTTCTGCGCAAATAGCTGAGCTTTTGCACAGTGCCCGTTTTCGTACCTATACCAGTACTGATTTAATTGGTGTTGAAGTCGGGGGGGCAGTAAAAAATGTTTTGGCAATTGCTGCCGGTATTGCTGATGGTTTAGGTTTTGGTGCTAATACAAGAGCCGCATTGATTACCCGTGGTCTTAACGAAATTATTCGATTGGGTGTGCAACTGGGTGGCCGACAAGAAACTTTTATGGGTTTGGCGGGCTTGGGTGATCTTATTTTGACCTGTACGGATAATCAGTCTAGAAATCGTCGTTTCGGTTTGGCGTTAGGTCGGGGTCAAGATCGTGAATTGGCTATGCAGACAATTGCTCAAGAAATTGAAGGGATTGTGGCAGCTAAAGAAACTTATCTGTTATCAAAAAAGTTTGGTATAGAAAT
>Ga0214192_1001605_pt1 | contig 12450 bp, 9 predicted proteins | sample TroBogEpilimnion_44_FD_153030 | JGI IMG/M metagenome (GOLD analysis project Ga0214192, IMG submission 153030) | Freshwater microbial communities from Trout Bog Lake, WI - 29JUL2008 epilimnion | ecosystem: Environmental > Aquatic > Freshwater > Lake > Epilimnion/Euphotic zone | place: Trout Bog... | reverse complement strand
GGGAGGCCGGTTCAAGTGTTTTAAATTCCGAACCATGGTTGTCGGCAATCACGCATCGGTTCACAAGGGGCATTTGACCCAGTTGATGGATTCCAAGGCGCCCATGGTCAAGATGGATGTCAAAGGAGATCCGCGCATTATTCCTTTCGGGCTCATTTTGCGCGCGACTGGGCTGGATGAGCTCCCCCAGCTTTTTAACGTTGTCCTGGGTGACATGAGCCTGGTCGGACCAAGGCCTTGTGTGCCGTACGAGTATGAGAAATACGAGCCATGGCAGAAGGAGCGGTTCAATTAGTTGCCGGGTTTGACGGGGCTCTGGCAGGTCAGCGGCAAGAACAACACCACTTTTGAAGAAATGATGCAGTTGGACATTCGTTACGTGCGAACGCACACGCCGATGATGGATCTTTGGATCATTACCCGAACCATTCCGGCGCTGGTCACGCAGGTGATTGAGACCCGTGCGCGAAGGGCTGTGGAGCAAAGAAGCGGCGCATTGTCCAGCGGTGAGAAGAATCTCCAGCCGCTTAAGCAGGCGCCCCTGGCCGGCAGCTTCAGCGGTGCAACTCATCCCAAAACTTCCATTGATTAATTTAAACTATGCATAATCCAATCAAGATCGGTGTTGTCGGCTGCGGATACTGGGGGCCCAATCTCATACGCAACTTCCGCGCGCTGCAGGATTGCAAATTAAAAGTCATGTGCGATCTCTCCGAGGATCGGCTCAAGCACCTGGGGGCGCTGTATCCGGAGGTCGAGCAAATCAGGGATTTTAATTATGTCCTTACCGGGGCGGACGTGGATGGCGTGGTGATTGCGACGGCGGTGAGGCTGCATTATCCCATGGCTTCGAGTGCGGCGCAGTGCGAGGAACTGGTCCAAATCGCCCGCAAGAACGGCCTCATCCTGATGATCGGTCACACCTTCTTTTATTCCCCCGCTGTGCGGAAAATAAAGGAAATCGTGGACAAGGGGGATGTGGGGGAAATTCGTTATATTTCGGCGCGCCGGCTCAACCTGGGTTTGTTCCAGAAGGACATCAATGTGGCCTGGGATCTGGCCCCGCATGATATTTCGATCATTCAATACATCATGGGGGAGGCTCCCGTGACGATCAATTGCCGCGGCAGTGCGCATATCACACCCGGCATTGAGGATGTGACGACCATGTGCCTGAGCTACGACAAACAGCGCACCGCCATCATTCACAGCAGCTGGCTGGATCCCCGCAAGGTCCGCGAAATGACCATCGTGGGCAGCAAACGAATGATTGTTTATGACGACGTTGCGCCGCAGGAGAAAATTCGCGTGTTTGATTCCCGCGTGGAACGTCCGCCGCACTATGACACCTTCGCCGAGTTCCACTATGCCTATCACTATGGGGATGTGTATGCCCCTTATATCAAGCAGGAGGAACCCCTGAAAATCGAGTGCCAGCATTTCCTGGATTGCATTCGGGACGGAATGCCGGTTCAAGAACATGGGTTATGCGATTGGAGCGCCGCCGAAAAACATCAGCATGGGACTGGATGTTGGCGGTTGTGACTTCTCATCGAACATCATCTGGTGCGTGGACCTAGACATCTGGAATGGGGCCGTCTTCGACAACATCAACATCCATGACTGCTCATTTCATGGATATGACAAATATCTTGGAGGTGGATGGGGTGGCTACGGGCAATGTCCGCATTGCGACGGTATTTTTTATCGGGGCGGTCCTTCTTACACATGGAGTGCCGGGACCAACATCAATTTTTACAACAACTACTTTTATGACGGTGGGAATGCGACGGCATCCATTTTTTTCAATGGCATAGCCAGCGCCAGCGTATTTAACAACGTCTTTTATAACGCATCCACCGTCAACGGCGTCATCACGTTTGACACCGCCACTGGAAATGGCTCCACCAACCGCATCTTCAACAACACCTTTGTGGTTGGGAATGGCACCCTTCAAGTCTTTTTCAGGTCACCCTGGGCTACGAACAACCTTTTGATTGAGGTCAGGAACAACTTGTTTTACGACATCTCGGTCAAGAACAACAACAGCTTCATGATTGGGGAGGTGGGCTTCACCAGTGCCGAGATTCAGAGCACGCCAAAAACGATTGTTTTTGACAACAACTGTTATTCCAGCGGCAATCCCTATGGATATTTTTTCCTGAATGGCTTCGATGCCCCCATGAACCTGGATGGATCGGGTTCCCTGGTGAAGGGTGGGGTGAGGAGATTCCCAGGTTGGGAGACCAATGGTTTTACGGCGACTCCCGCTTTTGTTTCACTTAATACAGATCCTCTCAGTGCTGACTTCCGCCTGAACAGTGCCAGTAACTCGCTCCTGGCCCTCAAAGGAACCAACCTCACCACGCTCGGTTGGCCCAAACTGCTGAAAGACCGCGCCGGTAATGTGCGTCCCGCCACGGGTGGATGGAGTGTCGGCGCCTACCAGGTTGCCACCACAAACAAGACCTACAGCTATTACGAAATCGATACCAACCAGTTTGTGACGAATCTGATCACGGACAATGTCTCCATCACCAACACCATCACGGCCAATCAACATGTCACCAACCAGATTGTCGATAATCACTACTCGACCAACCTGGTGAACCTCACCAAGGGAACCACCAATCTGGTCTCCGGTGATGTGTTTGTGACCAACCAGTTCGTCTCCACGCTTTACAACACCAACATCTATTCCACAAATCGTTGGTCGACCAATATCACCGTGTTCACCTCGGTGGTGACCAATCTATTCCAGACCAACCAACTGGCTTCGAATGTTTATGTCTTCCGCCTCAGTCAGACGAATCTTTACTCCACCAATGTGGCCAGCACCACCGTTGCCCTGACGAATTTGTTCAGCACCAATATTTATTTCACAAACAATTACTTCACCAACCTTACAATCGGATCGGCACCCGTCACATCCACCAACTCGAACACGAATAAGGTTTCACTCCCCAACGTTGCGGTAACACCGTCGGCTCCGGCCCGGGTGACCGTTGTCTCCACCACGACCAATCCCTGAAGAGGCTTTTGCACACAACAGCCAGGGATTAGTCACCCGGAAAAGCAGGGGCGGGATGGCCCGGATTCGAAAGGTTGAAGTGGCACCTTTGAGTATTTGATTCCCTCGGTGTAAATATTTTTCCGTAAAATTTTTTCCGCCAAGCCTGATTTCCCATGAGATCGAGTTGCAATTTTCAATGCGCATTTTGATTGTATCCCCCTACCTGCCGTGGCCAATTGATTCCGGCGGAGGTGCGGCGCAGTTTTCCTCCCTGAAATGTCTGGAGGGGGACCATCAATTCACCCTGGTCTGCCCGGTGAATAACGTGGAGGGGTTGGCGCATGCAGCGGAACTTCAATCGAGACTTTCCCGTGTCCATGTCCGTGCGGTTTACTGCGGGAATCCTCCGGACTCTTTTTTCGCAAAGCTATGGAAACGGGGCTCGCGGATTTTATTCCGGATCTTGAGTAAGGCCGGGTTTTCCCAAGCCCGCCAGCCGGATGGTCCGGCCAGGCCTTTTTATCCACTCGCTGCGGTGCCGGAAAAAATACTGTTCGCCGTGGAGGAGGAATTGAAGAAGGGCGTGGATTTGTGCCAGGTGGAGTTCGCTCTTTATCTGACCCTGGGCGCATGGCTCCCTGCGAAACTACCCAAGCTGTTCGTGCATCATCAGGTGCACTTTATCTATGCGCGGCGGTTTATCGAAAAACACGGTGCCGATGCCTATGTTCGTTATCTTGATTCCATGTGGCGGGTTCAGGAATTCGAGCAGTTAAAAGCGTTTGATGGGGTGATTACCTTTAGCGAGGATGACCGGCAGTCCCTGATTCCTTTGCTGGGTGCTGAAAAAGTTGTTACGAGCCCCTTCCCGTTTCCGGCGGATGTTGGTGTTGCGCGTGAACTCACCGCGGGGTTTGACGGTCGTTTCTTATTCCTTGCGTCGCATTGGCATGATCCGAATTGCGATGCGTTGGAATGGCTGGTGAAGGAGATCTGGCCCGAAGTTCGCAAACAGCTCCCTGATGCGCGGTTGGTGGTGGTGGGAAACTGGACGGATGCATGGCAGTCCAAATTGGCATCGCCCGGCGTGGAATTTGCCGGATTTGTCGAGGATCTTGGATCGGTGCTTCGAGGAGGCATCATGCTGGTGCCATTGAGAATTGGGAGTGGCATCCGCGTCAAAATCATGGTGGCGATGGCCCAAGGCGTTCCTGTGGTGAGCACAACCGTCGGATGCGAGGGAATGCTCATGCGTGACGGACAGGATTTGCTGGTCCGTGATTCGGGTACGGCCTTCGCCGCAGCCGCAGTGGAGTTGGCAAGGACCCCCGCCTTATGGAAAGAACTCGCCGCATCCGGCCAGGCTGCGATCATTCAGAATTATTCCCCGGAAAGCGTCCGGCTGCGGCGCAACCAAATTTACAACGCCTTGACCCGGCCCGCTGCTGAACGGGTTGTTTCATGAACGATTCGCTCACCATCATCATTCCTTACTTCAAGCTGCGCTATCTGAAGGCCGCGCTGGATTCCATTGCCGCGCAGACCAACCGGGATTTCAAGGTGTTCATTGGGGATGACGCCAGTCCGGAGGATCCCACGGCTTTGCTGGATACCTATCGTGGAACCCTTCACATCGATTACCATCGGTTCCCGGAAAATCTGGGTGGACAATCCCTGACCCGGCATTGGGATCGTTGTGTGCGAATGACGAACACACCCTGGCTATGGTTGTTCTCGGACGATGACCTGATGTCGCCCGAATGTGTGGAGTCGTTTTATGAAGGACTTCGCGCCACGGGAAGCCGGTACGATGTTTACCGCTTTAACATTGAAGTCATCGATGGCGAGGGGCTTCACATTCACACCCACAAACCTCATCCGGAATCGGAGACGGTGAGGGAATATGCACTGGAGCTTTATAAAATGGCTCGCAGTTCGGTGGCGGTGGAACATCTGTTCCGGCGAAGTGTGTTTGATCGCGCGGGTGGATTTGTGGAATTCCCTCTTGCGTGGTTCTCGGATCATGCATCCTGGATGACATTTGGCCGTGAAACCGGTTTCTACACCCTGTCCAGGGGAAAGGTTCAATGGCGCAACAGTGGCTTAAACCTTTCCTCACGTGATCCAAGCAAATTCCTGCAAAAACTCCAGGCTCTGCGGCTTTATCTGTGCTGGTTGGAATTGAATTTTCGCGATCCGGTGTTTCAACGTGAAATCCATGATTGCATGGGCACGATGCTTCCGAACATCGCTCATTTCTGGGGAGGACCACCCGGCTTAGTGGATGGAATTAAATTCTGGTGGTTTTTCTCCGGGTTCACAGGCCGCCCGCAGTTGCATTTGCTGCGGGAATTCCTTGGACTTGCAGGATTCAAGGCCAAGTTCCGCCGGTGGATCGGGATGGGTGCTCCGGGCAAGACCAGCAAGACATGATACCTGAAGCCACTTCGCCTGCGCCCGCTGTGAGCGTGGTCATCCCTGCGTACAACCGGGAGAAGACCATTGCCCGGGCGGTTGAGAGTGCGCTGGCCCAGACCTTTCGGGACATCGAGGTCATCGTCGTGGATGATGGATCAAGGGATGGAACCGTCAAAGTGCTGGAGTCGTTTGGTGATCGCATCCGGCTGATTCGAAAGCAAAACGGGGGTGTGAGTTCGGCCCGCAACGCCGGAATTCATGCGGCGCGGGGAAGGTGGATCGCGCTGCTCGATTCGGACGATGAATGGACTCACGACAAGCTGTCCCTTCAAATGGATTGTTTGGCCGCATATCCGGTGCGCGTCTGTTTCAGCCGCTGCCAGCACGAGAACGGAGTGAACATTGCGGATGTGGACGCGCTGGTACCCGCGAAAAGTTCGGGACACTTTCAGCTCTTTTCGGACGCCCGCGAGTGCATCTGGAAAATCAACCTGCATCCTCAGATTCAATCCATACTGGTGGAGAGGGAAATTTTATTTAAAGCCGGTTTATTTGACGAATCCCTGTATGTGGCGGAAGACACCCGGTTGATTTACAATCTGGCTTTCCTCTCGGAATTTGCCTACGTGAACAAACCCTCCGTGCGCATCCATCGTGGCACGGACAATAGTCTGACCACTGCCAGGAATCCGGAGGCGGCCCGTAAACGGCTCAGTTCCTACTACCGGGTTCAATCCGAAGCTTACTGGAGGATGATGGAAGTGGATCCGCAGTCGTGCCGGGACCTGAGAAAAAGGATGAGCTACTTTCTCTCCCGCCGCGTGGAGATTGCGATCGGGGGTGGGGATATGGCTCTTGCCCGCCATCTGTCTGCGGAGGGTATTTCCCTTGCGGTTGACCCTGGTAGCCTTCTGAGGAGCCTCCTCTTCTTTGTATGGCCGGGACTTTGGAAGGGGCGTTTTCAACGTAAATGGTATGGTACGTCGCCGGATCATCAAGGTTGAGTTCATCCAAAAGACCAACCAAGTGAAATTTTCCCTGTAGTTATTCCTGAAATTAACCGTTAATCACCACAGAGACAGCATATTATGAAAATTGCCATCGTCGGATTAGGATACGTCGGATTGCCATTGTCCATTCAATTTGCCCATTCGGGCGTGAGTGTGCTCGGGTTGGATATCGATTCCGTGAAGGTCGATGCCATCAACGCAGGCAGAAGCTACATCAAGCATATTGCCTCAGAAACCATCGCCGAGGTCGTGAAGGCCTCCAAATTCTCCGCCTCCGCCAATTTCGCACGGGTGAAGGAAGTGGATGCGGTGATCATCTGCGTGCCCACGCCTTTGAACAAGAATCGTGAGCCGGATATCTCCTACATCATTGAGACTGGCAAATCGATTGCCCCTCATATGTCGAAGGGCACCCTCGTGGTTCTGGAGTCGACCACTTATCCCGGCACGACGGATGAAGACCTGCGCGAAGTGTTGGAAGCGGGATCGGGCATGAAGGCGGGAACGGATTTTCACCTCGCATTTTCGCCGGAACGCGAAGACCCGGGTAATTCCGCCAGCAAAGTGCAGTTGATCCCCAAAGTCATCGGGGGTTACACGCCTGCCTGCCTGGAAAAGGCCAAGGAAGTGTACGGGTACGCCATTAAAACGCTGGTTCCTGTCAGTTCCTGCCGCGTAGCGGAAGCCACCAAGCTTTTGGAAAACATTTTCCGCAGCGTGAACATTGCCCTCGTCAACGAGCTGAAACTGGTTTATCAGGCCATGGGAATTGACGTCTGGGAAGTCATCAATGCCGCCAAGACCAAGCCTTTCGGTTTCATGCCGTTTTATCCCGGACCCGGTTTGGGTGGGCATTGCATTCCGATTGATCCGTTTTACCTGACTTGGAAGGCCCGTGAATTTGGTCAGAACACCCGTTTTATCGAACTGGCCGGGGAGATCAACACTTCGATGCCCCAATATGTCATCAACCGCACGGCGGAAGCCTTGAATTCGCACCGCAAACCGGTCAATGGCAGCTGTGTTCTCATCATCGGTCTGGCCTACAAGCCCAATGTCGATGACGACCGCGAGTCTCCCAGCTATGTTTTGATGGATTTACTGGCCGAGCGAGGCGCGGATGTTTCCTACTATGACCCCTATGTGGCGGTCATTCCCAAGACGCGTGAGCACCCGCACTGGGCCGGAACCCGTTCGGTGGGGTGGGATCAGGAAACGATAAAGAGCTTTGACGCCGTTATCATTGCGACGCATCATCAGGTCATCAATTATAAAGAACTGGCTGACTGGAACCCATGCATCGTCGATACCCGCAATGCCATGGTGGGCATTCCCACCAAACCGGAACAGGTTTGGAAGGCGTAAGGGGATTGCCAATCCCGTCGGCAGGGTTTGTTAACCTGTGTTTGTGCCCCGTCAAATCATGAGAAACAATGGATTTCCAGGGAAACGCTCCCGCAAGCGTTCCCCCATCGCCCAACCTGTGCTGATGGGTGCATTTATGGGTGTGATTTCGGTCTCCCACGGCCAGAGCGTTCTGACACCAGGTCCCACATTCTCTGCGACCCCGCCAGGGGTGCAGGCCGACTTGGAGACCCGCGAGGGCTACATTTCGACAGGCCAGATCGGTTCCATACTTTCAAGTCCCACAAGCCTGTTTCATTGGGGGCCGGTTCAAGGACATCCTCATTTCAACTACGGCATCACCTATGGCACGGGCATTCAGTCCGGCCCGGGAGTCCGCAATGAATCCCTTATTCAGACTCTGGCGCCGGGAATCAGTTTTTTCCTCGGCAAACAATGGTCGCTGGATTACACCCCCACGTTGACCTACTATTCGAGTCAAAATCTGAAGAGCACCCTGGGGCATGCCGTCAGCCTGAGCGGTGGCGCGCATTACGAAGATTGGTTGTTTTCGGTGAGTCAGTCTTATTCAAGCTCGGACAATCCAAATGTTCAGACCGGGACTCAGGCTGAGACCTCGTCCTACGTTACGGCTCTTTCTGCTGATTATGCCTTCAACAGTAAATACTCGCTGGACAGCACTTTCAGCCAGACCATCAATCAAAGCGCGAATTACAACAACTCCACATCCTGGACACTCGCGGAGTTTTTGAATTACCAGTTCTTTCCAAGACTGACAGCGGGCGTTGGCACCACGATTGGCTATGATCAACTCAGCCAGGGGAGTGATGATTGGAATGAAGCGCTTCAATTGCGTTTGAACTGGCGCACCTTTGACTGGTTGAGCCTGAGCGTGCACGGCGGCGCGGAGGACCGGCAGTACGTGACTGGGAATCTGGCGCAAAATATCACCCCAATCTTTGGAGCTGATATTACGGCCAAGTTGGCTCCATTCACATCGGTGACACTTTCCGGATCACGTTCCATTAGTCCATCCCTGCTCAACAACCAGTCCACCATTGTCACCACCACTTCCCTGGCCTTGACGCAGAGGTTGCTGGGAGCGCTGAATTTTAATTCCTCGCTCACCTACACCCTGGATGAATACCAGGCAACGGAAAGCATCCTGAGCGTGAACCGTACCGATACGCTGTATGCATTTAATGCCGGGTTGAGCTATAGTTTTCTCAAGAGCGCCTATGTTTCTGGAAGCTACAGTTACAGCAAGAATAATTCCTCCGCCACCGGCTTTAATTATATCAGCAGCCAGGTAGGATTGAATGTGGGGTATCGGTTTTAACGAATCAATGGAAAGCCGGGATTAAGAAATTGTTTCCGCGGAAACAACATCCAACATGTCCACACCCAACCCAGGCGTTTCCAAGGCGCATACTTTTGCCTCGGATGAGCAGTTTCAGGGCTTTGCGCGAGCATTGGCAGTGCTTTCCTTGGTTTATGGACTGCCACTCTTCAGGCTATTTACCTTTGCATGGTCCGATGACATGTATTCGTTCATGGTATTGATGCCGGCGGTTTGCATCTATTTATTTTCCCAACGCCAGCCTTGGCGGGTGGAAACCGAAATGCCGTCGAGAAAAGCCGGCATGGGGCTGATTGTTTGCAGTGTGATCCTGGAGGTAATTTGGTTTTTTCTGGATAAGAGCAAGGAAGCCGATCTGGCAACGGAGGACAGCCTGGCCATAGCCATCGGAGGGTATTTGGCGGGGGTGGCAGGTGTTACTATCCTGACCTTGGGGTGGAAAAGGGTGCAGGCCAGTCTGTTTCCCCTGGGAATGCTGTTGTTTCTCATTCCCATTCCCGGCGGGGTCATGGATGCAATTGAGGAATTCTTGCAATACGGATCCGCTTATGCGGCTTTGGGAATGTTCCGTCTGGCCTTGATGAACATCAGCTTGAAAGACCTGGATTTCACGATTCCCAACGTCCTGGTTTTCCGGGTCGCTCCCGAGTGCAGTGGAATTCACTCCACGTATATTCTCTTGATTCCCAGCCTTTTGGCGGGTTATTTGTTCCTCAGATCCGGATGGAACAGGATTATTTTAACAGCAGCAGTGTTGCCTCTGGCACTCTTAAGAAATGGATTTAGGATTTTCACCATTGGCGAGCTTTGCCGTCATTATGGAGCCCAGATGATTGATTCCTGGATCCATCACAAGGGAGGGCCCGTATTTTTCGTCCTGTCGTTGATTCCATTCTTTTTGCTGCTTGCCTGGCTTCGCCATCGGGATGCAAAACACGCAAAGTACGTTTCGCAATCCCCTGCAAATACCGATACCTAATCAAAGAAAGTCTATGCGAATTCGTTATTTCTGTCTTACTTTCTGGCTGGTGTTTTTTTCGCTTGCGATCCTTGGCGCGGGTTGCGCGCGCAAAAAAAGTGCGGAAAAACTCATACAGGAAGCGGATAAGCTTTTTGCTTCCGGCAATTATGCCGCAGCGGAGCCCATTTATCTCAAGACTCTCCAGATAAATCCCACCAATCCTTATCCTTTCCGCCAGCTGGGTGAGATTTACTTCGAGAATGGGAGGCTTGCCCGCGCATTTCCCTTCCTCGTCCGCTCCTACCAGATCAACACTAATGATGTGGAAACCATGTTGAGGCTGGGCCAGTTTTTCCGGGCGGCGTCCAAACCGGCGGACGCCTATCGAATGTCTCAAAAAGTCCTTTCCGCCCGGCCGGGCGATCCCGTGGCACCCTTGCTGATGGCGGACACGGCAGTGACCCTGGGGGACTTGGATAATACCCGGAATTTCCTCAAAGGCCTTCTGGTCACGCAGCCGGTCAAGGCTCCGATTTTGACGGCACTGGGTGCAATCGACTACCGCTTGCGGGATTTACGGTCCGCCGAGAAGCAATACCTTGAGGCTTTGAAGGTGGATCCTGATTTTGGGGATGCCCATGGCAAGCTGGGTGAGCTCTATGCCTCCATTACCAATCACGCCCGGGCGGATGAGGAATTCATGCAATCCCTGAAAACCGCCCCTTTCCGGTCCCAGCGCCGCTTGAGGTATTCACAGTACAGGCTTTCAAGGGGGGATACCGCAGGTTGCAAGAATGTTCTCAACCAGACGATTTCCACCACGCCGGATTACATCCCCGCCATGATGGCTCTGGCCGAAATCAGCACCGGTGAGGGAGATTACAAAAAGGCGGATGAATTGCTGAACCGCGTGTTCGCGGAGGATTCTGATAATTTTGACGGGCTTTTCCTGAGCGGCCGCCTGGGGATCATGACGGGTGACTATATCCGGGCGGTGGACAGCTTCAGCCGCATGGCCAAGCTTTATCCCAAGACCCCGAACATACTCTATCAACTGGGTCTTGCCTACCTTGCAGCCAATAACACCCAGGCTGCCATCGGCGCACTCAAGCAGGCGATCAACTACAACCCGTCCTTTCCTGAAGCCCAGGTGCTGCTGGCCCAATTGCAGATTTCCAACGATGACATTCCCACGGCGGTGGAGTCTCTCAAACAGTTGCTCCTGCAAAACCCGCGTTTCCTCCGGGCCCGGCTGCTTCTGGGGGATGCCTATAGGACCGTTGGTAAATTCCGCGAGGCTGAGGAAGCCTATACCCTGGCGCGGGACATGTATCCCACCAATGCAGAACCGGTGTTGTTGATGGGGATCATCCACAAGATGGCCGGACAAAAAGAGGTGGCCAAGCAGGAACTCAACAAGGCACTTGACCTCTCTCCCGGCCTTGTCAGTGCCGCCGAACAACTGACGGATTACGATATCGAAGACAAGGCTTTCGATGTTGCCATGAAGCGCGCCGCCAAAATCCAGGCCTTGGACACCAATGCCCCCCAACCTTCGCTGCTGATGGCGAAGATTTTCATGGCTCAGGCTTCTCCAACCAATCTGAACGATCCCTTCTTCAAGAAGGCCGTGGCCACGCTGGAAGAAACAATCCGGGTTCACACCAACTACCTGGCCACCTACATGGTTCTCTCGGGGCTTTACTCGGATGCCGGATTCACCAAGAAATCCGTCGACATACTGAAGGAGGCGATCCAGATGCATCCCCAGGAGCAAAACGGATGGATTCTCATGGGAACCATTTTGGAAAAAGCCAAAGATACTCCCGGAGCGGAGGATGCCTACGAACATCTGCTCAAACTGAACCCGGACAGTTTGATCGGACTCAACAACCTGGGCTGGCTGTCGTCGGAAAGAGGCCAGCTGGACAAGGCGATGGATTTGCTCCGGCATGCGCATTCGCTGTTCCCGAACGACCCTTCCATTGACGATTCGCTGGGGTGGGTTTTGTGGAAGCGCGGCGATTTTGCTCGGGCGCAACCGCTCCTGAATGACGCGGCCTCCGTCATCCGTTTTTCCCCTGAGGTCCAGCTTCATGCCGGTCTTGTCAATTACATGATGGCTGATGAAAGTCGTGCCATGGAAGGTTTGAGCAACGCGCTCAAATCCGCCCAAAACTTCGAAAAGAAGGACTTGGGTTCCAATTTCCTGGCGATTCTTTCTGTAAAACCCGACTCCACCAACAAGGCCGATTTTCAACTCGTCCAGAATCGGCTTGAGAAAATGCCGGATGACCAGATCGCACTGGACCGGCTGGCGGGG
>Ga0214192_1001604_pt1 | contig 12453 bp, 10 predicted proteins | sample TroBogEpilimnion_44_FD_153030 | JGI IMG/M metagenome (GOLD analysis project Ga0214192, IMG submission 153030) | Freshwater microbial communities from Trout Bog Lake, WI - 29JUL2008 epilimnion | ecosystem: Environmental > Aquatic > Freshwater > Lake > Epilimnion/Euphotic zone | place: Trout Bog... | reverse complement strand
AGTAGTACCTGTTGGACCTGTTCTTCCAGTATAACCAGTTGTACCTGTATAACCTGTTGCACCAGTGGTGCCAGTTGGTCCAGTCGTACCAGTTGTACCTGTATAGCCCGTTGTACCTGTAGTACCCGTGGTACCTGTGGTACCCGTTGTACCAGTTGTACCCGTTGTACCAGTATAACCAGTTGCACCAGTCGTACCCGTTTTACCAGTAGTACCAGTAGTACCTAGTGGACCAGTAGTACCAGTTGTACCAGTGGGACCAGTGGGTCCAGAGCAACCCGTTGCACCAGTTGAACCAGTGGGACCAGTTCCTAAAGGCCCAGTAGTACCCGTTGTACCTGTGGTACCCGTTGTACCAGTTGTACCCGTGGTACCCGTTGGCCCAGAACAACCCGTTGTACCAGTAGAACCCGTTTCACCCGTTGGACCCGTTCCCAATGGACCAGTATAACCCGTGACACCTGTTGCGCCAGTGGGACCAGTTGATCCAGTTCCTAGCGGACCAGTATAACCTGTTACACCAGTAGCACCAGTAGGACCAGTAGTACCTGTTGGACCAGTTGGACCCGTAGACCCTGTTGTACCCGTTGTACCTGTTGGCCCAGTAGTACCAGTAGTACCAGTAGTACCAGTAGTACCAGTAGTACCAGTATTAGTAGAAGTACCAGGAAGACCTTGAATACCCTGTGGACCAGTAAACCCTGTAGCACCAGTGGTACCTGTATTTGATGAAGTACCTGGTTCACCCTGAATACCCTGTGGACCTGTCAACCCTGTATAACCAGTAATACCCGTGTAACCAGTAGCACCAGTATAACCAGTGGGACCGGATAGACGAAGTGCTGGAATCATGGGTGGAGGTGGATTAGGGAAAGGCCTTGGCGGTTGTGAAGGATAAGGGGGTGGGGGCCAACACTGATTAAATGTGGGCACCGCAGCCATTTATATACTTTTAATTGATGTTATTTATTATTTAAGTAAATAAAACTCAAATAATAAATACCTACTTTATAGCAATACTATAATAATTTACGCTTACATCTGCTCAGCAATCATCTCCAAAACAACAGCCTTCAGTTCCTTCACCGATTGCAGTAGAACTGCCGTTAGTTTAGGGTAGTTAACTGATAGATATCCATTACTGCCAACAGCAACAAGTTCAGGGTAGACGGCTTGGACCTCTTGGGCGATCACTCCAATCTGACGTTCCTGAGACTGGTTCTCATCAATCCAGTCATGATACACGCCTGACAGTGCGTCAAGCTTGTCAAGAGCACCGTCAAGGTTAATCACATTCTTCTTCAGGTTCATGTCTGAGGCGCAGTTGAAGGAGTCGGCGATAACAGGAGCGTAGATGTCAGCGGGTGCAACCGAGGCAATCGCACCTGTTAGAGTCATGGTAACACCCGTGTTGTACATATAATAGTCATTGCTGTAAGTGACCGTGATATTGGTCTGTGCAGACAACACAAAGGATCCAGAGAACGGCCCATGGTTACCCCACGCAGGGTCATTTGATCCTTGTACAATGGTAGAGATAACCGCATTTGTATTACTATTAACAATGTTTACAGTGCACCAATCATTTGAATCATTCTCAAGGGACGATGTAACATAGTTGTAGGAACCCGCGGGCAGTGTGTAGGATTGTGTCCGTGCTCCTCCAGGCATTGCAACAATACCAGACGCAGGCGATGTAGCAGAGACAGTCATGGGAAGAATATTCGTGCCAACTGATTTCCATGCGAGAGTAAATGTCTGGGTTGTTGTAGCATTTGCGGCAGTTTCAGACACCTTGCTCGCCGCATCCTTAAAAAAGACAAACTCACCACCATAATTATTAGCCGACGTGGGCAAGCGCTTCATACCCGCATACTTGGGCGCTGAGGAACCGCTAGGCTGGTACTGAATTTGAATCGCGGATTGAAGGGCATCGGCCGTGTTATTGTCAGCAATGAGCACGGCGTTGTCCTGAACCTGCAGCGTATTCGTGTTAATGGAGGTTTGGTTACCAAGAACGGTCAAGTTACCATTAATCGTCATATTATTACGGAAAGTAGCGGGACCAGCAACAGCCACAACATTGTTCATATTAGATACACCCGTTACTGTTAGAGAATTGGCTACATTGGATGCACCTGTAACTGCCAGCGTGTTGTTAAGTGTGGCAGCGCCTTGAACGGCGAGCGTGCTATTAAGAGCCGAGGCACCTGCAACATTAAGAACATTCGCCATATTGGCAGCGCCCTGTACAGCAATAGAGCTGCCAAGGGTAGCAGCCTGATCGACTTGGAGGGCATTCGACAAATGAGAGGCGCCTACTGCATTCAATACATCTCCCAAGTTAGCATCACCTGCGACAGCAAGGGCGTCACCAAGTGTTGCCGCTTGATCAACTTGAAGGGTACTGCGAATATGAGAGGCACCCACTGCATTCAATGCGCCAGTCAAATTAGAGTCACCGCCAACTACCAATGAGCCGCCTACAGTAGCCGCCCCATCAACTAGCATTGTACTGTTCAAGTTAGCAGCACCTGCAACATTCAACACATTATTCAGGTTAGCAGCACCTGCGACAGCAAGGGAGCTGCCAAGGGTAGCCGCGCCATCCACCAACGCAGTGCTAGATAAGTGAGATGATCCTGACACCAACATCGTGCTGTTCAAAGAAGCTGCGCCAGTGACAGCGAGAGAGCCACCAAGGGATGAAGCGCCTGATACAGTGAGAGCACCATTCAATGCCGAAGTGCCATTGACTGTGGCATTATTGTTAACAACACTGGCACCAGCAACGGTCAGAGTGCTACCGAGAGTGACTGCGCTGCCACTGGTGCTAGCTGCTTTTTGGTAGGTAATTTTAAACGCCAATGAGCTATCGCCGTTGCGCACCATGTTAAAATAACGGTAGCCCGCCAGTGTCGAGATGTAGCAGCTGAGCTGCTGTCCACCCGTTAGCGTATATGAATAGGTGCCGCCAAAAGTCATGTCTAAGTTAATCATTTGGTTGTATGTTGCAGTGAACCACTGTCCATCATTGCCAGGTACAGGGAAGTTAAAGTATGCCTTTGAGATACCTCCTGCGTTAATCGCACCCGTTCCAAAAAAGGAAATGGACAAGAGCTGTGCGCCATCTGCGGCCTGGGGCACTGTCAGGTAACCCGTGCCTATCGAGTTGTAGATGGTGTAAGTCACGTGGGCGTTGTCCAGAGGTACACTGCCATTATATGCGGTACCAACGGGTCCAGCCACCTGTGTTCCATCAACAAGCATACTGCTCTCAAAATGAGTAGCGCCATAGACATCAAGGGTGTTGTTTAAAGTAACCGCGTTGGCAACATTAAGAGCGGCATTCATGTTCGCAGCACCGCTTACATTCAGTGCGTTGTTCAGATTTGAAATACCAGCCACGGCAAGAGATCCATTGAGAGCCGACGCGCTAGCAACCGTCAAAGAGTTGCCCAGGTTAGAAGCACCGTCCACTTGTAGAGTGTTCTGCAAGTGAGATGCGCCAACCGCGTTTAAGGCAGCGTTCATGGTAGCAACACCATTTACGCCAAGGGTACTTCCCATGGTGGCAGCACCATCCACAAGAAGGGTGTTCTGCAAGTGAGAGGCGCCAACCGTGTTGAGGGCCGCGTTCAGATTTGAAACGCCTGCTACGTTTAACGCACCTGCAAGCGATGTGTCACCCGCAACAACATTAAAGCCACTATCGACGGACAGCGTCTTGTTCGCGAACCCGATGTTTTGGGACACGGCTGCGCCGGAATTATCAGTGTATGCTACTACAATACCAGTCTTTGATATGTTAGCTGTGTTAGTTTGTATCGTCATTTCTTTTATACTTAGGGAAAAGAAAATATTTCAATTTTTTTTGGCGGAGGGTATAGTTCTATCGTGTTTTGTATCATGAAATAATGATTTATTTAATTTTAGTATTATAATTAAATCATTAAGGATTTATTATTTTATTTTATAGCATGAACCTAAAATAATAAATATTATACAGCGTTATGGTGTGTATTCTATAGCGATATGGATAAACAATTTACTTCTTCATGGCCATAACCATTGCCTTGAGCTCTTTGATGGATTGGAGAAGAACCGCGGTCAATTTGGGGTAATTGACTGAGAGGAAGCCATTGCCGCCAACAGCGACGAGTTCAGGGTAAACCGATTGAACTTCCTGGGCGATCACTCCAATCTGGCGATCCTGGGATTGGCTAGGGTCAATCCAGTCGTGGTAGACACCGCGCATGGCATCGATCTTGTCAAGGGCACCATCGAGAACGACGATGTTCTTCTTCAGGTTCATGTCTGAGGCGCAGTTGAAGGAGTCGGCGATGACGGCGGCGTAGACATCCGAGGTGATATTCGACTGAAGAGTGAGGACGACACCCGTGCCATATTCGTAGTACTGATTGCCAAAGTTAATGGTCACATTGGTTTGAGCGGCCAATGTAAATGAACCAGTAAAGGGGCCGTGTGTTCCCCAGGGTGTGTTAAGACTGGGATTTCCAAGAGTGGCAACGATGGCTCCAGCAGGGTCCACGAGGGTGACATTTACCCAATCGTTTGAGTCATTGCGTACCATTGCAGAGAAGGTGTATACACCCGCAGGCAGTGTGTAGAATTGAGTCTGTCCAGTCATAGGAACAATATTCGCAGCAGGCACTGTAGTAGAAGCAGTTAACGGCAATGTATTGTTGCCGTTAGTATTTGCGCGCCATTCAATGGTATAGTTACTAACATCGGATGACACACCAGATGCCGTTTCCGAAATGCGCGAGGCGGCATCCTTAAAAAAGACAAACTCACCACCATAGTTGTTGGCGGAGGTCGGCAGACGCTTGACACCCGCATACAATGGCGCGGAGGCACCACTGGGCTGGTATTGGATCTGGATACCAGATTGGAGGGCATCAGATGTATTATTGTCAGCGATCAAGATGGCATTGTCCTGAACTTGGAGCGTGTTGGTATTAATCGAGGTTTGGCTGCCGAGAACGGTCAAGTTGCCATTAACGGTGACGTTGTTCTGGAAAGTGGCAGCGCCTTGAACGGCGAGGGAATTATTGAGGTTAGTGGCACCCGTAACAGCGAGAGTGCTACCGAGGGAAGCAGCACCTGCGACGGCAAGGGTGTTGTTAAGGTTGGCTGCGCCTTGAACAGCGAGCGTGCTGTTAAGCGCCGAGGCACCCGCCACATTCAACACATTGGCCAGGTTAGCAGCGCCTTGAACAGCGAGGGAGCTGCCAAGGGAGGCGGCACCATCAACTTGCACTGTGCTAGACAAGTGAGAGGCACCAACAACATTCAAAGCACCAGCGAGGTTAGAGGCACCTGCAACGGCAAGAGAGCTGCCGAGGGAGGCGGCACCATCAACTTGCACCGTGCTGGACATGTGAGAGGCACCCACAACGTTCAAGGCACCAGCGAGGTTGGAATCGCCCGTAACGGCAAGAGAGCTGCCGAGGGCCGCATTGTTGTCCACCTGCAATGTGCTTGACAGATGAGCGGCACCCGCGACATTAAGAACATTCTCCATATTGGCAGCGCCAGTGACAGCTAGGGAGCTGCCAAGGGAGGCGGCACCATCAACAAGGAGAGAGCTGGCCATGTGAGAGGAGCCCGAGACCAAGAGCGTGCTGTTCATTGAAGCGGCACCTGTAACAGCGAGAGAGCCGCCAAGAGAGGAGGCGCCTGACACGGTGAGAGCGCCGTTCAATGCGGAGGTACCATTGACCGTCAAGTTGTTGTTGAGCACACTGGCACCTGAAACAGTCAAGGTGCTGCCGAGGGATGAAGCACCGTCAACAAGGAGAGTGCCGTGCAAATGAGAGGCAGCCACGACATCCAAGGTGCTGTTAAGGGCCGCGGCACCAGCCACGTTGAGAGCAGCGTTCATATTGGCAGCACCGCTGACGTTGAGGACATTGTTGAGGTTGGACACACCTGCAACAGCGAGGGATCCATTGAGGGCAGACGCGCCAGCAACGGTCAGAGAGTTTCCCATGGAAGCAGCACCATCCACTTGTAGAGTGTTCTGCAAGTGAGAGGCACCAACCACGTTTAAGGCCGCGTTCATGGTAGCAACATCATTGACAACAAGGGTGCTTCCCATGGTAGCAGCACCATCAACAAGCAGAGTGTTCTGCAAGTGAGAGGCACCAACCACATTGAGGGCGGCATTGAGATTGGACACGCCAGCCACGTTCAAGGCACCAGCGAGAGAGGTATCGCCAGCGACAACATTGAAGCCGCTGTCCACGGACAGCGTCTTGTTGGCAAACCCGATGGTTTGCGTCACAGCAGCACCGGAATTATCGGTGTATCCTACTACAATTCCAGCTTTGGAGAAGTTAACTGTATTCGTTTGTATCGTCATTTCTTTTATACTGAGGGCAGAGAAAATATTTCAATTTTTTTTGTAAAAAGTTGTGTGTTAGCTCCGATGGTTTATAGCCGGGCTGTGCCGCGTTTTACATCACAAAACGTAATTATTTAATTACATGAAATATTTATTTTACAATTAATATAAAATTCATAAAATAATTTTACATTAATTATATACCGCATTACACATTACACATAGTATTCGGTTACAAACCAGTGTATTATGTAATATTTACTCCTTGCAAATCGAGTTGTAGTCCTGATACCTGAAGATTAGGTGTAACAGATACGCATGGAATAATTTGTACATCATAGCGTATAATATATTTGGCAGGCGGATCCGTCGGACCGATTAGATTCGGCAGATTAAAGGTGGTTTCCCCATCACCTTTGCCATAATAGGTGCCGATCATGTCATATAAGTAATTGTATGTCTCGATTGCGACAGCCGATCCATCGCATGCCAAATAGCCATTAGGAACGTAGACAAGTGTATTATTTAGAATGGTTCCTACCGCGGGAATATAAGAAAGGGGGAAGGGTAGAACCTGGAGATTGATAGAGGGCGGCAATGGCGTATTTGATGTTATAGGGCATGAGGGTAGTTCATCGGCGCATAATAGGTATTTTATCATGTAAACCAGGTTCAAATTCTCAACATTTTCAATCTGCGGAATATTAAAGGTGCTGTATCCGTCGCCTTCGCCATAGTAGGCGCCAATGATCTTATAAAGAACTGCATAGTCGGTGCGAGAAATGGCAGAACCATCGCATACCAAGTAACCAGGTGGAAGAAACCCTGAATTATTGGAAAAGATCTTTCCAGGATGTCCTGTGTAGGGTGGTGGATATTCTTCGATGTCTGCAAAGTTAATGATGGCGGGCGGGGCATTTTCATTGGGATAAGGCTGTGGATCAAATGGCAGTGGCAGTGGATAGATTGGTTTGGGGGGCACTGTGGGGAAAGCGGATTTCATGACAACAGGAATAGGCATGACTTGTTCGCATGAAATGGTATTGTATCTTGAAAGTTTTGATTTAAAAAGAGACATCTCTATTACATCTTTGGCCAATTAAATGGACTAGGCGCCGTAAGCACAATTATGACAGCATGCACCCGCACCACCTGTAAAGTTATTACAGATATCGCATGCACTTGCAAAGTTTGTTCCTTGAACGAGTTTAATAAGAGGTACAATGGTGGGAGCAGGTGCGCTTAATACATTTGTACTCGTTACATAAAATGAGCTAGGTGAAATGGTGGAGGTCGTTGTAAAGGTGGAATAGATACTGCTAAATGAATAGATGGTAGTGCTATTAACATTCTTCCATTGCATCTGAGAGGGTGTTTTTCCACCACATACATATGCACCATTGTTTACCTGTTGCAACATTTCATAGCTAATATATTTTGGATCACAGACGTAATCGTACACGGTTGTTGTGCATGATGCATAGGAATCGATTGTAATCTCTTGAGAAGAGCTAACATAGGCAAAGATAGAGCTTACCTTATGTATATTTGTTTGAATGGTTGACTTTAATACAGTGGGTGCATAATATGCTTTGTATAGAGTTTGATTCTGTTTTGCTTTTACAATGTCACTTGCATTCATCCTAGCGCTTTTTTAGAAAAAAAGCGCGCAAAAAATCTAGTTCACTGAAAAGTATATGGCAAGGGTTTGGTTGGGTTTAGGTGGGTTTAGGTGGGTTTAGGTTGGGTTGGGTTAGGTTGGGTTAGGTTGGGTTGGGTTGGGTTGGGTTGGTTAGTTAGTTGGGTTGGTTGGGTTGGTTTAGCTTTAGGTTTAGGCTGAGTTAGGTGTAGGTTGGATTGCTATAAAGGGTTGAATTGGGTGTAGGTTGGATTGCTATAAAGGGTAGGGTTTGATAGGTAGGGTGGCAATGGTTGAGTTGGCATACGTTGACAAGAGTTAGGTTGCTGTACGTTGTTGTACATTGAATGTATAAGAGCCGCGTGTATGGCATACGTCGAGAAAGTATATAACAAGAGTGCCCTCAAATAAATCACAGTTATTTTCTTAAAAAGTCCTAGAATGAGCGGCGAAGTCCCCTATAAGTTTATACTAACAACGATCGCATTTGCAGTCGTTGTTGGTATTATTGTAAATTTCACATATACGACTCCCAAATATAAACGTGTAGATGAAGCATTTTATGGAGGAGCTGCGATAGGATCAGGACACCCTGATTGCCTCCGGACCCTACCAGAAGGCTCGCAGTTATTAAATGTACTACAAAGCCGTTTGAATCCGTCCGTATCAGAAGGCGCATCCGATTACAAGGAGATGGAGCTACTGCTTAGCAAAATGGCATGCTTAAAGAAGGATTTAATGTCACCCAGTGGCATTGTCGAGGCTACACGCTATCAGGCATTTGAAACCGCGCACGATCGCATTGCTGTTGCTGAACTGTGTGGAATGTGCATGTCGCACAATATTTCATCCCGCGACTTGGATATTATCTTTGCTACATGGCGTGATCGCGGCAAGGTACTTATGCGAAGACTGTGTACCGAGGCGGATTTGAAAGAGCCCGAGGTTGTAATGGTAGAGGAGCTGTTTAAGAAGGCATATGATGAAGTCTATGACATTGCGACAAGTCGCTGTCTAAAGACCGATTTTAGCCAACAAAATGGCGGATCGACTGGCAACGGGGATGTCTCAGGATATTCGCCTGAGAATTTGAAAGATTTGCGCGAATATACAAATAAGTATGGAGGACTATCTGCATCTGGATGGAATGGCGCAGTATAATTGCTCAAAAACAACATGACTATACAGAGTAGTACTTATGCGTAATTTAGTACTTGGTAATCGTATTCCCTATGAATATTTTATAACATCTGGAAAGGGACAATCCAATGTGCATTCAGAGGGTTTACCCTATGAGACAGGATCATATGATGCAGCACTTACAAATGCTGGAATTGAGAATGCAAACATTGTACAATATACAAGTGTAATGCCAAAAGATGCAAAAGAAATTACATTGGAAGAGGGTATTTCGCGCATGCAATGGGGAGAAGTAATCGAGTCAATTAAAGCAGAGCAAAATGGGCAGAAGGGTGAGTTTATCAGTGCAGCAGTGATGACGACATCCGTATATGATCTACGTGGTAAATACCTTGGGGGGTTTGCATGTGAATATGCGGGACATGGTACAAAACAGCAGGTTGAGAAAAACCTGGAAGATACCATTTCAGGCATTATTGAAAGAAGAGGTTATGGAACAATTAAAAATGGTGCCAAGATGTATAGAGATAATAAAACCGATAAGGGATATATTATTCATCCTGGTGTCATTTTGATCTATGATTCTTTAAAGGTACAGTCCGATTATGGAACAGTGATTGCTGCGATCTGTTTTGTATCATATCATTTTCCAGTCTTACGCATGAATAAATCAAGAAATACACGTAAAAATATGAGTACCATTCATACCAATCGCAAAAGGCGACGAACATTAAACAATTATCACTGAGTATTTAGCAGAATGGGCAATCCTTCTTAGGGCATCCGCATTGTGGCTTAGGCATCCCGCATTGATTGCATACTGGTTTCTTAGGAGGAGCCGAGCATGCATCGCATTGCGGCCGACCGCATCCACACGAGTGTTTATCCATAGGCATCTTAGGCCAATTGGCGTAAAGAAGCATTCCTACAACGGCAATAAATAGTACAATAATAAATGATAGAAACAGCATATCTATTTATGATATTACAAGAAATTATTTAACTGTATAACTATGTATAACTATGTATAACTATGTATAACTATGTATAACTATGTATATAACTAATCACATTTATTACATTATAAATACAATGAATGTGGTTACATCTCCTTTTGTTCGTTTCTTCTTTTCTCCTTATCCCTTTCTTACCGAAAGAGTGAAAGTAGAATCATGAATCCAATCACCTGCCAGGCAGATTGAACCGGACGTGCAAAAGTAAATAGTTCAGGCATCGTGATGTTCCATAGATATTTGCCGACAAAGCCAATGATGACAATTGCAATGATAAGCGAGAGAATTGAGGCAATTACATTTTTATAAGAATCCTTGCGCTCAGGACCGGGCATAGTAGACATACAGTCGACGCCAGCAAGACACAGATCTTTAAGCATTTCTATCTACTGTGATGTTTTTTCATACAAAATCGACTCCAATGTAACTACGTCACGGTGTGCCTGAATATATGTCATAATCTCCTTTGCTTTATCATTAGACTGCAAACACTCCCCAATCCATTTTTCCATGTTCTTCTGCCCCATAGCGGCCTGACGTTTCTGTTTGCGAAATAGCACACGACCACCCGAATTCTTAAGATCTAGTGCACCGATATTATGCTCTTTCATTACACGAACTATGACTTCTTCCAGTGCTTTCATTTTAGTGTTGGATTCGCGAACCTGAATCTTTCGAGCATCGTTCTCCTCTTTCAAGCGACGCCACTCAATAATAGAATGGGTCAACATGCTCAGATCATTCTCTTGGGGAGTAGTAAGGGCCTCCATATTTACGTCTTGTTTTTGTTCGTCCATAGTTATATGATAAACGTAACATATGTTTAAATGGTTTATTACGCATACATAGTCTAAATCAAACAATCGTATATTACAAAAGAATGAATCGATTACCAAGAGATGTACTCCTATACTTGTTTGAATTTGTGGTGGAGCCCCCTAAAAGAATTGTTGAATGGGTCAAACTAAATTTACATCGATTCGAGTTTAGCCATCAGCACTATCTTTGTAGAAATCCGAGTGGCACATTCTTACTTGAATCCAGTTTGAATAAAGTGAACTGGCTGCATATTCTGAAGAATCCATTGGCAGTACCATTTTTAGAGAAGCATCAAGATAAAATAGACTGGAACTATTTCACGCAAAACACAGCAGCGATCCCGTTAATATCCAAGAATATGGATAAAATACAAGATATGGGATGGTTCTTTTTATGTCAAAATCCAAATGCAATGCCGTTAATTGAGAGATATCCAACAAGAATCAAATGGTCACAGCTATCAGGCAATCCAAGTGCAATCGAGATTCTTGTAAGAAATATAGATAAGATTAATTGGAGTAGTTTATCTGCCAATCCTGCTGCTATTTGCATTTTAGAGAACCATTTAGATAAAGTGGACTGGTATTTTCTATCAGGCAATCCGAATGCAGTTCATATACTAGAAAAGAATCTAGATAAAGTGAACTGGGGCTGTCTATGTGAAAATCCAAATACAATGCGAATTATTGCACAGCATTTAGATAAAGTGGATTGGTATTTTCTATCAGGAAATCCAAATGCCATTCATATCATAGAAATGAATCTTGATAAGGTAAATTGGACAAATCTATCAAGAAATCCAAATGCTATTCGTATACTGGAAAATAATCTAGACAAGGTAAACTGGACAAATCTATCAAGAAATCCAAATGCAATTGAATTATTGCAAATACATTTGGATAAAGTAAACTGGGTAACATTAATGACAGATCATCCGTGTATTTTTGAGATAGATAGAAAAGGGTGGTATGAGCGCAGAGAGATATATTACAAGTTAATTGTGGGGAAAGGTAAGCATCTGTATAATAAAATTGAAAGACTCGAAATAAATACTGTATGCTGTAAACATATACATAATGAGCGATAACATAAAGGCTGAGATAGATCCGCTGGAAATGATCTCAAAGAATATTTTATATGAATTATGGTATTCTATTGCAGAGAGTATCTTTAAAAGAGTGTGTGAAGTAACGGAACTGGAAGAGGAAGAGATTGAAGCTTTAAGAACGGTGGCATTAAGACCAAATGATTTTCAAGTAGATATCGTATAATATAGTATAGTAAAATCCCTTAGATAAAAATAATTCCAATCAGGGGGAGGCCTTCACCACTTAAAACAAATACTTCTAACCAATAAAATACTTTCAAACAGGAGGTTTAAAGAAGAGAGCTCTCTCACTTAAAACAAATACTTCCAAACAGGAGGTTTAAAGAAGAGAGCTCTCTCACTTAAAACAAATACTTCCAAACAG
>Ga0214192_1001603_pt1 | contig 12456 bp, 10 predicted proteins | sample TroBogEpilimnion_44_FD_153030 | JGI IMG/M metagenome (GOLD analysis project Ga0214192, IMG submission 153030) | Freshwater microbial communities from Trout Bog Lake, WI - 29JUL2008 epilimnion | ecosystem: Environmental > Aquatic > Freshwater > Lake > Epilimnion/Euphotic zone | place: Trout Bog... | reverse complement strand
ACTAGTAAAGATTTACTTTCTAGGCAATCCGCTAATCACACTACCCGGCACAATCACACGCTCTGAGAACCATTGCTTATTCATCTCTAGCGCATAGCGGATAGCGGCTTTAGGGCAGTGGTTGTTGGTAGTCTCTGCCTGCATCTCTTCAATGTTCACAATCTTGCCATCATCGGCAATAAATGCAATCGATAGTGGAATCTTGGTGTTGTTCATCCAGAAGCAATGACCTGCTTTTTGTTCGAAGATAAATAGCATTCCGGAATTGGTCGGCATACTAGTGCGATTCATGAGGCCGACCTCTCTAGCGTTCGGCGTATCGGCAATTTCCGCCTGTATACGGTAGATGCCTGACTTTAATTCAACGGTGGGCAGACCAATATTGACTTGACCAAAAGCAACGCTTGAGCTGAGTAAGAGAGTGGTAGCAATCAGATTGCTAATTATATTTTTTGAAATAAGCATACGTTACATTTTAAGTGAGTTAAATTCCAGACGAAAAAAAACCCAGGAACGAATCCTGGGTTTTTAATAATGATCTAAGGACTATTAAGCCGCTTGGATATTGGTAGCTTGCTTGCCTTTAGGGCCTTGGGTAATGTCAAACGTTACCTTTTGGTTTTCCTTAAGGGTTTTGAACCCAGGCATAGTAATTGCGCTGAAATGCGCGAACAACTCTTCTTCACCATCATCAGGTTTGATAAAGCCAAAACCTTTTGCATCATTGAACCACTTAACAATTCCGGTCGCCATGCGAACTCCATTACATAAACTTAAAACAACCGTGATGAGGGTAAATACTTTTTAATCAGTCTCAATCCACAACACGCCTAAATAGAACCTCTCTTGAAGCCTACCCCCCGATTGTTTGCCCTTTTTGGAGGGGTGTCAAGGAGTTAAATGCCCCTACCCCCTAGTAATTAGCCCTTTTTTTATCGAAAAATGCCCCAATATGGGTTTAAAGGGGTTTTTTGCGTGGTTTTCGCAACAAGAACCCATTAAATTAAAGTTTGGATATCTGTGTTTAGAATGTTTCTCATGAGTCGCGCACCAAAAAATCCCACTACTGGCAACCCCAGCAATCCTTATGTTGAGGACACCATTCTTCTCGAAAAACAGGTCGAGCAAGTAAAGGCGCCCTCGATGTATAAAGTTTTACTATTGAATGACGATTACACACCAATGGAATTTGTAGTGATGGTCATTCAGGAGTATTTTAATAAAGATCATGAAACAGCTACACGCATCATGTTGCAAGTACATTTAGTTGGCAAAGGCGTTTGCGGAGTATTTACTCGCGACGTCGCTGCTACGAAAGTGCATCAAGTTATCGAACTCTCCCGTGAAGCGGGTCACCCACTACAGTGCACTATGGAGGAAGCATGATTGCCCAAGAATTAGAAGTGAGTTTGCACATGGCGTTTGTTGACGCAAGGGCATCGCGACACGAGTTCATCACGGTCGAGCATTTGCTCGCAGCCTTGCTGGATAACGCTACTGCGGTGGAAGTCTTAAAGGCATGCGCAGTCAATATCGCAGAGCTACGCGCTCAACTGAAAAACTTTATCAATGACAATACGCCTGTCGTGCCAGGTAACGATGAGGTTGATACGCAACCTACGCTAGGATTTCAGCGGGTCATTCAGCGCGCCATCATGCATGTGCAATCCACATCAAATGGTAAGAAAGAAGTGACTGGTGCAAATGTATTGGTTGCTATCTTTGGTGAAAAAGATTCGCATGCGGTGTATTTCTTGCAGCAGCAAGGTGTTACTCGCTTAGATGTTGTGAACTTCATCAGTCATGGTGTTCGCAAAGATCAGTCAGAGCATGTGAAGCCGGTTGAGCCTACTCAGGAGACAGAAGAGTCTGCCTCATCTGGCAAAGAAAGCCCTCTGGAGCAGTACACCCAGAACCTCAATGTCATGGCTCGTCAGGGCAAGATTGACCCATTAATTGGGCGCGAGAGCGAGGTTGAGCGCGTTATTCAGGTCCTGTGTCGCCGCCGCAAGAACAATCCGCTATTGGTTGGTGAAGCCGGTGTTGGTAAAACAGCCATTGCTGAGGGTCTGGCTTGGAGGATAGTTAAAGGCGATGTACCTGATATTTTGGCAAATGCCACCGTCTACTCTTTGGATATGGGTGCGCTTTTAGCGGGCACCAAATACCGCGGTGATTTTGAGCAACGCTTAAAGAGCGTTCTCAAATCATTAAAAGATCATGCACATGGTGTTTTATTCATTGATGAGATTCATACGCTGATTGGTGCTGGTGCCGCTTCTGGCGGAACCTTGGATGCCAGTAATTTATTAAAGCCTGCCTTATCAAATGGTCAACTCAAATGTATCGGCGCAACCACCTTTACGGAATATCGCGGCATCTTTGAAAAGGACGCAGCGCTATCACGTCGTTTTCAGAAGGTGGATGTTGTTGAGCCAACAGTGGATCAAACTGTGCAAATTTTGCGTGGTCTGAAGTCTCGCTTTGAGGAGCACCATAGCGTGAAGTACGCAGCTGGTGCTTTAGTAGCTGCTGCAGAACTTTCTGCCCGCTATATCAATGATCGCCATTTGCCTGATAAGGCGATTGATGTGATTGATGAAGCTGGTGCTGCGCAACGTATTTTGCCCAAGTCAAAGCAGAAGAAAACGATTGGCCGTCCAGAGATTGAAGAGATCGTGGCAAAGATTGCCCGCATACCGCCACAATCAGTTACCGTGGATGATCGTAGTAAGTTGCAGACCCTAGATCGCGATATTAAGAGCGTGGTCTTCGGTCAAGATCCTGCTATTGAAGCCTTAGCTAGTGCAATCAAAATGACCCGCGCTGGACTGGGTAAGATCGATCGCCCTATTGGCTCCTTTTTATTCTCCGGCCCAACTGGTGTTGGTAAGACTGAGGTGGCCAAGCAGCTTGCTTATATCCTCGGCATTGAGCTCTTGCGTTTTGATATGTCTGAGTATATGGAGCGTCATGCAGTAAGTCGTTTAATCGGCGCGCCTCCAGGTTATGTTGGATTTGATCAAGGCGGCTTGTTAACCGAAGCCGTGAATAAGAAGCCGCATTGCGTGCTCTTGCTTGATGAAGTCGAAAAAGCCCATCCAGATATTTTCAATATTCTTTTGCAAGTGATGGATCACGGTACTTTGACAGATAACAATGGCCGTAAGACGGATTTCCGTAACGTCATCATCATCATGACAACGAATGCTGGTGCCGAGGCGATGCAGAAATCAACCATTGGCTTTACCAATGCACGCGAGTCTGGCGATGAGATGGCGGATATCAAGAAGTTCTTTACTCCAGAGTTCCGTAATCGTTTAGATGCCATTGTCTCCTTCAAAGCTCTTGATGAGTCCATCATCATGCGCGTTGTTGATAAGTTCTTAATGCAGCTAGAAGAGCAGTTGCATGAGAAAAAAGTGGATGCTACCTTTAGCCCTGCATTAAGAGCACATTTAGCCAAACATGGATTTGATCCATTAATGGGCGCACGTCCAATGCAGCGCATTATTCAGGATACTGTGCGTAAAGCGCTTGCTGATGAACTCCTCTTTGGCAAGTTAGCTCAAGGTGGGCACGTAGACGTTGATATCGATGATGACGGTAAAGTGTTGCTGAACTTTGAAGTACCGGTATTGCCGGGTAAGCGAACTAAAGTAGATGTAGCTCCGGCTGAAGAAATTTAATCAAGCTATCGAGCTCAGAAATAAAGTAAAACGTAGCAAAACAAAAGCCACCCTCGGGTGGCTTTTTCTATGCCCATTTAGTGAGCGTTATGCTTATTTAACTTAAGCTCTGCCGGTGCTACCAAACCCACCAGCACCCCTACTGCTTTCAGTGAACTCTTCAACCACTTTGAGTTCCACCTGCTGCACAGGCATGACTACTAACTGTGCGAGACGCTCCATGGGCTCAAGCTTGAATGCAGTTGAACCACGATTCCAAGTGCTCACCATCAGCTGACCTTGGTAGTCAGAATCAATTAAGCCTACTAAATTACCCAAAACGATTCCATGCTTATGACCCAAGCCAGAGCGCGGCAGAATAAATGCAGCATAGCGTGGATCTTCGACATAAATAGCAAGGCCTGTTGGTACGAGGACAGTTTGGCCAGGTGCAATCTCAATAGCTTCATCAATACAAGCACGCAGATCTAGGCCAGCACTTCCAGGGGTGCCATAGCTTGGTAACTGGTCGCGCATACGTTCATCGAGAATTTTGACTTGTAGTGATTGCATGGAATTTCCTAAAACTAGAGGTAAAAATAAATCAAGGATTTGAAACTAAATTTTCTTAGCAACTAACTGCATGAGTTGGCGTGCAAGTGCGAGCTTTTCAGCTTGAGCAATTTTTTTACTGCCGCTCTCATCGATGACAAGTAATTGATTGAGATCGCTACCAAAGGTGTCTGGTCCTATATTGCCCACAATCATCGGAATGCCTTTACGCTTGCGCTTTTCTTCTGCGTGCTTTTCTAAGTCGGTAGATTCAGCTGCAAAGCCTACGCAGTAGGGGTATGGTTTATCGCCTTTAGTTTTCACTGTTTTAGCAACATCCAGAAGAATGTCCGGATTAGCGGAAAACTCGAGACTAGGTGCTTGATTGTCTTGGCGCTTCATCTTTTCTTTAGCGGGCTTATCAATGCCCCAGTCAGCAACAGCTGCTACTGCAAAGAAGACGTCGCAGTCAGTTGCATTCAAGGCAGCCATATGCATTTCTTTGGCGCTCACTACATTAGTGCGTATCACTTGTCCAGTAGCTTCAAGCGGCGTTGGAAGATCGCATGGCCCTGCAATTAAATGAACTTGGGCGCCTGCTTCAACAGCCGCTCTTGCAATAGCAAAACCCATCTTGCCGGAGCTGTGGTTAGTAATACCACGCACAGGATCAATAGCTTCGAATGTAGGGCCGGCAGTAATCAAGACTTTTTTGCCAGCCAAAGATTTCTTCTGAAAGAAGGCAATCACTTGTTCCGTAATCTCGGAGGGTTCAAGCATTCTGCCCATGCCTACCTCACCACAAGCTTGGAAACCACTGGCAGGGCCAAGAAGACTAACGCCATCATCAGCAAGTCTTTTCGCACTTCTCTGGGTGGCGGCATGCTCCCACATCTGCTTGTTCATCGCTGGGGTTAGCAGGAGGGGGCAATCCCTTGCTAGGCAAAGGGTGGTCAATAGGTCGTCTGCCAAACCCAAAGAAAGCTTCGCCATGAGGTCCGCACTCGCAGGCGCAATCAAGATAGCATCCGCTGAGCGAGACAACTCAATATGCGCCATATTGTTTGGAATAGTACTGTCCCATTGGCTCAGATATACCGGGTTACCAGTAAGTGCTTGCATGGTGACTGGCGTCACAAATTGCTGAGCAGCTTCAGTCATCACCACTTGCACTGATGCACCTTCTTGCATAAGTTGGCGTGCAAGCTCAGGAGCTTTATAGGCTGCTATGCCACCAGAGATACCCAGAACGATCTTCTTGTTTAAAAGTGATTGCATGGCGCCAGCTTAATGGGATTGGGCAGATTTGCCAAATGACTTGCGTAATTCACCCCAAATGATGAGGCCTGCACCGATACAGATTGCGCTATCAGCCACATTAAATGCAGGCCAATGCCAATTGCCGTAGTACACATCAATAAAGTCAACAACTGCACCGTACATTGCGCGATCTAAGACATTACCTAGTGCACCACCTAAGATCAGGCTGAGCGCAAAGCAGAGTAGTTTGTCGCTTTGGCTTTTATAGAGTAGCCAAATAATGTAGGTAGAGGCTGCCAAGCCAAGAATGGTGAAAAACCAGCGTTGCCAACCAGAACCCTGTGCTAAAAATGAAAATGCTGCACCAGGATTAAATAGTAGTAACCAGTTTAAAAAGGGCATAACTGGTTCTGGCACACCTATTTGTAAATTACTCAGCGCTAACCATTTGCTGAGTTGATCTAGCAAAAGCACGATGATCGCAATGGTGAGATAACGAAGTAAAGCAAGACTTTTCATAATGGCGATGCTTAGGCAAAGAGGCGATGATCACCATCACCAAATAAGTTGCTGATACAACGACCACAGAGTTCCGGATGATCAGCGTTGCCACCTACATCTTTGGTGTGATGCCAGCAGCGGCCACATTTTTTGTATTGGCTACCGCGAACTAAGACTTCTAAGCCTTCATTGCTGAGTTCAATGTTAGCGCTCGAGGTAATGGTGACAAAGCGCAAATCATCTTCAAGTGAATGCAAGATGGCAAAATCAATATCACCGACTTTGATCGTAAGCTCAGCTTGCAATGAAGAGCCAACATTGCCTGCCTCACGCTCTACTTCAATCGCTTTAGTAACTTCAGAGCGAATCTCGCGAATGCGACCCCACTTGGCGAGCAATTCATCAGCGTGGGCAATCTGTGGGAATTTACCAAACTCTTCCATGAAGATAGATTCAGCAGGCTTACTACCTGAGTCATGGGGGAAATCTTTCCATGCTTCCTCTGCGGTGAAGGAGAGGAATGGCGATAACCACTTCAAGAGATTGCGAGTGATGTGAAATAAGGCGTTCTGTGCAGCTCGACGATCTGGAGAATCGGGTGCGCTCGTATAAAGGCGGTCCTTCAAAATATCCAAATAGAACCCACCCAAATCTTCAGAGCAGAAAGTCAACATGCGAGCTACTGCAGGCTGAAACTCATATGCCTTGTAGTGGGCTTCAACATGACTCTGTAATTGATTTGCTAGAGCAAGCGCATAGCGATCAATCTCAAGCCACTGATCAGCTGGCATTGTGTGCTTACTAGGATCAAAGTCAGAGAGATTGGCCAGCAAGAAGCGCAAGGTATTACGAATACGGCGATAGCTTTCGGTAACACGTTTGAGAATCTCATCCGAGATGGTCATTTCTCCGGAGTAGTCGGTTGAAGCCACCCAAAGACGAATGATTTCTGCACCGAGTTTGTCTGCAACTTGTTGTGGCGCAATCACATTACCAACAGACTTACTCATCTTGCGGCCTTGGCCATCGACAGTAAAGCCATGAGTAAGAAGTGCTTTGTATGGTGGTTTGCCATCGAGCATTGCACCAGTAAGCAATGAAGAGTGGAACCAACCACGATGCTGGTCTGATCCCTCAAGATATAAATCTGCTAGGCGACCGTTAGGGGTCTCAGCTTCAGCCGTGAGTAATTCATCACGGTGTGAGCCGCGAATAACATGCCAATGTGTAGTGCCAGAGTCGAACCAAACATCCAAGGTGTCGCGATTCTTTTCGTATTGCGTAGCTTCTTCACCAAGCAGGTCGGCCACTTCTAATTTTTGCCAAGCTTCAATACCTTCTTTTTCTACGCGCTTAGCAATCTCTTCTAACAACTCGACGGTACGTGGATGAGGTTCACCACTTTCCTTGTGAACGAAGAAAGCCATTGGTACGCCCCATTGACGCTGGCGTGACAAGGTCCAATCGGGGCGATTAGCGATCATGCTGTTGAGACGTTGCTTACCCCAGGCTGGGAAGAACTCAGTACTTTCAATACCTGCTAAGGCAGTTTCACGCAAACTGGCTTTACCATCAGATGGCTTCTTGTCCATACTGGCAAACCACTGTGATGTGGCGCGATAAATGATGGGTGACTTATGGCGCCAGCAATGCATGTAGGAGTGGGTGTAAGTTTTATCGCGCAGCAGACTGCCTGCTTCACGCATGGCTTCCACAATTTTTGGATTGGCTTTCCAAATATATTCGTTGGCAAAGAGTGGTAACCAGGAGGCATACACTCCATTACCCATCACTGGGTTCAAAATATCTTTATCAGCAAGCTTGTTGGCTTTGCAGGATTTGAAGTCTTCCTCGCCATAAGCAGGGGCGGAGTGAACAATCCCCGTGCCGGTATCGAGTGTGACGTACTCAGCCGGATAGATTGGGGATAGGCGCTTGTAGCCCTCGTGTAACGAAGCTAGCGGATGCCAGAAAGAAATGTTTGCCAGCTGGCTACCGGAGCAAGTGGCAATGACTTTACCCTCAAGACCATAATCTTGTAAGCAAGTTTCTACGCGATCTTTAGCCAGAATTAATAACTTGTCTCCAACATCCACTAATGCATAAGTGAGTTCTGGGTGAACGTTCATTGCCTGGTTAGCAGGAATTGTCCAAGGCGTTGTTGTCCAAATAACAATCTGCCCTGGTTTATTTGGCAGTTCTGCAAGACCAAATGCTTTGGCTAACTGTGGACGCTGCGCATCATCAAATGCAAAACCAACATCAACCGTAGGATCCGTTTTATCTTGATATTCCACTTCGGCTTCAGCAAGAGCAGAGCCGCAATCAAAACACCAGTTCACTGGTTTTAGGCCGCGGAAGACATAGCCCTTTTCCCAGATCTTTCCTAGAGCGCGGATTTCATCGGCCTCATTGCGATAGTTCATGGTGAGGTAGGGGTTATTCCAATCTCCCAGGACGCCTAAGCGCTCAAAGTCTTTCTTCTGTTTCTCGACTTGAATATGGGCGTAAGCACGCGCTTTGGATTGCACTTCAGCGGTCGGTAAATTTTTACCAAATTCTTTTTCAATCTGAATTTCAATTGGCATGCCGTGACAATCCCAGCCAGGCACATATACAGAGTCAAAGCCCATGAGCCAGCGAGACTTGACGATCATATCTTTCAGAATCTTGTTAACTGCGTGACCAATATGAATATCACCGTTTGCATATGGAGGGCCGTCATGCAAAATAAACTTTGGCTGATTAGCATGGGCTGCACGAATTTTTTCGTAGAGCTTATTCTTTTGCCAGCCAGCAACCCATTGTGGTTCACGCTTAGCTAGATCCCCTCGCATCGGAAAGGAGGTGTCTAGTAGATTGACAGGGTAAGTATTTTCTTTTTCAGACATAAGCTTTTTTCTGGAAATAATTTCTGGCATGCGCTGCATCTGCTGCAATCGCTTTTGTAAGGGTTTCGAGGTCTGAGTACTTCGCCTCATCACGAATTTTTTCTAATAGTTCTACGGTGATAATTTTTCCGTAAACATCTGCGTTGTAATCAAAGATGTGGGTTTCCAGCAATACTCTGCCTTCATCTTCCACTGTTGGTCTGACGCCTAAGCTGGCCACTGCGGGGAGTGGTTTGTCTGTCAGACCTAAAACCTGTGCGGTAAATATTCCAGTAGTTGCTGGCTTGCGATGGTGGAGGTGATTGGCAACAGCTAAGTTTAAAGTGGGAAAGCCTAGTTGCCGTCCCAGTTTTTGACCATGAATCACATGGCCTGAGATTCCATATGGGCGACCTAATAATTTTTCAGCTTGTTGCATGTCACCATTCGCAAGCGCAGTACGCAGTGCAGAGCTAGAAATTCGTGTGCCATTTTCTTGAATGGTTTGAATGCTGGATACCTCAAAGCCGTATTTCTCACCAGCAGCTTTCAAGCTCGCAAAATTACCAGCACGTTTTGCACCATAGCAAAAATCATCGCCAATCAAAATCCATTTAGCATTTAATCGTTTGACAATAATTTCTGAAACAAATGCTTCGGGAGAGAGTCTGGCAAAAGCAGCGTTGAAGTGTTCTACAACAACGCGATCAATTCCTAGTTGAGCAAGGGCAGCTAATTTATCGCGTAGATTCAGAATGCGGGGTGGTGCTTGCTCAGGAGAGAAGAATTCTTTCGGATGTGGCTCAAAGGTCATTACGCAACTGACTAGGCCTCGCTCATTAGCACCGTCAACGAGTTCTTTGAGCAGGGCGTGATGACCCCTGTGCACGCCATCGAAATTGCCGATGGTTAGCGCACAGGCTGGTCCTGCAGAAAACTGGGTGGGGCCACGGAATACGTTCACAAAATCGCTTTCAGGGTAGCCATCAATTATATTGTGGGCATGCCTTCTATCGTTACCTTAATCTCTGGCCGCGGATCTAATTTCGAGGCCATCGTCAAAACAGCCCAAAAAGAGCAATGGCCAGTCACTTTTGCCGGGGTCATAGCGAATCACTCAGCGGCCAAGGGCCTTGATTTTGCTCGCTCGCAGGGCATTCCCGCCTTTGCCATTGAGCATAAGGAGCACGCTACTCGCGAGTCCTTTGATGCTGCCTTGATTGCGCAGATTGATGCTTTGGGGGCTGATTTGGTAGTTCTTGCAGGCTTCATGAGAATTTTGACCCCGAGCTTTATTCGTCATTTTGAGGGCCGATTGATCAATATTCATCCAGCCTTGTTGCCTGCTTTCCCGGGTTTACACACCCATGAACGAGCCTTGGAGGCGGGGGTGAAGGAGCACGGCGCTACTGTGCATTTTGTAAATGAAGGCGTGGATGAGGGGCCCATTATTTGCCAGGCCTCAGTTCCAGTGCAAGCAGGCGATACTGCAGACACTTTGGCTGCCCGTGTTTTGGCTGCTGAGCATCAAATTTACCCACGGGCCGTAAAATGGTTCCTCGATGGACGATTGCGAATAGAAGGTAATCAAGTGAAGTTACAACCCCCGGAGTCGCAATTTTTTAAATTATGAGTGCAGAACGTCCACCCCGTAAATCTGGCAGCATACTAGCCCCACATAAAAGTTACGCGACTAAATCGAAAGATCCGCTGCGTCGTCCTGAGCGCAGAAATGCTAGCGGTAATTTAATTGCGCCTGAAGGTCAGAAGAATTTCTCTAATGCAAAAGCATTACCTCAGCATGCGATTCATCTAGAACGCTTACTTCCTGAATTACTGAGTTTTGAACAACCGGCTGATCGTGTAGTCAGTCGTTATTTCAGGGAAGAGAAACAGCTTGGCAATCGTGATCGCGCTTTGATTGCTGAGAGCGCTTTTGCTATCTTGCGTCATAAAAATGAGTTCTCACAATTTGCTTCTAGTGGTGAAGGATCACAAGCTAGACGCTTAGCCTTATTGGGTTTGCTGTCGGCTCTGTCTGAAGGTGGATTGGGTTCAGCGAACCGTGCTGAGAGTGCGATTGCTGATTTAGCGCACGTCCTAAAGCCTGGTGAATATGAATGGCTGCAACGTTTTTCAACTGTAGATCCAACTGCTTTAAATCCGCTAGTGCGTAACAATCTGCCCGAGTGGTTATGGGATGCATTTGGTAAATATCCAGGCGAAGAAACTCGTGAAGAACTCGCTAAGTCATTAATGCATCCAGCGCTTTTGGATTTGCGTGCGAACACCATGAAAACTAATCGTGAAGAATTGCTCGCGCAGATGAATGCACTAGGCGGTCGTTACCAAGCAATCCCCACTCCATATGCACCTGACGGTGTGCGCATTATGGGTAAACCTGCTTTGCAAAATACTGCGGGCTTTAAAGCGGGTATGTTTGAAGTGCAAGATGAAGGCAGTCAACTCTTGGCTTACTTACTCGCTCCCAAGCGCGGTGAGATGGTAGTCGACTTTTGTGCTGGTGCAGGTGGCAAGACTTTGGCTATTGGAGCGCTGATGCGCTCTACGGGCCGCCTGTATGCCCTAGATACATCAGAGCGTCGCTTGGCTAATTTAAAGCCAAGGCAGGCTCGTAGCGGCCTTTCAAACGTTTATCCTGTGTGGATTGATAGTGAAAATGACACCAAGATCAAACGCTTGGCTGGCAAGATTGATCGTGTCCTAGTTGATGCCCCTTGTAGTGGTATGGGTACTTTGCGACGCAATCCTGACCTGAAGTGGCGCCAAACCCCTGAGGGCGTTTTAGAGCTTAACCAGAAGCAAATGAACATATTGGCCTCTGCGGCTCGCCTGTTAAAGCCAGGTGGACGCTTGGTTTACGCTACTTGCAGTCTTTTGCCCCAAGAGAATCAAGAAATTGCTGAAGATTTTTTAGCAAAGCACCCGCAGTTTGAGGTTGTTCCAGCAGCAGAAGTCCTTAAGCCTCTGTTTCCAAAGGATAAATTGCCACTAGGCTGTAGTGCAGACAACCCTTGGTGGCAGTTATGGCCACATATTCATGGAACTGATGGCTTCTTTGGAGCTGTATTCCAGAAGAAGGCTGCAGCTCCAGTTGTTGCAACAGAAAAAGATGAACAAAAAGAGACTAAGGTTAAAAACAAGAAGGCCCCTAAGGAACTAAAATAGAGTTTTAGACCTCTTTAGGGATTCCCTTTTGAATACAGCTTCAGGTTTTGATTTGTTCCTCCATTGGCTTGCGAATGGATATTTGGATTGGTCTTGGTGGAAGGTAGTTGCTTTCACCTTAATCGCTACTCACATCACGATTGCTGCAGTCACCATCTTCTTGCACCGTTGCCAAGCGCATCGCGCTTTAGATCTACATCCGATGGCTTCTCACTTTTTCCGTTTTTGGCTTTGGCTCACAACAGGAATGGTGACTAAAGAGTGGGCTGCGATTCATCGCAAGCATCACGCTAAATGTGAGACCGTTGACGATCCGCACAGCCCGCAAGTTTTGGGAATCAATACGGTTCTTTCACGTGGCGCTGAGCTCTATAAACAAGAAGCGGCCAATCAAGAAACTTTAAATAAATTCGGTC
>Ga0214192_1001602_pt1 | contig 12460 bp, 13 predicted proteins | sample TroBogEpilimnion_44_FD_153030 | JGI IMG/M metagenome (GOLD analysis project Ga0214192, IMG submission 153030) | Freshwater microbial communities from Trout Bog Lake, WI - 29JUL2008 epilimnion | ecosystem: Environmental > Aquatic > Freshwater > Lake > Epilimnion/Euphotic zone | place: Trout Bog... | reverse complement strand
TAGCTATGCTAGGCTACCAGCGCGCGTTTGTTACCGCATGCGGTAACAAACCTGGCTGATGGCGTTGCGCGCTACGCGCGCAGCTACGCCACCAGCGCGTAGTCATTCTTCCCCAACCACCTCCTCATCCCAGCCAGAACCTGTTCCCTCACATCCTCCACCGACCCCCTCGACAGCAAAAGAACCCACGACTTAAAATCGCACACATGCGCCATATGCTGAAACTCACCATCAAGATCCAACTCCTGTTGAAATTCTACTACGCAGCAGTACTTAGGAAGCGCCCACAGTTTCGCCCACAAATGATGGCGCCGAGGACCGCCAACGAAGACGCACATGGATGCACCGAGAAAGGGCTTGTAATTCCCCACATCATCCGATCGAATAAGTCGCAACACCCACATAGAGTCATTTGCTATAAAGAACGGACCAAGCACGGAATTCACCCATGCCTCTGTTATAACAGAGTCAACAACTACACAGCAGACGCGCCGCGTTGGCATATGAATCCAGTCAGAAAAAAGCGAGCGCAACGCCGTCATATCTTCGCGGCCAAACTCACGCGGGCCTGGGACGAATCCGATCATGTCATTTGCCCAGTAGGCAGTATTCGGATCGTATGTGATGGTGTGAATATCTTGGGGGAGTAGCCCATTAAATGACTCAGGCACCAACAAGGTGGCAACCTTATCGGATGTCTTTAAGCCCTCCTTCATAAGCCGCAAACAGTATGACAAATAATGCAGCACATATACGTCAGGATGGCCAAATACCGTTGCAGCAAACTCAACCGTCATCGGCACAGCAAAAAGACGCTCTGAATCGGCGCATTTGTGCATCGGTGTAAAGATTCCAACGGCAGCATTTGCCCAATACGGATACTGATCCACCTGTTTTCCCACATAGATCATATACGGATTGTATACAAGGCCATTGGATGTAACCGCTACACCGCCCTCGCGATCATTCCAGGTATACACGGGCACGGCGGGTTCAAAATAGTGGTTTTCAACGGAGGGTTCCCACGTATATCGCCCATCCTTTGCCAGCATGGTACAATACGTGATCTCATTGGACATCGAAGAGCTGAGCACTTCGAACTCGACGAGTTCGTTGCAAATGCAGATAAACTGATCAGGCACCTGTTTCTGCTCGGTGTCAATGATGTAACTCGGTACAATATTTACGTACAGGTTGGCCTTAATATAGTCCGCTTTAGAGTATTCGCGGATATCCGAGTTGTGCAGGTGATACGTCTTGAGGGTTAAGGCGGGGTTGGAAAGAACAAAGTGGTTCTGGAGCATGAGTCCCGCAAAGGCATTGTCGCAACCGGCTTGACCGAGTTGAAAGTTAAACGCCGCGTATTTCCACGCGATGTCTTTGACGGAATCGGACAGTAGAATCCAGCTATCTTGGGAGTCTGCACGGGGGCCAAAGAGAACGGCCTTCTTACGCGCTGCAATGTCGCTATTGGGCACATCCCATCGTAGTAGCGCCAGCATCGTATTATGCAGGTTCATCGACCACAGATTCATGAGTGAATTGGCAAAGTAAATGTCCGAATTGGCAAGAATGACATAGACGCCTTTGGGGACTTCGTCGTGGACGAACTGTAAGAAGTGGGCGTAGGTGAGACGCTGCTTAATAACGCACTGTTGAATCTTGGTGGAGCCCCGTATACTGGACCATTCGCTGGACCAATCCTTCTCCGTTAATTGGACGATCTTGTCGATATGGGGGTTGGCACAGTTATGGGCAAGACAGTCCTTAATCTCTTGAGCGCGTGCTGCATTCTTGTGTTTAAAGTACTGTCCGATGAGCCAAATCTGTTCGGGTTGCTGATTTGTGCATACAGTGATATTTGCTCGGTGATAGATGTTGCTGCGCTCTGCGGTCAGTGGACAGTCTACGAGGCGATTGTAGCGACAGAGATGGGCAAAGATGGCGACTGCATCGGACAATGGGCTGTGTATGTTGTCCCATTCCGCGCCCAAAAATGGATACTGTTGCGCCGCGGTTTCCAGTGAAATAAGATTGTCGTAGTTTTCGGCCCAGTACTCTTCCGATTTGAGGGACAAGACGGCTTGTGAAATGAGAATCATGGACACGTGTTTGGAGATTGAAAAGAGGTTGGCGAGGAATGTATCATTATCGTTATCGTTATCGCTGTTCGTATCGCTTTTCGTAATGTGTATAACAATCAGTCCAACGATCTTTACGTTACGCTTCGACCAGTAGTAATAATCGGCCAGACTAGTTACAACGGCATCCCACTTTGACCAGGTAATGGTTGCCGTTTGGTGCTGTAGCCAGATAAGTGTTCGTTGATTTCGTACTGCCGATTTGTTAAGGGTGATAAGCTTTTGTTGGGGCTTTTCTAAAGGGTTCATTACCAGGTTCTTTAAAGACATTATAGATCAACGGTTCTCGAACTTTATATTCCCGCTCTACATCAGATGGCATATTACAACTCAGGTGTACCCGAAACGCGCAATGGATGCCCCCAACCACCCTACAATGCCACCAATTTCAACGCAGACAGTCCTGTTATCTTTAGTACGCTACAAGGATACGCAGGATCACAACCCCAGTACCCATTGCCAGTGGGATCGGATGCCAGCCAGGTATATCGCAATACCGCAAATGTAACGTATTTTAATGCCATTAATCAGCAAACGGCCGCTATCCGTTCCACCAATCAGGGATTGGCGCATAACATGCCTTATCCTCAGTTTAAATCCGAGGGCGATCGGATTGCATATCGCCAGGGACTTGTAACGACTGCGGCGCGTGTAGCAATTTCAGGGAGGAATCCGACGACACCGATGGGTGTTCCGTTATCGACGAATTATCAGATTATAAACTCGTAGGCCACAAAAAATAAATATGTTGTGTTTTATTTGTTTTATTTATAAATAAATTGATAATGCGTTAGCGATCAATAACATAATCAATCGTATGTAGCACATCTGTAAACCACTCACGCATCATCTGCGACACAGCCCCCATATCCTCCCTACTTATTTTGAGCACCCGTATCTTTGGCGGATTTTCGAGGATTTCGCACGCCTTTACGCGACTTTTTAACGGGTTTGACGATGTTATCGCGGAGTTTATCTCGTTCAAGGGACTGTAATTTGTGGCGGTATTCATCAAGGCGGGGCTTACACAGCGCGATCCAGTTGTCGTAATAGGTGATGGAGTTGTTTTTTTCATCGTAGGTGCCGATGGCAATAGAGCTAGCTGCGGGGATACCCTTGTCAAGTTCAAAGGTGTAGAGAGTAGATTCGCGGAGATAGTAGGGAATGCCGCGGATTTGTTTGAGTTCATAGTGGTTTACTTGGGGTTCTTCTTGTTGTGCTACTTGTGCTGCTTTAGTAGCTGCTTTAGTTGCCTGAGCCATTCAGTATTTCTTTATTACTCCATATATGATATTTATCCTTCAATTTTTTAGAAAATGGCCAAATACCGCGCTTTAAGCCCTCCTTGAATAGGTAATCTTACTCCCTTCCACTTCTAGTTCAAGGTTGTATTGGTGATATTTAATGCGGAATGCCTTGCATATCTCGATGAACCGAATGATTTCTTCATTCGAAATAGCGGCGACATGTTCTTGTATAAAGTCACGATCCATGCATTGTTCAAATGTATATAAATCCATTTTACCGCAAATAGACAGTAGTTTGAAGAGAGATTGCATGTCTTTTTCTTTTTGCATAGTTCGCATAAAATCGTACACGCCGCACTGTTCAAAGATAAGTTCCATGAGTGTCTGAATATCGGTGTCAATCATTCTGCCATTTTTTAGTGATTGACATCGATATCAATTTTTTATTAGTGTTTTGGTTGTGTGTCTGAATCCCTAGGTTTTCATGAATAATCGCGCGAAGCGCCTGTCTGAATCCCTAGGTCTTCATGAATAATCGCGCGAAGCGCCTAGGTTTTCATGAAAGCGCACATCTGCCACCTATTCGAACAGCTCAACCGATTCGCATTAATCTCTTCATTAAACTTCGCATCAATCTCCATATAGCGATTGCGAATATCAATGATCTTATTCGTCAGCACTCTCTTCTCAGCATCATAGATAAACAATTGCATTCGCTCTGCATTTGTCATCGTATCCTTCACTTTCATGTAATAGTTGATCTCCTTGTTCATCACGTCCTTTAATTGATTCGTGTATGTCATCTCAATCGACTGCACCTTTTTCACCTCTGAAAACACATTTGTATTATACAGCTCCACATAATTGTATCGAATTTCCTCAGGAAGAATAAACTGATTCGTTTCACGAATTTCGCGCACATCATTCTCGGTATCATTGATAAGCTGCGGCAATTTCTCAGCAGCCGATTTCAAAAACATCGTCTTACCCGAATTAAACTCAATCTTAGACTGTAATTTATCAAACTTGTAGGCGGCCACGCGATGTGCTTCCGCTTTTGCATCCAACTTCATATAGTTGATCAAGTTCAGGAAGAAGAAGTTCAGACCATTTAAAGAGCTTACAATGAGCGCCCCATACTGATATTCTTTCAAGGCAATACTAATAACGGAGCAGACCGCTGTAATGCAGATCGTGGGAAGCATCAAGAAATTCAAGCGATATTCGCACAGTGATTTGGCCTCGGTATAGAGGATCTTTTGACCCTTGAGAAACATGGCGATAATATCGAGGATCATGGATGCATTGGACTCGCGACTGTTAAATGCGTGATTTAGCATGGTATCCACTTGTTCATAGCGAAATTCAACGGGGTTAAGTTTGGCAAGTGCGGCCTTTTGCTCGGATGTGAACAGTGTATTAATGTCAAATGCGGGGGCTGGTGCAAAAGGCAATGCGGACATGGTGGGAGGTACAGGGGGGAGAAATCCAGGTGGTACAAACTCTGTTATGGATGCGTTTGTACCGTTTACTCCATTTACTCCGTTATAAACGGGGTTCATTCCATTTACTCCGTTAACTGCGTTTACTCCGTTTACTGCGTTTACTGCGTTATAGCTTGGAATCGTATTATTCGCCCCATTATGTACACTACTAGGCCTGTTAACAACAGGATTTGCATCAGCAATATTTCCTGTATTGGGGACTGCATTACCAGAAATAAGAGCAGCGATAGAAGGAGGGATAGAAGGAGGTGTAGGAGGAGTAAGAACACTAGAAGGATCGTCTGTAGTAACCGTTGGATCAATGACCTCATTTTTTAACTCAGAACTCATTTATATAAATATAGTAGAATACGTTTAGATGGATAATACAGATACATCAAGTGCACTTGAAAAGAAATGGGGCGAAGCCCTTACAGAGGATGAATTGGAGCAGCTTGTAGCAGATATTGACCCTGGCATTAGTTTATTGCAATCTCATGCAGAACTTCATTATGCAGAACCTCGTAATGCAGAGCTTCGTAATGCAGAACTTTGTAGTGCAGAACTTCGTAGTGTAGAGTTTCGTCGTGTGGAGCTTCACAGTACAGAACTTCTTAATGAAGAGATCGTGCCTAAACAAAAGCAGTACAAAGAAAATTATCGCTATGATGCTCTACGGTCCCTTGCGTTTGATAATGTAGGTATTACAAATGATTATAGTTATCAAGCATATTTGCATAATCAACAGCTGGAAAAATATCAAAGAGAAGTCCAAGAATATGAACAGGCAAAAGTAGACTATGAAGCAAAGCTGTATGCTGCAAAAATGGCTGAATATAATCATAAGCTCGAATTATATCATGCGGCAAAACAACAGGTTATTGCACAATTGCAAGTGAACGCGTCTGCGAATATTCTGCCTGTGCAGACACAGACACAAATACAGGCAGATTATGAAAAGTATGTATTGGCTCAGGCAGAATATGAGAAGAAGTTGGCAATTTATAATGAGAAGAAGGCAAAACTTGGTTAAAACTTGGTTAAAACTTGGTTAAAACTTGGTTAGAACTCCGTTAAACTCTGTTAAAACTTGGTTAGAACTCTGTTAGAACTCTGTTAAAACTTGGTTAGAACTTGGTTAGAACTCCGTTAAACCCCATTAAACCCCAATCAAAATTAATTTCTAACCCCCATAGAAAATGGGCTCCGCGCAATCCGCCAAAGTACATACGATCAACCCTGTAATGACAATTGACAGTGTTGCACTGGAATTACATAAGCGTAAAATGCTCCAAGAACTAGAAGATGATCTGGATGCAATGGAAGCTGCTTCCAAGAAGGAAATAGACGTACAGAAAGAAAAATATGGAACTGAGTCTAAAGTAGGTCCATATTTTTCTAGAAATGTTGCGCCAACTACGCCAACTTCGTTATCCATTGACAAAGAGGACTTAAAGACGAATGAAAATAGATCCTTATTTAATCGTTTTTTTGGCAGATGATTTACTTTCTACCTCCTCCTGAATGCCCTCCTGAATGTCCTCCTGAATGTCCTCCTGAATGTATTCCATTTGCACTGTGTCCTGCTCCACCCCATGGACGACTGTGTTTGCTACGACTGTGCCCATAACGCGTACCGTATACTGAACCGTATCCTGAACCGTATCCACCATCACCCCCTCCATAAAACCAATAAGGCCAATAAGAATATGTCGTAAGTTCCCACGGCCATACAGGAACAATTGTAGCAGCCGCAGGAACAACTGCTACACTTTTCCTTTTATAAAGATACGCGATAATAAATACGATAGCAATGCAACATAGAATAAAGAAAGTATTCATTCTATATCAACGTAAGAAATATTAGTTTATTCTTATGTTGATATAATTAGGGTTATCATAGTTTTTATACTCTATTTCTTTTGAGTGCGCTTTTTGTGAGTGCGCTTCTTATGAGAACTCTTCTTATGAGTGCGCTTCGCATAAGAATGCTTCGCATAAGAACTCTTCTTATGAGTGCGCTTCTTTAATGCACCTGCACTTATAGCACTTTTATTCAAAATCGGGTTCTCTAAAACATGATAAGCAGCCTTGCCGTTCTTCGATATAAGAATAATATATTTCCCTGATTTATCCTGCAAAGATGGCAAATGATTTGATAATACAAGATCTTCAAAGTATTGCCAAAGCGCATGCCCTTTCAATGCAGCAATATCTTTCTGTATGGCACCAATGCTAGGTACATTTATGATGATATTATTAGGGTCTTGTTCCATTTCAAGTTTGAAGGATGTTTGTTGTATGTATTCGGATTTTGCCGCGGATTTTGCCATTGAAGCCCTTACATTGTTTAATCGCGCCCATACACCTTGTCTACGCGGTAAAGCTGCATTAAAAGCAGGAGGCACATGTGTCATATTATCCCCTGTATTGAAAATACGAAAAGTAGCCGTCCCATTTGGAGATTTAACAATTAGACACTTTCCCAGTTTACTCTCTAACGAGGGAAGCGCTAATTCCTGTAATTTACTTTCAATAAACATCCAGAATTCACCTGTTGAATGAGTATTCATATAACTTAAGATTTTACCGACACTTTCTACAGGCAGTGTAATATTATTAGCATCCGACTCATACATTTTATCATCATTGATCCTTATAAGTTCATAACTGCCTCCTTTCTGTGATTTGCGCATATACTATATACACATATTATGCGCTCCAGTGACCAACTTCTCCAACCTTTACTTCAGGAATCCCCTCGCGTTGCTCATAAATATTCTGAATGGTTCGTATGGGCTGTTCTACGTCTCCTTTCCACCAGCCGACCTCCACTTCCGTAATAGGTATGTCACCGTCTCCCCGTTCTAGGCCTGAAGGGGCTATGCCGCCGCTGCCGTTCTTCTTTGGCTTGTATCCCTGTCCTGACTGGGGCCAATAGGATTCCTGGCCATATTTTGTAACATCTGGGGACATGTGTCCGATGGAATTGTAACCCCAGGTGGGCGCCATCTTGTTCGCAGTGGGAAACAGCATTTGTGTAATGGGGCTACCATATACTGTATTCCCTGCAACATAGTAGACCGAGTAGTATTGACGAACGAGTAAATAAAGAACAATGACAATGGCAACTCCGTAGATGATTTGTAAGAATAAATTGTGTGTCATGATGACCTCTAGTATTTATATGGGTTTTATAAATCATATCAGATTGGTATAAAAAAATAACAACTGTTTTTTATACCGATCTTAGCATTACTGTTGTCTTTTTTATCAAACTCGCGCTCCTGTTGAATTATAAAAGTGCCCTAGTAGGTTTTGCGCGCTTTTACCAAAAGTGCCCTAGTAGGTTTTGCGCGCTTTTACCAAAAGCGCTTAGAAGTCCTCATTCAAAGAAAAGCTCTTCTCATGCGCCGTCGCATTAATGTTCGCCTTTGCATATGTTGTCACCCGCTTCTCAAAGAAATTATCCTTCCCCTCCAACGAGATCCGCTCCATAAAATCAAACGGATTGGCAGTTGCATACAGTTCACCATAGCCCAACTGTTTGCTTAGACGCGACGCCACAAACTCAATGTACTGTGCCATCAGTTTGTTATTCATGCCAACCAGATTGCAGGGGAGCGACTCCGTAATAAACTGCTTCTCAATCTTAACAGCTTCGCGAATGATCTTGTGCACCTTGGCCTTAGGCAACTTATGCTCAATCTCCTCATACAATGCACAGGCAAAATCAGTATGCAGCCCCTCATCGCGCGCGATAAATTCATTGGACACGGTAAGACCAGGCATCAATCCGCGCTCCTTGAGCCAATAAATGGCACAGAAGGAGCCGCTGAAGAAGATGCCTTCGACAACGGCAAAGGCGATGAGACGCGTGGCAAAGTTCTCTTCGTGGGATTCAATCCACTTTTTGGCCCAGTCCGCTTTCAATTTAATGCAGGGAATCGTTTGAATGGCATTGAACAGGTGATCTTTTTCCGATCGATCTTCAATGTACGTGTCAATCAGCAGGGAATACGTCTGAGAATGGATCGCCTCCATCATCAATTGTACCGAGTAGAATTGGCGCGCCTCTGCCAACTGAATCTCGTGCATAAACCGTGCTGCCAAATTCTCCTGCACAATCCCATCCGAGCCCGCGAAGAAGGCGAGAACGTTTTTAATGAAGAACCGCTCGTTATCCGTCAGTTTGACCCAGTCCTTCATGTCCTTTGCCAAATCAATCTCTTCGGGCGTCCAAAAGACGGCCAGGTGATCCTTGTATTTCTGAAAGAGCTTCGGTTTCATAATAGGAAATAGGGTGAAACGCGTGGGGTTCTCGCGGAGAATGGGCTCAATGAATCCATCGACTACAGCTGTAGTAGTAGAGGTAGCAGCAGAGACTGCGGTAGTTAGCTCCTCGACCTCGTCTAATTTAGCAGATTTAGCGCGCAATGAGGGAGATACGATGGAAGCAGACATTCCGATATTAAAACCGGAGAAAGAAGATTTGTTTATTTACATTATATACAGTTGGATTCTTTATATCAAATTTATAATTGTGTAACATCATAATTATGTAACCTAGTATTCCTCGTATTCCTCGTAACCTAGTATTCCTCGTATTCCTAGTATTCCCCATAAATATCCCCATACAACAGTCGATATGCCTCTTTATTGTAATTATGTATGCAAGGTTTCACCATATTCGGTGACATATTCTTTACAATCTCACCGTCTTTGTATAGATCATACAGTGCATCGCTGATATAGGACAGGAGTGTATGAGGCGCCATGCACTCCGTTACAAAAGGCAACCGAAGATCGCCAAGAATCACATTACATTCATCTATGGTCAGTATGTGACTGAAACCCTTCCTTAAACACCCCATAATAATTGAATTGTATCGAGTTTTATCAAAGGAAAAAGAGCCACGATCCTTGTTATAAGAAGCCGTGCATGTAGTATGCTGTGCGAGTAGAATAATAAAGTTTAGCACATCTCCAATGTACTTCTCAGGAAACCAGTCAAAGAAGCGCAGCTCAATACCGTGATTCTTGAATTTATTAAAGTTCACATCGTAGCCAATCTCTCGGTTGAGAACATAGGGTACATCGTGAAATTGATTGTACCAAAAGTTAGGATCGGCGGGGGTGGGATGTAAAAGCAACTTGCCATTCACGGGACGATCTACGTCAAATGTCTGAAGTGAAATGTATCGACTGAGTGTTACGCGCAGGCTGCCAACCGAATAGTTGCATGCGTTATCGTCTACTACCGAGAATACGTCTGGCGTACCATAACACGCCACCAACAGGGGTTCGACCATCTGAATACAGGTGATTAAGCGAAGGTGATCCTCTGCAAACTTGTGTTTATTGACAATAATACCATTTTCAAGCACAGTGGGCAACGTAATATTCAGATGCAGTGTGCCGTTATTGCAGATGCCGAGATTCCGTCGATACGTTGTCAGAAAGGTGACAAGGCCATAGTTATGGTCAGGAAAGGTAATCTCACCCCATTGTGTAAAATAAGGCGAGATTTCCTTTAAAACGTTCCGTTTCAAGGTGCATAGTTCTGCAACACAGTCTGCAACGGTTGTATTGTAGAACTGCTGTGTAATGAATTCAATGGAATCCCCGTCAAATACGACCGAGTTATCATATACTTCTTTATAAAAGGTCGATTCTCTTAGAAGTACGTCGTGGATAGACTCGGTAAATTTGTGGTTGGGCGTGGAGAATTCATCATAGATGGTGCGATGCTCATTCTTACTGTCTGTGGCTTGAAAGCTGTGTGCATTCACGTAGATGGGATACTGTATTGGCTGCTGCCGATTCTGCGATGCAATTGACTGCAGGGTCTTTGCCAAGGGTTCGGGCTTAAAGTTTTTAAAATAATCGACGCTGTATCGTTCGCGCTTATGTCTGAGGTCTGCAAATTTAGACTGCTTTGTGCGAATCATAAAATAGGATTCGTTCTCAATACCGAGCCCCCAAAATAATGTGCGCTGTTTGCTGTCTTGATTTATTGTGGCGGGGTCATAATACTGCATATATTTGGTATGCTTATGATCAACAATGTCTGTGAATTGATAGGGTATATTATAATTTATGTTCTCTTTGTATTCCTTGAGAAGATCATTTTGACTTAGACCGTCACTTGAGAAATCGTCCATGTCGGTTTGAATTTGTACATCTATAGCATTCGTCGCTACATTCGTTAATGCATTCGTTACTGCATTCGTATCAGGCAACGACGGTAGTTTAATATTACGCGTACTAGAAGAAATACGTATAATTGACGACGGATCTTTAACAATCTCAATCTCATCAATAATGGCAGGGTCCATCATAATTTTCATCATACAGCACCCCATTTGTTAATAGACCATAAAATAATTAGTATCGGGAGATATGAATTATTTTATACACAGTATAGTAACACAATTTATATATAATCACACACAACCGCTATAAGAATTCGATTCCCAGACGCATCCGATCCATCCTCGACGCGAAATGGTCTACCACAGCCAAAAATAAGGGATTGCTCTACAAGTCTATCACATTCCACCTTAGGCGCATGAGGAGGGATGGGTTCATTGTTGACTTTAAAGCTACCGTGCCTAAAAATACGGCAATTTACCTCGTTTTTATTGATAATTACAGGGCCATCACAGTGCGGACAGGACACTTCAAAGAAGTCATCAGTCATTTATATAGGTGTAGGAATATTATTGGATTATCAGTTTAGCATCGGTACAAATCCGATGCTAAAGGGTAATCTCAGTTTAGCATGGGAATCTCAGTTTAGCACGAGATTCTCAGTTTAGCATCGGTACGAATCCGATGCTAAAGGGGAATTTGCCTACAATGGGCAAATTCTCAGTTTAGCATCGGTACGAATCCGATGCTAAAGGGGAATTTGCCTACAATAGGCACGCCCGAATATACGAACAGATTACCGTAAAACAGGGTGGGAGGCACGTTGTTGTGGTATTGATCACCGCCGTTGGAGGCAATCTGGTGCTTGTGTCCAGGGTCAGTTATGGTGAGGGCGCGAATGGAAGTAAACAAGTTGGGTTCATTGCCGTCATTCACGGCGGCATTCATGGTGCTGTGTCCGTCCTGATACATCAGACCATAGCCGTCACCTGAGCCAACTGGGCCTGTACCGTTATGGGTGATACCTGTGCTAGCGGTGCTAGTATTGCCAGCAAGCGGGGGTGCTTGCATAGGTGCATTATCATCGTGGTTGTGGGAGGGGATCTCACCGAGAACGAGTTTGTGATCCAATTCGCCGACACTGTCGCCAGGTGCATAGGTGCGGCTACGTGTGTCGGCATCCGTGACAGGACCGACGGAACCAAGGGCGCGACCCTGAGAATCGGGCAAGTTAAAGGTGGAGCCTGAGCCACCGAAGGTGTAGCCGATGACTTGAAAAAGGAGATTGTAGGAGGTGGTATCTAGACTACGACCGTCACATTTTAGCCATCCGAGGTGATCATCGACGACAAAGGACGTTTTAGTATCGCCCGTAGTAGGCTTGGTGCGCGCCGTAAATGCGGCATTCGTTCATAAAACGGATGACATTCTATAC
>Ga0214192_1001601_pt1 | contig 12463 bp, 4 predicted proteins | sample TroBogEpilimnion_44_FD_153030 | JGI IMG/M metagenome (GOLD analysis project Ga0214192, IMG submission 153030) | Freshwater microbial communities from Trout Bog Lake, WI - 29JUL2008 epilimnion | ecosystem: Environmental > Aquatic > Freshwater > Lake > Epilimnion/Euphotic zone | place: Trout Bog... | reverse complement strand
AACTAATTTATTACAGATTAGTAATGTAGATACAATACAACTCAATAAAGTAATAACATCAAGTATACAAATTGGTAATACACTAATAAGTAACGTTGCACCAAGTGCAACAATAGATACTACTGATGCAACTAATATTACTACGGGTACATTTAATGCATACTTACTATCTCCTCCTGATAACAATAATTATACATCATATGGTGATTCAAGTACAGGTGATGCATATTCATACATTGAAGTTGACGCAAATGGACGTATTGTAAACGCCAGTAGTGTTGGAATTAATATTTCATATATGAATGTGACTAATTTAGCACCAAGTGCAACAATAGACACTACAAATGCTACCAATATTACAAGTGGATTATTAAATGGATATTTATTAAATACAGTATACAATTTAAATATATCAAAATCATTAACTGCTGCAACTAATTTATTACAGATTAGTAATGTAGATACAATACAACTCAATAAAGTAATAACATCAAGTATACAAATTGGTAATACACTAATAAGTAACGTTGCACCAAGTGCAACAATAGATACAACAAATGGAACTAATATTAACACCGGATGGTTAAATGGCTCTTTACTCACCTCAGTCAATTCAAGTTTTATTCCATTATATTCAAATATAACTTATGGTTTAAATAATACAGTTCCATATATTACAGTTGACTATACAGGTCGAATAATATATGCAAGTTCTCAAATAATAAATACTTCGTCTGGCAATGGATCAAATATTACAAATATAAATGCAACTAATATTACATCTGGGGTATTAAATAGTTATTTATTAACACAATTAACAGGTGTATCTGGAGCATATGGTACATCAAATATAATACCAAATATAATAGTTGATTCAACTGGACGTGTAGTATATGCATCAGTAAGCCCGATAAATATTTCATACCAAAATGTATCAGGATTACAATCAAGTGCAACAATTGATACTACAAATGCAACTAATATTACTACTGGATGGTTAAATGGATCATTACTAACTTCTCCACCCAATTTGGGTATTCCATTATATTCAACAGCAACTTATGGTTTAAATAATACAGTTCCATGTATTACAATTGACTATACAGGTAGAATAATATCTGTAAGTTCTCAAACAATTTCTCAAACAATATATATTGCATCTAGCAATGAATCAAGTATTTTAAATGCAATTAATAATTTTACTGTTAATAATAATCTTACACTTGGAGGTAATACTATACAAAATAGTATTGGTAATCCAGTCATAATATTTAATCCTTCTACTGGTGGTATCACATTTAATGTACGAAGTCTTGATAATACCTTGATTCCGTGGTTGACGGTTGATAATCGCTATAATGCAAATTTTAGTGGCAATATTGTTCTTGAGAATAGTTTGTATTGTGTAGATATTCATAATGATGGTTATATTCAAACAGGCGGTACTATTTCTACTTCAAGTGAGTTTTTAGGAGCCATAAATGCAAAATATATATATGGTTATTTGAATGCATCATTACTGACATCAGTTAATTCCAATTTTATTCCATTAAATTCAAGCAAATCATTTGGATCAAGTTCAAATGCAGCAGTATTTACAGTTGATTATACTGGAAGAGTTATCATGGCTTCATCAACACCAATAAATATCTCATACCAAAATGTATCAGGATTAAAATCAAGTGTAACAATTGACACCACTAATGCAACTAATATTACATCTGGTGTATTAAATAGTTATTTATTAACACCAGTCAATTCCAGTTTTATTCCATTATATTCAAGTAAATTATTTGGTTCATCAAGTAGTTCACCAATATTTACAGTTGATTACACTGGAAGAGTTATCATGGCTTCATCAAGTCCAATAAATATTTCATATCAAAATGTATCAGGATTAACACCAAGTGCAACAATTGATACCACAATTGGAACTAATATAAAAACTGGTTATTTGAATGGATATTTACTTACAACATCAGGTGTAACAAGTAACACATATGGTTCCACAAATACGATGCCAATATTTACAGTAAATTCAACGGGTTTAATTACATACGCAAGTTCTCAAACATTACCAATAAGTAGCCAATGGTCAAATGTTACTAATGGTATATGGTATGGAAGTTATGTAGGTCTTGGAACCGGTGCGTACCCTCCTACTTATAATTTACATATACCAAATGGTACAGCAAATATAAGTAATTTAATTACAACCAATATTACATCAAGTAATTTAAATATTATAGGTTCACTAACAACAATTAAATCATATGTAAATCAATTCAGCAATATGGCAATAAGTAATTTAGGCTCGGGTCCAGCTTTAATTATTACTGGAAGAAATAGTAATGTTGGAATTGGAACGCTATCGCCATCGTATGAATTAGATGTATATGGTACAATTCGTGCAACTGGCAATGTTATGTCATTTTCTGACGAACGTGTAAAAACAAATAAGAAAATAATTGAAAAACCATTAACACTAATTGATAGTTTACATGGTTATTATTATACTCGTTCTGATATTGCCGATAATTCTCAACATATTGGATTAATTGCTCAAGAAGTACAAAAAGTGTTACCAGAAGTTGTAGAAGAAGACAAGAATGGCTATTTATCAATAGCTTACCAAAATCTCGCAGGTTTATTTGTAGAAGCCATAAGAGAATTGAAAGAACAAAATAAAGAATTAAAGATAGAAAATGAGAAATTAAGAAATCGTATTGAAATAATCGAAATTAAAATAAATAAATAATCTATATAAGCCTTTTGTTTTTCTTATTTTTTAACAGGTAATGACGAGTACCAATTTATCGTCATCTCATACGCTTCCAAATACATTATTTATAAATAATTTAGCAGTAGGTCTCGATGATAGTAATTATTATAATTTACCATACGCAAATGATGAAAAAATATTTGTTGTAGGAGATAGTATAATTAGTAACAATAGTATTGGTAATACTTTTCTTGGTAATGGCTGGTATAATTTTATAGCAAATGATCAAGGAATTGCTGTAAATACTTCTTATCAGAACCGAACGACTAATTATCAAAATTTTTCAGCATATATTGAAGGTGATTTATATGTATCAGGTATGATTTCTGGACCAAACTCTGCAAATTTAGGAGCAGCTTTTGATTTATCATCAAATAGTCCATTTAAATATTTAAATGCACATAATTCATCTACTGGGTATACAACTAGTTATATAACTATTGCGAATGGTATACCCGTAATTGAACTTGCAACATTAAATTCAAATTTATTAAATTTAACACAAGAATGTTCTGGAGCAAATATATTGAAAAGTCATATATCTATAAATAATACAAATAATGCTAACATGAATATTACATATTTAGGAAACGATCCAGCTTCTCCTGCCATTATAACTACAGCGAAAGGAAGCGGGGGAATTGAATTTCATATAGGAAAAACTAGTACAGATTTTAGTAATTTATATACTACTTATACACATGATCCAAATGGAAGTGGAAATACAGTAGCAATCATAAATTCAACTCCTCAATATAATAATAATTCAAATGCATTTCCTCCAAATTTAAAGATTGATGGTAATGGTAATATTGGTATAAATATAGGCACTATATATCCAATATCTTATAATATAACCAGATATGATAGAAATTTTGAATTACAGTATCCTAGATATAATCAACCAGTCAATTTACATGTTGATGGTACTCTTTTTTCATCAAATATTTTGATTTATGATTATGCTACAGAATCAATAAATAATTTAGACAATATATATATAAGATCGTTTGGTGTATCAATAGATGCTTCTAATATTAGACCAGGGCCTTTCGCTATAGGTAACTATTCTTTTGAAAATAATTTAAATATTAATAGTAATCTATATGTAAATCATGATGTTACAATTAGTAATAAGTTAAATGTTTTAAATAATGCAGTATTTAATAATATAGAAGGTAGTAATTTAATTATACATGATAGAACAATTACACCAAATCTAGAAATATTAGATAAATTGTTATTGAATGGCGATATATGGCTACCTGTACCATTAGATGAAAGCGATTTTGTATTATATGCTTCAGCCGGGTTAAATTGTTCATATGCATCAGGCGATCCTTACATGTCTCAGAATGGAATAAAATATAAAAGACTAACATATAGTAATATTGATAATTTTTCTAATATTAATGTTACTGCGTATGGTATTACAACACCTGGCCGTTTTGGGATTGGTATGAGTGAATATGCATATGGTGCTCAATATACTACAAGTGTACCAAGTCAGTTAACTATAATAAAACCGCCAAATATAACAGATCCTAATGCAAATAATCTCTGGGAATTACAACTAATAGATCAAACTAATAATTCTCCATTTGTTTCTATTCCAAAATGGTCAGCCACAGCATATATTGGACATATTCCAACTAATCAAACAAGTCCAGATGGAAGCTTAGTTATAGCAACACCTCCTTCAACAGTATCTCAATGTACATTTATGGGAGAATTACCACAAAATATATATTTTTATCCAGGTAAAGCTTTAACTTCTTCAAAAACAACTGCTCTTGTAGATCAAACTTCTCCACCAACTTTATCTATTTTAAGTAAAAATGTAGTATTAATTAACAATTATGCTACTGATGTCAAACCTGATCCGAATGATGGTTTAATTAGTTCTTTAGATGTAAATGGTATTATATCTTTTAATAATAAGCTTAAATATATTAATAAAAATGATAGTAATAATCCAATTCAAAATGTTGGATTATGGTTTGAAAAGAATAACCTAATAGCTACAACTGGCAATCAATCTTATTATAATGGTATGATTTATAATAATAGTAATGCTCCTTTTATTGGTATAAATACTAATCCAGATATAAATTACAGTTTACTTATATCTGGAAAACTTAAGTCATTAGATGGATACTATGATTCAAGTAATGAAAAACTTCAATATTTTATAGATAGATCTACATCTAAAAATAAAATATTATACACAGATGGAATAGTTGGGATTGGTAAAGTTGCATATAAAGATACTGATCTGGATATTCTTGGAAATAATCCACAAAATCCGACACAAGTCCGATTAAATGCTAATAGTACAAATCAATCAATATTAAATTTTAATGATAGCTGGAATATTAAATTTACAGCAAATGGATTAAATAATCAAGATATTATTCAAATACTACAACCAAAGTCTTTAATTCCTCAAAGTGCAATATTAATACAAAATAATGGAAAAGTATCTATTGCGATGGATACGAATGGAAATGGGGTTAGTGGAATAAGTAATTTAGATACAACTAATAATTCTGTCTTAACGGTTGGTGGAAGTATGTCAGTTTTAGGGGATATATATATGTCTGGGCAATTAAAAACGAATTATCCTCCTACATATCAACAGCAAGATAATAATAGCGATGGTACTAATTATACTTTGCCTATATTAGGTACCGAAGATGTGTATATAGGAGGTAATCTTATTTACTTAAGTCCAAGTAATTCAAAAAATGTTAGAATTCAAACCAATGATGTTACAAATTTAATTTTTAATGATCAATTATATGATACTTTACCAGGACAAGATAATAACAAAATATTTAAGATATACTCTGATGTTGGATTAGCTGTACCATTCGATCAACCTTTAAATATATATTCAAGTGCTAAAAATGTATTTATGCGAATGAGTTCAGTTCAACAATCTATGAGTGGTACTACTGGAGTACAGTCGTCAGAAAATACAGTTTATTTTGGTATAACAGATAATACTGCTTTACAGACACGTCCAAATGGTACTATAGTAAACGGAAGTACTTTTCATATATTAGATAGTACTTCAAGCTCATATATTAGTTTTAATAATCTAGATAAACTTGATAATTTATGTGGTATTAATACAGAAATACCATATGGATTATTGCATGTTGTAGCAACCAATGGGAATCATTTTACTTCTATAAATAATAGTGGAAATATAGGTGAAAATTTATTACGTCTTACTACAAACAAACCTATTTCGAATCAAAATAATCCTTCTACATTTCCAGAAATTTATTTGGAATATGGTGATATAAATACATATAATTATGGTTGGAAAATTCAAGGTCCAAAGTATTATAATCAAAATAATACAGATTTACAAAGATTAGGTTTATCTTACGTAACAAATACATTAACCGATTATAAAATAAATGAACTATTCTCGTTTACTAATAATTCGATGTTTGGCATAGGAAATACAAATCCTTTAGCAAATTTAGATATTTTAGGAAATCCAAGTAATGTATTACTAAGATTATGTAGTACAAATAGTAAACCGAATCTTAAAGATGCAAAAATACAACTAGTATTTGAAATGGGAGATAAAAATTATGGAAATACTTCTACTTTTGGTAATGACAGCTACTATAATGATTATAGAATGATTGCTTCAAACAATAAATTTAATTTTGAAATGCAAAAAAATAACAGTATAGCAAAAACCATATTTAATGTTAACGATAATGGGTTTTTTGGTTTTGGAGGAAATGCTGATACAAATAATCAAGTATGTGTAAATGGCGATTTAAATATAATTGGAAATTTAAAAATCAATGGGGCGACTGCATTAGCTGGAAATGGTACATCACAAATTTCATTTCAAGAATTACAAGTTCCAAATGATAGTGATGATAATAATATTCGTATTATTCCAAGAATCAGTAAGAATGGACAATATGGAGGAATATTATTAAATGCACAAAATTATTCAAATTGTAGTGCAGGAAATACTAGTAATTTAATTACTGTTTTTTCAGGATATAATGAAAATATGATGGTATTAGATTCTGCTTTTAATAGTGCTCAAGTACATTTGAAGGCATATGATACAAATAATATAACTAAAAACATTTATCGGATGGAAATCAATAAAAATCAAATGAATTGGAAATATACAAGTAATATTGATTCAACTAATATTAATGTATTATCTTCAGATAATGGTTATGCTAATGTATTTTCATTTCAACCATCACCTAGACTATACTCTACAAGTAGTGATTTTGATGCAACATTAAATGGTTCTATGATATTAAATTCTTTATATCCAAATATATATTTTGGTAATAACTACACGAATTACATTTCTGGATCAAGTAATAATATATGTTTAATGACTAATAATGTTGGAATTAATACAAATAATCCCAATCCAAGTTATTTAAATATAAATAATTCTTATGATAATAATCATCCATCTATACGGATAGATACAGAAACATCATCTGGCAATGTTTTAGAAATATATAATCAAGTGAATAATAAAAATCCAGTAAGCATTATAAAGAACGATGGTGGTATTTTAATTGGGTCAAATTTATACATAGATCAAAATATTTATAATAATTATAAATTACAAATTATAACGAATACTATTACACCTCGTCAAGGTTCTATTATTGTAAGCGGAGGATCAATTAATTATCCTGCTTATGCTCTTACAGATATAAATGGAAATCTTACAGGTGGAGTATATTATACAGATACTACTAGAAGTATAGGGTTAGTTCTTAATGGTATCGAAACAATAAGGATGCAAGAAGATAACAAACAAACAAATCAGAAAGTGTATATTAATAATAATAATATTTATCCAAATATTGATTCAGTTGATAATTCAACTGAATTTACTAATGATGGGTTGCTTACAATTCAAACAAATAATGATAATAACTACCCTTGTTTAATATTAAAAAATAATTCATATAAATCAACTAATACATTTGAAGTTTATAATAATAGTATAGGCAAATCACCATCATTTATAATTGATACTAATGGAAGAATTGGAATAGGTTTTGGTCAACCATGTTTAAATAATAGTTTTGATGATAATAACGCTGGTCCTATTTTTCAGAATTCTGATAAATTTTATGGAAATACTATAAATATAACTAATAATAATCTTGCTTTAAGGATTACTGGTGATATGGCAATAAGTGGTATTATTTATCCTTCATATGACAATAATAGTGATTTTGGACATAATGAATATAATGCATTTGGTGCAAGAAGATGGAGAAATATTTTTATTAATAAAACAATAGATTTTTTAAATACAAATAATGGAAATGCAACACGCTTACGTCAAGATTCTTTATCTGGAAATCTAATGATAACTTCGACATTTACTTCTACAGATCCAAATAGTCAAAATACACCAGATAATCCATATACTGAATTTTATCCATGTCAAAATGATCCGACTACTTCACCTACTTTGGCTAGTAGTTATTTACAAGGGATTATTCTTAAAAATATTCAATTTAATGATACTAGTAATGTAAATTCATGTTACTATAATTTACAAACTACTAGGATAGATAATGGATCTAATTTTAATTTTATAAGATATAGTACAGATTATAATGGAGCAACAAAAACTGTTAATACGTATACACCAATCTTATATGATACAACCAAAAATATAGCCGGTGTTGGAATAAATACAGATTATGCGAACGCTTCTTTACATGTAGCAAGTCCTAATACAAATTTAATATTACAACAAACTGGAAATAATGATATATTAAATGTTTATAATTGTAATGTCGGTTTAAATCAAATAACATCAAGTAATTCGTCTATAAAAATTAATAATATTGGAAATATTGCATTTGGAATATCAAATGTGACACCATCATTTGTAACTGATAATATGAAAAATAATAGTGTATTAATTACTTCAAGTAACGTTATACCTCAATGCTCATTAACAGTAATCCAATTAGGTAATGGACCAATTTTACAATGTTATAATACTTCTGATCATGGTATGAATATTGATAATTATGGTAATGTATTACTTACATCAAACTTAACTGTTAATAATGATTTAAATGTTTTTGGTAAAGGAAATACTGCATCTGATAAAAACCTAAAAACTAAAATTGAGAAAATAGATGATGCATTAAATAAGATCAAGTCATTATCAGGATATACTTTCGAAATGATCCGCAATCCTGGCGTCCGTACAACTGGTCTAATAGCACAAGAAGTACAAATGGTATTGCCCGAAGCAGTTACAAAAATAGACGATCATTTATACTTAGCATATGGTAATTTAATGGGGTTGGTTGTAGAATCTATTAAAGAATTAAGTCAACAGATAAATGAAATACAGGCAAAACTCATATAACTTTTATCAACTCTAAATCTTTTAAGTCTGAAATAATGTTTTTCATAGCTACAATTGCTGCTTCTTTTCCAGAGTCTGCTTCAACAATTATATAAACAGATGGCAATGAAGAATATGAGAACTGGACTTCCCATGTATTAAGGTCATGCATTGATGCCCAATAATTAGATGAATTACGTGTAATTTCAACGGTTTCTTTAATTTTTTTTGTCGCATTTTCATAAGAATTTGCATGAACACGAGTTCCATTTTTAAAATACCAAGTGCATATATTTTTATCATTTAAGTTATATTCAGATGCTGAAATATCTATTTGTGGAACTGATGGTAAACAAAATTTATTTTCTAATAAATAAGAATACATTAATGTAAAACAACTAGTTCTCAACATTATTAAGAAAAAGAAATAAATTAAAATCATTTTTATTTACATCTCTTCTTCCATCCTTCATCAAATATATTACGTAATGTAATGACTTTAGACCTTTGAAATTTTAAAATGGACGATTTTTATAATATAATATAGTAATATTATGTCTAAACATGTTAGCGATGATTTGAAACTTAGAGCGGTTCAACACTATCTTAAAAATAATAATTATGATGAAACTGCTAATATTTTTGATGTTCCCGCTACTTCATTGAAAAGATGGGTAGAGAGATATAATAGAACAGGTGATTTACGCCGTCTAAAACCTACAAGAACTGCTTATAAAGTTACGACTGAGCATGTTAAAGAAGCAATAAAACAGATAAGAACAACTAAATCTATTTCTATGAAAGATTTGAATGAAAAATTAAAAGATAAATTTGATGATTATTATATTACTTCTCAATGGTTAGGGCATGTATTAAGAGATAATAATCAAACTCGTAAAAGGTCAAGACACAAACATGACCCAGAAACAAGATTTAAGAAACCTATTAATTTGAAAGAAGAAGCTAATAATTTTTATAAAAAAGTAAAAGAATACAGTATTAATGATATTATATGTTTAGACGAAACTTCTGTATCTCCATTTATGTTAAATTCTTATTCAAGATGTAAATTAGGTATAAGATGTATTGTAAAGACAACTAAGAATATTGTATTTAAAAAATTTACTTTATTAGTGGCTATTTCTTCTAAAGGTATAGTTGGTTATACACTATATCCAGAAGGTGGAGTAGATGGTGAAAGAATGAATGAATTTATCAAGAAATATATAAGTGGTAAATACAAAAATAAATTAATTATTATGGATAATGCAGGAGCACATAAAAAAGATTTTATTAAAGAAACAATTCAAAAAGATAACAATAATTTATTATACACAATTCCCTATACTCCACGAACTAATGCAATTGAAAGCGTATTTAGTGAATTGAAACATTATCTATCAACAGGCACGACAAGAACATATGATGAATTAGAGAAAGAAATCAAAAGAATTTTTGATAAAGTAATACCAAAGGAACATTATTTAGAATATATGAAATATGCTTATGATAAAAAAGATGCTTTTGTTTATGTAAAGAATAAATCAACCCGTGAAAGAGTTCCTCCTAAGTATAAATCTACTTAAGAAATTATAGACTATATATTAAGAATATGAAGCAAAAAATTTTACTTTATCCGAATGAACAAAAGTTAATTAGAGAAAAACTAATTAACCTTTTAGAATTAGATGAACATAATAGTATTACATTATATGAATTAGAAAATCATCCTACAAAAACAAAACAAATAATGGAACTATTACCAGAAATCCGTAAATTTTGTTCAATGAGTAAGATAACAGCATTTTCAACACCAGAAAAAGTAGATAGACCATGGTTATCAATAATACGGCATATGACGAAACAAGATTATGAAATGGTAAGTGCAGATTGGAGAATAAAACAAGAAAATAATATAATCAGAACAAAGCGGTATTATTTTCATAAACGATTATAAATTATCATTTTCAATACCTAAATATTCTTCAATAGATTCAATAATTACTTCTTCAAGTTTAGACATAAAAAATTCATTATTATCATAATTAGATAATATTTCTAATTTTTTATTTTTATTATATGATAAATCATATTGTATATTTTGAAAAAATTTAAGTATAAAAGGTGGCATTTTATCATAATTATTTTCATTTTTATAATCATTAATTATATTTTTAATCATTTTATCAGGTGGATAATTAATATATTTTAATTTATAATAATTATAATAATTTATTATATATTTACTTTCAGTAATATATTTGTTTATTAATTTACTTTTAAGTTGCTCAAATATTATATTATTATTACTAATTAAATCTTGATTATTAATAATATTTTTCCATTCAAACATGTGATATTTATTATTATCTAATGAAAACACAACTGTGTATATATTTTTATTATTAAATTTTTTATAATCTTCTAAAAATTTATTATAATCATTATTTGATTTATCTTTATTTGATACTGATTTAATATTTTTAATTATAAAAGTATCATATATACTTTCAACTATAATATCATTATAGTTTAATTCATTAAATTGTGGTTTAATATACACAATAATTATTTTATCATCATCATATCCAATTAAATTAAATTTCTTATATATATCAAAATCATTATTTTTCCCATTAAAATTAATTATATGATTTATTAACCAATTAATTTTAGGATATTCTAATAGAAAATTATCATATATTGTTCCAAGATTATTTATATCTTCATAATGATTTAATAAATATTTACTCATCTTTTCAATATTACTATTTTTTTCAATAGTTGCTTTCTTATTAAAATTATTTTTACATATACATTTATCATGACCTTTACATTTCTCATCAAATGAATTATTATATATATCTATTATATTATATAATTCATTTATTGTTATATCTGTAAATATACCATTATCAATAACTTCAATAATATAATATAATACAATACTTTCTAATGGACATAATTCATTGATATTATTGTTAATTATTTTATCTATTTTTAATTTAACATTATCTATAAATAAACATATAATATTATAATATTTTATATAATCTTTACCATTATTGGTAATTCTTAATATACATAATTTTTTATCTTTAAGATAATCATAATAATTTTGCCATTTATATAATTTATTTATATCAGCATCTTTAATTTTGTTAAAAATTGCTTTAATTTGTTTTTTAATATTACTATCATTAACTTCTTTTTCATTATTAATTATTTTTATAAATAAAAATATTATCATTGATGCATATCTAATATTATGATGACTCATATCA
>Ga0214192_1001594_pt1 | contig 12506 bp, 7 predicted proteins | sample TroBogEpilimnion_44_FD_153030 | JGI IMG/M metagenome (GOLD analysis project Ga0214192, IMG submission 153030) | Freshwater microbial communities from Trout Bog Lake, WI - 29JUL2008 epilimnion | ecosystem: Environmental > Aquatic > Freshwater > Lake > Epilimnion/Euphotic zone | place: Trout Bog... | reverse complement strand
CTACATACTCTTGTACAGCGAAAGGCCCTCTGATAGCAAGAATATCGATAGGTGCAATCTGACCATCGGATAATGGAGAACCAGCCTTAGCAAAGTCACCATCCTGAACCAAAATCTGACGGCTCAATGGTACAAGATATTTCTTCACCATACCATCCTTAGCTTCGATAATGATTTCTCTATTACCACGTTTGATATTACCAAAGGCAACAACACCATCAATTTCAGAAACTACAGCAGGGTTACCGGGGTTACGAGCTTCGAACAACTCGGTAACACGTGGAAGACCTCCCGTGATATCTCTTAATTTGCCTAAGACACGAGGGATTTTAACCAATACCTGTCCAGATCTTACTTCATCTCCCTCTTCAACAGCGATATGACTACCTACTGGTAAGTTGTAAGTTTTATTGTCCTTACCCATTACGATAATACTAGGTAACTTGGATTTATCTTTAGATTCGATAACCACTTTTTCACGGTGACCAGTCTGATCATCCGCTTCATCGCGGTAAGTAACACCATCCAATACGCTTTCAAACTTGATAGTACCATTTTGTTCTGCAACGATAACGTTGTTGAATGGATCCCAGGTACAGATTATATCACCTTTCTTAACAGCAGCGCCATCTTTCAAGGTAAGAGTAGAACCGTAAGGAACGTTGTTGGTAATTAATAAACGATCGTTCTTTAAATCCATGATTCTTACTTCCCCTGTACGACCGATAACTACCTTTACTTTTTCACCATCGTTATTTAAAGTATCAACAGTTCTTAAACCGTCGTACTGAATAGTACCATCAAACTTAGCATGAAGAGCAGATTCAATAGAAGCAGAACCTGCAACCCCACCCACGTGGAAGGTACGTAATGTAAGCTGTGTACCAGGCTCCCCGATAGACTGAGCAGCGATGATACCTACAGAATCACCTCGTTGAGCAAGGTAACCAGTAGCTAAGTTTTTACCATAACATCTTACACAAACACCTCTTTTGCTTTCGCAGGTAAGTACAGAACGTATTTCTACGCTTTCAATACCTATTTCTTCAATATATTTAGCAACATCAGCATTGATTTCTTCGCCTGCTTTAATGATTAATTCTTCCGTAATTGGATGGAATACATCATGTAAAGAAGTACGACCTTCAATTCTATCTGCCAATGGTTCTATTATATCTTCATTATCTTTCAATGCAGATGTATTGATACCTCTTAAAGTACCACAATCTTCATCGTTGATAACCACATCCTGAGCCACATCCACCAGACGACGGGTAAGATAACCCGCATCCGCTGTTTTAAGGGCTGTATCCGCAAGACCCTTACGAGCACCGTGCGTAGAAATGAAGTAATCCAATACGTTCAATCCACCCTTAAAGTTGGAAAGGATTGGGTTTTCAATTACCTCAGAACCTGATGAACCACTCTTACGAGGTTTAGCCATCAGACCTCTAATACCCACAAGCTGTTTAACCTGTGTTTTACTACCTCTCGCTCCACTATCCAGCATCATGTAAACAGAGTTGAACCCTTGTTTATCAGTTGCCATTTCACGGATCAAAGTTTCGGTAATACGCATATCCACTTTACCCCATATATCAATAACCTGATTATAACGCTCGTTATTGGTAATCAATCCCATGTTGTAGTTTTCCCAAACTTCTTCTACTTCAGATTTTGCATGATCCAATAACTCATTTCTAATTTCAGGAATGATCAAATCATTAATACTAAAGCTTAATCCACCCTTGAACGCCATTCTGAATCCAAGTGTTTTAATATCATCCAGGAACTTAGCAGTAATAGGTACATTCGTAATTTTAATGATATCACCTACGATCTCTCTAAGATTCTTTTTAGTTAATAATGCATTTACATAACCAACTTCCTTAGGAACATATTGGTTAAATAATACACGACCAACAGTCGTTTCAACAATTTTCTTTACCAACTGACCATTCTCTCTTACATGTGTTTTCAGTTTGATATTAGAATGTAAATCAATTTTGTTTTCGTTGAAAGCAATTACAACTTCTTCGATGCTGTAGAATGCTTTTCCTTCGCCTCTCATTACTAAATCGCCCATGCTCTTCTTGCCCTTAGTAATATAGTATAAACCAAGCACCATATCCTGTGAAGGAAGAGTGATAGGTGTACCATTTTGTGGGTTAAGAATGTTGTGAGATGCAAGCATCAACAACTGAGCTTCTAATATGGAAGCAGAGCTTAAAGGAACGTGAACGGCCATCTGATCTCCATCGAAATCCGCATTGAACGATGCAGTAACCAATGGGTGTAACTGAATAGCCTTTCCTTCGATCAGTTTAGGCTGGAATGCCTGAATTGATAATCTGTGAAGTGTAGGGGCACGATTCAATAAGATTGGGTGTCCTTTTAATATATTTTCTAAGATATCCCAGATAACGATTTCTTTTCTATCCACCAATTTCTTAGCAGATTTAACCGTTTTAACGATACCTCTTTCAATTAATTTACGAATAATAAATGGTTTGAAAAGCTCAGCAGCCATATCCTTAGGGATACCACACTCATGCATTTTCATTTCAGGTCCTACTACGATAACAGAACGACCAGAATAATCCACACGTTTACCTAACAAGTTCTGACGGAAACGACCTTGTTTACCTTTAAGTACATCACTTAAAGATTTCAGCGCACGTCCACCTTCAGCTTTAACGGCATTTGATTTACGGCTGTTATCAAACAAGGAATCCATTGCTTCCTGTAACATACGTTTTTCATTACGTAAGATTACTTCAGGAGCCTTGATTTCCATCAATCTCTTTAAACGGTTGTTACGGATAATAACACGACGATAAAGATCATTTAAATCAGATGAAGCAAAACGACCGCCATCCAATGGAACTAATGGTCTTAGTTCTGGTGGAATAACAGGAATATATTGCATTACCATCCACTCTGGTTGATTGGTAATACGGGTTTTAGCATCACGGAAAGCTTCTACCACACTCAATCTCTTTAAAGCATCCGCTTTACGTTGTTGAGATGTTTCGTTAGCAGCTGCGTTACGTAAGTCGAAGCTTAAAGTATCTAAATCTAATCTTGATAACAAATCCTGAACTGATTCAGCACCCATCTTGGCAATGAATTTTCTTGGATCCTCATCAGACAGATACTGATTATCCTTTGGAAGTTCATCCAGAATATCCAGATATTCTTCTTCAGAAAGTAAATCACCTACTCCAAGATTTTCTTTAATACCACCTTGAATAACAACGTATCTTTCATAATATACAATGCTTTCCAATTTCTTGGAACTCATTCCTAAAAGATAACCGATTTTGTTTGGTAAACTTTTAAAATACCAGATGTGAACAACAGGAACTACTAACTTAACGTGTCCCATTCTTTCTCTTCTTACCTTCTTTTCGGTAACTTCAACACCACATCTGTCACAGACAATACCCTTGTATCTGATACGTTTGTACTTTCCACAAGCACATTCGAAATCCTTAACTGGTCCAAAGATTCTTTCGCAGAACAAACCATCACGTTCAGGTTTGTAGGTACGATAGTTGATTGTTTCTGGTTTTAAGACTTCTCCAAAACTTTTTTCAAGGATTGAATCAGGGGATGCTAACCCAATGGTAATCTTAGAAAAACTAGGTCTCGTGCGATTCTCTCTTTTAAATGCCATATCTGTTATTTGATATTAATTTATAATTCAATACTTGCTATAACAACAAAAACCCTTGCATTTACACCATACTAATTGTGTAAACAGAAGGGGAAACTAAAACTATATCGTTGCTATTACATAGTATTTCCTATACATCAGGGCGGCGAAGGTAAGGGAAACTTATATTACTATAAAAATATTATTAGCTACAGTTATCCCCTTTTCTATAATTTTTAACCTTATAATTGTTAACGAAATACAAAAACATTAAAGATGAACCCAATTGAAGGTTCACGAAATGGTTCTCTTAAGATAGTTTTCGTAATCTGGAAGAATAATTTCGTACTCATCATGCATGAAATTGGAAGTAATCATAAAGTCGGCAGTTGCTCTATCGCAAGCCATTGGAATGTTCCAAACAACACAGATCCTCAGTAATGCTTTAATATCGGTATCATGAGCCTGCGCTTCCATTGGATCCCAGAAAAATATTACAATATCAATATCTCCACTGGTAATCATACTTCCAATTTGTTGATCCCCACCTAAAGGACCACTTAATAACTTTTTTACTGGACGATCCAAGGCATTTTCAATCATTTTGCCGGTAGTACCGGTAGCAAACAGTTCATGCTTCGCCAATACATCTTTATTAAAAGTAACCCACTCCACCATATCAATTTTCTTATGATCGTGCGCTACCAATGCGATTCTCTTTCTTTTTCCAAGTTTTCTAACCTGTTTCATAATTTTATATTAATAAACTGCGGTAAAAGTAAATGATATTTAATATTGTAACTGAACAAGAATTGTTCAAGTCTACTTAAACAAAAAGGTGTATAGTAAACTAATTAAACAAACGAATTTATACTTGCTTCTTTAACAAATCCGCTACAATCTTATCTATAGGAAGATGAACAGAATCCTTCGAAAACTCATCCCATTCTAACCATCTGAAAGATTCTCCCGCTGCATTAGGGTTGTTGGTAATTTCTGTACTTAAATCGAAAGGAGTAATAGAGGTCTTTAAGTTTGATAAATTATTGCAAGAAACAGTATAATAAATAGATATAATCTGTTCAGATGATTTGAAAGCAGACTGCTGAAAAAAATCAGTTGTATAAATATGATTGTTTATTGTTACGTCTAGACCTGTTTCTTCTTTAAATTCTCGCTTTAGACAATCTCTTGTTCCTTCACCAAGTTCAAGTCCACCACCCGGAAATTTGGTAAAATAATTACCTCTTACATATTCATCACTGACTAATACTCTTTTTCTTTCATCAATTAAGATTCCATATACCCTTATATTAAATTTTTCAAGAACTTGCATATTCTATAAATGATTTTGAATGACAGATTCGACAGATGACAAAAAAATAATTACATTATTGTTTTAAAAAGTCATCAATATCCTCATCACCCCTTAAATTATTCATTTCTCTTATAATCTGAGGATACCTCCAAGCTACTCTTTTAGTCTGAGGATGCACTACAAAAAACTTTTTTGGATTTGGGAAGCAAGCTACTATCTGAGCTGCCTGTTCTGCTGATAAATGCGCTGCACTTTTTCCGAAATTGCTTTGTGCTGCAGCTTCTATTCCATATATACCAGGCCCCATTTCAATTACATTTAAATATACTTCCATTATTCTTTTTTTACCCCATATCCATTCTATCATTTTTGTGAAGTACATCTCAGGTATTTTACGAAAATATCTAGTCCAACCGGTCCCTTGCCATAAAAAAACATTCTTAGCTACTTGTTGGGTAATGGTACTAGCACCAGAACCTGGAGGTCGTTTTGATTTTCTTCCTTTTTTGGGTGGTTTCAAACTCTTTTCTATAGCATTCCAGTCAAATCCACTATGCTCTAAGAACAATTGATCCTCGCTGGCAATTGCTGCCAATTTTACATTGCTGGATATATGATTCCAACTTGCATTTTCCTGATATATTCCATAAGAAAAGCTGTTTGCAATCTGCGTAATAGTGATTGGTGGCATTACCCATTTGCATATCAACAAATATAAAAGTGAACTAAAAAACATACTAAGAAATATTATCTTAGTAATTTTCCATAACTTTTTAAATACCTTCTTTATCTGCACAATGATTTAATTAATTATTACAAAGATGATGGTTAGTATGATACCTTTTCAAAAAAATTAAAAAGGGAAAGTCAACATCGAAGTTAACTCTCCCTTTTATTAAATTTCAAGACATTATAATTAATGCATTAATCAAACTTATCCTGATTATGAGGATTAATTTTTACTTCTTAACATTAGCTACGATCTTACAACCAGCAGCTTCAGCAGCATTCATTACTCTGAAGAAAGAGCCTGTCATAGAAATTGTATCCGCATTAATCACCACATAAGGGGTATCGGTAAATGCCTTATTTTTAGTAGCTTCCGACATTATAATTGCTTCAAGACTATCCATAGGTATCAGGTGTTGACCAAGATACATTTTATTTTCTTTATCTATAGAAACTACAATATTCTGTTTAGCCTTACTATCACTTTTACCCTGCGGATTAGAAACCTTTTTTACATTTGGATTAGCTAATGTAGAAACGATTAGAAAGAACAGTAAAAGGATAAACAGGATGTCGTTCAAGGCACCTGTATGTAGTTCTGGATGTTTTCTAAATCTCTTTCTGATATTCATAAAACTACTTTGTAGGTGCTTGTAAAATATCTATAAAGTCTGCACTTGCAGCTTCCATTTTATACGCTGTTTTATCCATCTGACTGGATAAGTAGTTGTGGCCAATATATGCCATCAACCCAACGATAAGTCCTGTAGCACTAGTAATCATTTTTACATATATACCTCCTGCAATTACATTCAAGGTAACTTCTCCTGTAGCGGAAATACCATAAAACAATTGAACCATTCCTATAATAGTTCCAAGGAATCCAAACATAGGTGCTATACCAGAAATAAGGGATAATACATTAAGGTTACGCTCCATGTTATACATTTCCAATTTACCTACATTCTCCATGCTTTTTTCAATAGCATCGATAGGTTTCCCTATTCTTTGAAGACCTTTATCAATCATTCGGGCAACTGCATTATTGGTATTCTTTGATAGATTTCTGGCAGCATTAATATTGCCAGTCACTATATTATCTTTAATAATACTCATGAAGTTCTCCTCTATTTTCCCTGCTTTGTTTATAGCAAAAAAACGTTCAAAAAAGAAGAATATAGCTAATGCTAATAATAGATATAATGGATACATAATCCATCCACCTTTTTGCAATAGATCCAGCATGGATATTTTCTCTACAACAGGCGTTACTGCGTTGGCAACTTGAATAAAATAAGTCATGACATTGTTTTTATACGTGTGCTAAAATAATTGCATCACAAATCAATCAATAAACTGTGAATAAAAACATTAGAGGCAGGTTAATTATGAAACCTTTTGCATAATGAAATCATAACACTTTCAAATTAGAATGATCAGAATAAGTGTTTATTATGTTCTAGCAGTACATTAAAGTTGTAGTACTAAGGCATCTTTTACTGTTGCTTTTTACCCCATTCCTACTTTCACTTCCACATCAGGATTATTCATCAGAAAATCTGCCAGTTCATCATTCAGCGTAACGCCACTATTACCAGACAGCAAAGTGATTCCTATATTCTCATCGGGCTCTTTTACGTTCAGTTTCAAGGATGCTTTACCTGGATTGGCTTTTAAATTGTTATCAATAAAAGTTATAAAATCGCTAGAAATATCTTTTACACTCATACTTAATTCAAGCGATTTCGTTAGCTGCTCTTTAGCCGTTTCCAACAGTCTGATACTACCTATTTTAAACTCATATTCACCTTGTTTCCACTGATGTTCCTTAAAATACCCTGTAACCAGTATGTTCTTACCTAGTTCCAGGTAGTCTTTAAACTTCATATAATCATCACTCCACAAGGCCAGTTCCGTTTTACCTGTAAAATCTTCAATACCTAATATACCAAAGCTCTTACCTGTTTTAGTAGTTCTATGTTGTGCATCTACTGCCAGACCAGCAAGTTTGAATGATTTATTAAGACTAGAAGCCATCAATGTTGGAGATAATTTTATCTCATTAAAATCTTCTAATTTGTCTATATTAAAATACTTCAATTCAAATTTATAATGATCCAACGGATGACCACTCATATACATCCCAGTAACATCTTTTTCATGTTCCAGTTTCTCCGTCAAAGACCATGGTTCACAGGTAGGTATTTTAGGCGGTGTAGTATTTATAGAAGTTGATAAATCACCGAACAAAGTATTCATTGAATCGCTCTGCTGACTACTTGCTTGACCAAAGTTAATAATCTTCTCTAATCCTGAAGTCTTATCACCATCAGGCGTATGAAAATATTGTGCTCTATGTAGTTGAGGAAAACAATCGAAGCTACCACCATACACCAAACTTTCCAATGATTTTTTGTTGCAGCTTCTTTGATTTACTCTTCTTATAAAATCAAATATATCTTTATATTCTCCATCCTTTTTACGTTCTTCAATAATGCTTTCAATAGCATTCTCCCCTACCCCTTTCAATCCACCTAAACCAAAACGAATCTCTCCTTTTTTATTGGGAGAGAATCCTTTTATACTTTCATTAATATCCGGACCAAGTACTTTAATACCCATACGTTTGCACTCTTCCATAAAGAATGTAATCTTCTCAATACTACCAGCATGATTCATCACAGCACTCATGTATTCGCTTGGGTAGTGCGCTTTAAGATAGGCCGTTTGGTAAGCCACAAAAGCATAACAGGTACTATGCGATTTATTAAATGCATATTGAGCAAAGGCTTCCCAATCAGTCCATACTTTCTCCAGCTTATCAGCAGGGTGACTTTTAGCAGTTGCCCCATCTGTAAACTTGCTCTTCATTTTATCCAGTGTCTTCCGGTCTTTCTTACCCATTGCTTTGCGCAATACGTCGGCATCCCCTTTGGTAAAACCTGCAATACTTTGCGATAACAACATCACCTGTTCCTGATAGACGGTAATACCATAAGTATCTTCCAGATATTCTTTCATATCAGGGATATCGTATACTATTTCCTGCTGTCCATGTTTACGTTTAATAAAATCAGGAATATACTGTATAGGACCCGGACGATACAAGGCGTTCATGGCAATAAGATCATCAAATTTATCGGGCTTCAATTCACGTAGATACTTTTGCATACCCACACTTTCAAACTGGAAAGTACCATTGGTTTCTCCTTTCTGATACAATTGAAAAGTAATTTCATCATCCAGCGGAATAGTATCCAGATCAATATCTACATTATGATTTAGCTGTATAAGTTCCAACGCTGTTTTCTGTATGGATAACGTTTTTAACCCAAGAAAGTCCATCTTAATTACACCAGCTTCTTCAATGGTACTTCCTTCAATTTGAGTTACCCATAAATCAGAATCTTTAGCGGTTGCAACAGGCAATAAATCGGTAAGATCTCTGGGTGCTATGATAATTCCAGCAGCATGAATACCTGTATTTCTTACACTACCTTCCAAACGTTCTGCTTCCTTTAATACCCTGGTTCTAAGATCGCTTTTATCGCCATTATAAATCTCTCTTAAGCGTCTTGCATTATCAATATCCTCCGGAGAATAGCCTTTCTCTTCAAGGCTCTTTTCTCCATCTTTTTTTGTCAATGGAGCATGAAGCATTTTACCCAGTTCTGTTCCTGGTGTATCCGATACCAGCTTTGCCAATGCATTACTTTCGGGTAGTGGTAAATCCATTACACGAGCCACATCTTTTATACTACTCTTTGCAGCCATAGTACCATAGGTAATAATCTGCGCCACCTGCTGTTTAGTATATTTCTGAATTACATAGTCGATTACTTTCTGACGACCTTCATCATCAAAATCCGTATCAATATCGGGCATAGACTTACGATCGGGATTCAGAAAACGCTCGAACAGTAAGTTGTATTTTATAGGATCAATATTAGTAATTCCTATACAATAAGCTACTACACTACCAGCAGCAGATCCTCTTCCTGGGCCTATAAATACGCCCATATCTCTACCTGCTTTAATAAAGTCGCTTACAATAAGAAAGTAACCAGCAAAACCCATTGTTTTAATGGTAAACAACTCAAAATCTATTCGCTCCTGTGTAGTTGATTCTATTTCGCCATAACGCTTTCTGGCTCCTTCATAAGTAAGGTGTTTTAAAAACTCCCACTGATTGTTTACATCGGGTTTAATAATGTTCTTTCCTATTACCTCATCGGACTGATGTATAACGAATTCTTTAGGCACAGGAAAGGCCGGAAGTAGGATATCTTTTTTAAGATTCAACACTTCAATCTTATCTACAATCGCATTCGTGTTATCTATACTTTCAGGTATATCACTAAAGAGCTTTTTCATCTCCTCTGTCGTCTTAAAATAAAACTGATCGTTAGGAAATTTAAAGCGTTTGTTTTTTACCTGTAAATCATCATGCACTACATCATCAAAACCAGGGGTAGCTTGCTTCTCTCCAGTATTTATGCATAAAAGAATATCGTGTGCATTATAATCTTCCTGGTCGGTGTAATGACTATCATTGGTAGCAATAACAGGGACATTATATTTCTTCGCAAACTTCATCAGTACTTCGTTTGCAATAATCTGTTCTTTAAGATTATGGCGTTGAATTTCTACATAATAATCATCACCAAACATATCCAGCCACCACTTAAACTCTTTCTCAGCGGCGTCTTCTCCTTCGTTTAATATTGTTTGTGGCACATAGGCACCCAAACAACAGGTAGTGGCTATTAATCCTTCTTTATATTGCTCTATCAACGCTTTATCCACTCTAGGATATTTACCATACAAGCCTTCTATAAATCCCAAAGAAGTAAGCTTTACCAGATTCTGATATCCTACCTGATTTTTAGCTAGTAATACCTGATGATAACGATCATCTTTATCGGTTTTGGTAAAGGATCTTTTGTGACGATCTTTTACTACATAAAACTCGCATCCCACAATTGGTTTTATAGCAGGTGCCAGAATATCATTCCCATCAGCATCTTTGCCTATCACCTTCGTATTTTTCCATGCCTGTGCTACAAACTGAAATGCACCAAACATATTGCCATGATCGGTTATAGCCAGTGCGGGCATATTGTCTTTACCAGCCTTTTTATAAAGGCTTTCAATGGAGGCCGCTCCATCTAATAAAGAATACTGCGTATGAACGTGAAGATGAGAAAATTGACACATAGGGAACCATTATTTGCTTACTGACCGATTGAATGCAAATCAAATGGAAATTATGGTCCTAAACAAGAGATGTTTATAAAAAACCAACCTACCATAGTAGGACAATCCTTTTTATACCTCCTCAAAATAAAATCAAACTTATAAGCAACCTACATGCTGTTTAAATTTAAATCAAGACACTTTAATTAATCATTTTACAATTAATACAGCAGAAAATTAGTTCCTGCAATATTTCCCATCTAAATTAGGACAATTTTGTACGTTTAGTAATAAAAAGAGTCGTGAAGGATCGTTCAGTTTGTGCTGGAGAAAAAACTAATAAATATGATGGTGTTTTTTAAAAACAAAAAAGCTACAAAATGTTTTTACACTTTGTAGCCTATCTACTATTGCTTTATGTTTGTTTAAGCGCACATTTTACTTACTACAATACTCAATACGCTTACTCCAGCAGTATTGGTTACGTAAAAATAAAAGTAGTATTCTATCCCTTTTGTAAGTCCATTAAATACTTTTTTTCGACCATTAGTAAAGTGATGAAATATTTTAAAAGGAATGTTAGCTGGCAATACCAATATACCTGTTGGCAGTATCTGAACACCATCAGGCAATTGATGCCCTTCGCAAGCTATACAGCCATAATGATGATTAATACCAAAAGATTCACATTCTGCGTCTAAAACACCCGAAACATCCCCATTAAAAACAGAAATAGAAATAGGCTGACCAGGTGCTACCTCTTTAGCATTAGGAACACTATGAACAGGCGTAAATCCCGAAATTATTATTACATTAGCAACTCCATTTGCCACCTTATTTACATAACCATTATACTTATCTAACATTACAATTAATAAATTATAATCATCTTCAAAAGCTGGCTTTTGTGCTTTACCACCCATGTCGTAGCTGGAATAGGTACCCTGCAAAGCATTGATAATTAGCTGAAATTCAGCTTTAGTACTTGGTGGTTGATTTACAATAGGATCGAAAGTGGTAGGATGATCCCATACTCCATCCATAATCTTGGTTGCAAAAGTAGGTAGATTAGCCCCTGATAAACGGTGGTATTCAAAACCACAAACTGCATTACTCTTCATATAAATTTGTTTTTAAAAAATTAACTAATAAAAAGTTGGTACTATTTTGTAATAAATCAGTATTAATCGTTGAAATAAATGCCCTTAACCCTGTTTTAAAGTGCATTATTGTTGAAGTGATGTAATGCAAGATTGTTTTTGCCAACTTCAATATTGCATGGAGATAAAACAGCAATGTTTTTATAGAAAACAACATTGCATGGAGATATTGCAACCATATTTTTATTCCTTTCAATGTTGCAGCGATGAAAAGCAACATTATTTTTAACTCTTTCAATGTTGCAAGAATCAAAAGCAATGTTGTTTTTATCCTTTTCAATGTTGCAGGAATCAAAAACAATGTTGCAACTATATGTAACAATGATATTGACTTTAAAAAAGTAAATAGCAAACTGAAAACTACCAATACTTTATTGTAGAGATTATTTGACTTATTAAGTACCGAAGTGAGATTTGGTGTAAGGCTTTCGTAGGTTGGAAGCGG
>Ga0214192_1001593_pt1 | contig 12516 bp, 20 predicted proteins | sample TroBogEpilimnion_44_FD_153030 | JGI IMG/M metagenome (GOLD analysis project Ga0214192, IMG submission 153030) | Freshwater microbial communities from Trout Bog Lake, WI - 29JUL2008 epilimnion | ecosystem: Environmental > Aquatic > Freshwater > Lake > Epilimnion/Euphotic zone | place: Trout Bog... | reverse complement strand
ATTTTATTCGTAATTACTATACTACCATTTCATTAAAATGAGAGAAAAATTACAGAAGATAAACGGCGAAAGATTAAGGTTTAAAGCAACCGTAGGCAGGTTCGGAAAGAAAACTGCTTATAAGGGTTATCCTTTGGATACAGTATGTTTTACAGATGTAAAATTCTTTAGTGGAGGTGTTGCTACAGACCATATTTGGTTTACAGCAGGCAAGCGGATTAAAGAGCTTAATTTACAGGAAGGTGACATGGTTTCTTTTGAAGCAAGAGTTAAACCTTATCTTAAAGGATATGAAAAAGACGAAGTTGATTTCAGATTATCCAACATCAGTAAAATAGTAAAATTAAAAATAGAAAACAATGAGTTACATTTCACAGATGGTGACAAACACACTTATTAAAAATGAAGATGCAAGAGATGATATGATGTTGGTAGTGAAAGTAATACACGACTACGAAATGTCTGCATTTGGTATATTTAAAGACAACTACTATGATGCCGTTTTCAGTGAAACATTATCTTCCATAAAAACAATAGATAGGTTATGGAGGAAGGTGCAGGAAGAGAATCCTGAACTAAGAGGCAAGGAATGGTTAGAAAGACAAATTCAGGCAGGTTTAATTAGTAGAAGCATTATTACCAATCAGCTTTCTTTCTTTGGTAATAGTTAATGTATTGTTAATATATAAAGCTAATGATGTTTGTATATAAATTCAATTATATATTTGCATTGTAAAACAAATAACACATACAACATGGCAAATTTAAAAGGTGCTAAAAAGCAGTTGCAACAACACCATATCGACAAACTAATGAAAGGTACTAATGCAAAAGCTGCGATTGTCTTCTTAGTAACAGAAGACGGAAACCATTTCTCAGTAATGAATCTTGATTCTGACGCAGTAAGACAATGCTTATGTCGTGCTATTAATTGGAATGAATCAGTTTTAGCTAAGAGAGAAGAAGAGGAAAACGGTAAATTGTATAATTAATTAAACCTAACAATATGAATAATCTAAAAGGTACTACACAGCCGACATTGACAGAACAGCTTGACGCTTTAATGGAAAAGAATAAAGCAACAGGAGCAATATTAATATTAGAAACAGAAGATGGATGTGATTTTTTAATTCACAATCTTGATTCCGATGATGTAAGGGAGTATTTGTGTTCAGCTATATCCTCTAACGAAGAGGAGACAATGAAAGAAGAAGGATTTGAATTTAAAGATTAGAACTCATTAAAAGAGGATAGAATAAAGAATAAAAATGTCTTTATGAGCAGTGGAGCGGGAAACCGCCATCAAACTCTCCTCTTTTATTTATAAAAACAATTTGAATATTAATAAATAAAATAATAACGTTTAGAGAAATTAAATTAAAGTAAAATGGAAAAAGAAAAGCAAAAAATGACAATCCATAGAGCATTGTCTGAATTGAAATTGATTGAGTCGAGAGTAGCTAAACAACTTGATGAACTAATGCCAACAGGGATAGCTCAGAAGGGTAAATTAGTGAACGGTCATATTACTGCCGAAGACTTCAATAAAAGTGCTAAATCAAAGTTTGATAGCATTAATGACCTTATCCAAAGAAAGGTGTTAATAAAATCTGCTATAGTAAAAGCTAATTCAGAAACCAATGTAAAAGTTGGCGGAAAGGACATGACTATTGCAGATGCTATAAACTTCAAAGCTGTTATAGGATATAAGAAAGGACTTTCAGTACTATTGAAAGCCCGATACAATAATTCTATTGCAGAATTAAACACTAAGAACGATAAGGTAGATAAGAATGTTCAGGCAATATTAGAAGCTACTTTTGGTAAGGAAAACATTAAGGCAGGTAAAGATGATGTTGATGCAGTAACAAAGCCTTATTTAGATTCAAATCAATATCATTTGATAGACCCATTAAAAATTGTTGATACAATTGAGGCTATTGATAAAGAAGTGGATGAATTTGAGGCTGAAGTAGATGCTGTTCTTAGTGAGGCTAATGCAATAACATTTATAGAAATTTAAATAATTTTGGGGGCTATACGAAAATTGCGAACACTATTCCCCGCTTGAGGGTCAGAAGAGCAACCATTTTTTAATTGGAAAAAATAGCAATACACTGAAAAGTTCAAAGCTAAAAGTTCAAAGAGAAAAGGTTAAAGTTTAAATTTCTTTACTATTAAAGTTTAAATACTAAAGCGTAAAGTTCTTTTAAACCCGAAGTTTAGTTTTATAAGTTCTGATAGTAAGACTTGTTAGTTTGTACTCGGCTGTATGGCTTCCAAATATTTTTAACTAAAATAATTACAATTCGGTTAAGTCCGACCTTGCGGAGATTAAGCCTCGCAGTAATTATGTCGCTTTAAAAATCATAACTGATTAAAGATGTAATATACTGTCGCTAACGTGGTAGATTATCAAGTGTTCCGACTTGGTTAAGACCATTTAAGGATTTAAGTAATGGTGAACAGTACAGGGCTAAATTAGCTTACTTAGTTACCTCCTGCAAAGATGATGAAATATTGTTGATAGATGAATATACAAGCGTTGTAGATAGAGATGTAGCTAAAGCTATGAGTTTTTCACTTCAGAAATACATAAGAAGGACAAATAAAAAAGTAATATTAGCAAGCTGCCATTTTGATATATTAGAATGGTTGATGCCCAATTGGACTTGTTCACCACAAAAAGGAGGCGCACTCGAAAGGTGTGACTGTCTTCGGCAAGGCAGACCAAAAGTTGAGTTACAAATTAGTAGGGCAGAACCTAATACTTGGAACTTCTTTAAACAACATCATTATTTAACTGAACAAGTTAATAAAAGTTGTATGTTTTTTTTATTTCAGTGGGGAGACAAACCTGTTGGTATTTGTGTAGTTTCTCCATTACCAAGCGGTACTGTTAATAATGCTTTCAGGTTAAGTAGAACAGTAGTATTGCCCGATTATCAGGGATTAGGTATTGGGAGTAAAATAAGTGAATTTATTTGTTCTATAATAAAAGGTAGAGTATTTACAAAAACAATTAATCCCGCTTTAGGATTATATAGAAGTAAAAGTGGGAATTGGAAAGCGACAAGTAAAAACATGAGACTTTTGAGACAGCAAACAAAAGAATCGGGTGAAAATATGTGGACATCGAAAATAAGACCTTCATATTGTTATGAATATGTTGGCGATAAAATAAGTGGATATGAAGGTTTATTATTGCCAATAGATAAGATGAGATATAATAAAAGCATTGAAAATCAAATGTCTATATTTTAAATTATAAAAGTAAAAAATGACACCAAAAATTAAAGCGAAAGAGTTGGTAGACAAATTCATTGAAATGAATCAACAGCATTCATCAGAGACAAATGAAGAGTACGGGAATAGTTATCTCTATCATAAAAAATGCGCATTGATATCTGTGAGTGAAACTATTGCCGTTTTAGAAAAACTATGTGAGTCTAAATCATACGACCCATTTGAAGCTCCAATATATGATTTAGAAGAATTGAAACAAGTAAGAGAACAACTAAAAAAGCCATAAATAATGAATGAAAAAGAGCAGGCAGAGCAGTTAGTAAATTCATTTTACTCTAAACGTGATTCGCTTGGATTAGCCTTCTGTGTCAATTGGAGTAACGCTGTGCAATGTGCTAAAATAGCCGTACAGCTTATCATAAATGCTAATCCACATTCTAATCCGTTAAACACTGAAGTAGAATCTACTATGCAATATTGGTTAGATGTTCAAAGAGAAATAAATAAGTTATGAAAATAATAAGTGGTTATATAGATACGAGGTCTAATAATGAAGATTTAGCCTTAACTCCTTATTTATTTATGCCAATAGTAAAAGGAGGAAAAATATACGGAATAGGATTATGTTGGGTATATTATTCTGTGTTTTTAGGATTAGGATTCAATCTTAATAAGGAATTGCCTAAATTTATATTTATAAAACGTAATAAAAATGATAAAAATACCAACTCCGATAATGCCTTCTGATGAAGAGCTTATGAATTTTACAAAAAGACAGTTACAAATCCATGAAGGTCTAAGGATGGATAAATGGAGTGATGGCTTGAAAATGCTGTCAACTCCTTTCTTAGTTATTGAAATACCGAAAGAGTTATTTTATTCGATAGTTGATTATGAAAAACGTGATTCAAATAAAATAAGAGAAGAATTAGATAAGATAGTTGGCAGCTATTTTGTTGGTGATTATGAAAAAAGTTTCTTTAAGCTAATAACAAGGAGTGGAAAAGATTTAGGTGTATTGCCTGTTACTAATGCTGAGGATATATTAGACCAAATGTGGTCGAGCATGAGACTATTTGATGATATGTGCTACCTACACAGAGATGCAGATGCTTGTAAATTAATTATCAGACCTTTCGTTGATTACAACATTAATAATGAGTGGAGAGTATTTATTAAAAATCGTGAGGTAGTTGGCATAACTCAATATGATATTTATAACTCATATAAAGGCGATATTAATGAAATGCTTCATAGACTAACTGAACTTATTGCCTTAACGCTTAACAACACTGATTTAGACATATTTGTTGCTGATTATTATATCGAAACAGATGCAACTAAGTCCATGAAAAGCCATTTAATTGAGCTTAACCCATTTGGATTGTCTGACCCATGCCTATTAGACTATAACAATATGAATTGTCAAATCGCAACGCACCTATACCGATAATCACAAAATATAGGTGAATGTCTAATGGCTACCATTCATAAAATCAGGTATTTGACATAAAAAAGATTTAATCATACATAAATATAAATAAACATGGAAAAGAGAGATATAGATATTTTAAGCATCGGTTTTATAATATTAAGGTATTTGAATTCGCTAAATTATGAAGACCAACCCCGTATGGATATAAAAGAAAAGGACGGAGAATTTATACTGTACCGTAGGATGATATATAAAAATGGTGATTCTGTTGAAGTAACTATATTAATGGCATCGGCTAAAGGAATATGGGCAATATACGAAAATATGCACAGTAATGATGGTATATATTATGGAATTATAAATGAGAATGATATTGAAGAAATATTACGGATTGGTCAAAAAGATTTCGGATTATTTAGTGTTATGTACCCTAATAAAGGAACAGAAACATATTATTGTATTTTAAAGTAAAGAATATTCTATAATACAGAAGGTGTCTTTTTGTTGAATGTCATTATTTCTAACAACTTTTATATACAATTCGCATAATGGCTGTATTTGTATTGGGTTGCTTTTAGAATATTTATCTATTTCACATTTCAAAGTAGATTTTTGATGTCTATTAGGAGCTTTGTACTGTTTGAACGTTTCGACAGATTCAGTTGCACATTTCATTATTACTTCTATTGAAAGAGTTAAAGCAGAATCATTTTTACATTGAATAGTTTCAAGAAGTAGCCTTTTTGCATTTGTATCGTAACCCTTAAATAACACTTCTTTATTAAAGTCTATCTTAATAGTTTTCGTCATAGTAAGTTTTTATAGACTCCAAATAAAGTATAAAAATTTTGAATAACAAAGTATTAATAATAATCGTATGGGAACTTACAGTATAATAAATAAGTACGATACACAGGAAAAGTGTATCGAGTATTTAGAGAAATTAAGATGGGAGCAAGGTGTTTATTGCCCCCATTGTGGTGTGATAGACCACTATTCTAAAAGAGAGAATACAAATATCTACCATTGCATAAGTTGCAATAAAGACTTTACAGTTTTAATAGGTACAATATTTGAACATAGTCGGCTTCCGTTGCCAAAGTGGTTTTTTATCACCATGTTAATGTTAGAGGCGAAGAAAGGAATATCGTCAAGTCAATTAGCCCGTAATGCAGAAGTAACCTATAAAACAGCATGGTTAACGGCAATGCGAATACGGTGTGCAATGATAGAAGATATTGAATTAAGTGGCATAATTGAAGGTGATGAAACTTATGTAGGTGGTAAGCCAAAGAAAAGCTATAAAAACGATACAAGCAATACACAGTTATCTCAGGTAAGCGAAAATCCAGCACCATTAAATATATCGAACTCAAAACGAGGTCGGGGAACATCTAAGGCGAAGATTGCTGGTATGGTAGAACGTCAAGGACGGGTAATATTAAGACTTATGGATACATTCAGCACAGCAACTATGTTAGCTATGCTGAAACGAAATGTAATAACAACCAAATCAACAGTAATGACAGATGAAGCAACGTTTTACAATAAGTTTGAAGATTACGTTGACCACTTTGTAATTAAGCATAAAGAAGAGTATGTAAAAGGTCAGATTCATACCAATACTATTGAAGGCTTTTGGAGTATAGTTAAAGCAGGAATTAAAGGTCAATATAGAGTTCTTTCAAAGAAATATTTACCTTTCTATCTTGCTGAATTTGCATACCGTTATAACAGGCGTAATCAGGATAAATTAGTATTTGAAAACTTCATGGAAGATGCGTTAAGCGAAGAAAAGGTTATGGTATATTATAAGCCAATAGAAGACCCTCGTTCAATAACAAATAAGTTAACCACTCAGCAGAAAAAGTTAGCTGAAAAGAACGAATTAAATATGGAAGGTCGTGTTGAGCGTTTGAGTAAATTAGAGCGTGTAAAGAAGGTTTATAAAAAAAGAAAAACTAAGAAAAAAAAATAATACTTGCTTACATTTGAAGTCTAAAAATTTCAAAATGAGTACAAGTGAATTTACAAAAACATGGTATGGAATATTGTTATTAACTGTAATACCAGCAATACCAATTTATTATACCGTATTTAATTACATAAAAAATATTATAGATATGAAAGAACATTTGCCTTTTATTATTACGGTTTTAATTATGTTATTTACTTCTTTCTTATTATATATAAGAAAAATAGTATCAGAAAAAAAGAAAGACAATAGCATTAATTATTCCGACTCTAAAATAGAAGATGCTATTACATTGACCGTTAGTTTAGATACAATCAGGAAAAGGCAAATAGATTATGTTATGAGCTATGTAAGAGCGGCAGAAAATAATATGCCAACAAGACCTGAGATGCCTGAATGTTGGCTAACAGATTTGGAAGTACATTTTCAAGATTCTGTATTTAGTAGGAATGAAGACTTACAAAAGGCTATAAAAGAAAGATTGTAACATCTAATAAATAGCAAAAAGAATTAAAAAAGTAAATAATATGTATAGATTTATGCCAAATTATAAGCATGAGTCTATTATCGTCAATTATTAGTTTTATATTAGGTATTGTTAGTTTAAAATATGGAAAAATTATGGTTTTAATAAGAATTATATTATGTGGGTTTATTACGTTTATTTTATTACATCTTTATAATAGTAATTATGTTTTATTTACTATTTATGATTATAATGATTACAACATAACTAAATATTTACAAGAGCCTTTTAATTGGGAATGTATATTAATGACAATATTTATTTACTTATTATTATATGAAGTATCGCCTAAGATATTAGTTATTGGTATTGAAAATAGCATTTGGAAGAAGAAATTAGATATTGGTTTTAATAATTTAAGTAATGATGAAAAAGAAAAGTTATATCAATATTCAGAACAGTCATTAATTAAATTATCTAAAACCATTTACAAATATTTTAGTGTAACTAATAAATTAGATAATGACACTGAAATTTATTCTTATAACAGAGCTGTTCTTTTATTGTCAAATTTAATAATAACAATATTTAATGTAATACTATTAATAGCTTTTATATTAAAATTATATATAATAGCTATTATATTAACATTGATATGTATCTTTTTAAGCATAAGATATATAAAGGCTATTTTAGGTACTTATTACATAACTGAATTATCCAATAAGATATTTATAGAAGAAAATAATAAACTCTATAAATAAAAATAATTTCGTTATTAAAGTAATACTATTATTTTTGGTCTGAATTTTTTATTAGCGTTAGGCTATTTCTGTAAAGAAAAAACTGGTAATTTTTTGCACTCACAGAGATACGGCGAAACGCTCACGCTACGGCGTGGGCAATTGTCTATCTTGGAGTGCAGGTCTACCAGTACCTTTCTTTCAGGCGTGGCTTTTGTTCCACGCTATTTTTATTTAAAAAACCGCCCGATGGGACTAAGGCAAGCAAATCATTTATTATGAAAACATTTAATGTTTTAGCCTCAGTCATTGTCTCTTGTTTATTGTTATTTGGATGCAGCAAAAGTTCTGATTCAAGTAACACGCAATCTACAGCACCAACAGCAAGTTTTTCTTGGCAATCAAGTAATCTAACTGCACCATCAACAGTCGTGTTTACTAACACTTCAACAAACGCTACGAGTTATTCATGGGATTTCGGAGATGGTAATACGTCTACTGTTTCGAGTCCAACACACATTTATCAAACAAGTGGAACTTATGTAGCGAAATTAACCGCAACAAACAGTTCAAGTTCTGCCAACTCATCCGCTACAATAACAATTTCTACGGTTACTCCTACATCATTGCAGATTAATGTTGGTGTTCAAGGAGTAAGCGTATTGTTGTTTACTTCAAGTAGTGATTTGAATACATACTATAGTGGTGGTGCTAATAATTCAGTTGCAGGTGTCGTAACTAATTCAAATGGGATAGCATCATTTACAAATGTTACAGCAGGTGTTACTTACTATTGGTTAGCTACAAGTGGTTGTTTAAGTAGTTATTTTAACAGTGCTGATTTTACAACTATTGTTGCAAATACTACCAATACGGGTTCTGTTACTTTGCAATCATTAGAAACGCTTTCAATTAAGAACACTAACATAGCGTATCCTGCACAGATAACTATAAACGGAACTTATTTTGAGAGCTTACCTGCTGGGCAAACATTATCAATAAAGTTCCCTTTTGGTACGTATAACATATCCAGTTATGACCCAAATGATGGAGTTACCCAAACAGCTACTATTACGCTTTCAACTTGCGGTGGAACGTATAATGTAACAACTAATCCATAAAATAATGTAGTATGATTTTATATCTTAATTGGTTACCGTAAAAAATAGAAAGATAAAAAATATATATACATTATAATACATATAGTATATAAGTAGTCACTTAAAATTATATTGTATTAATTTTGAGAGTTTATAGTCTGAATGATTCAATAATTAATTCAATATAATTATGGTAAAGTACTTATATTTTTTATCTTTTAAAATACATAAAAGCCTAATGCCTAATAACATTATTCAGTAAAACATTATATTTGCATTAGACATTCACCTATATTTTGTGATTATCGGGATAGGTGCGAATCGCAATTAAATTTTAAAGCACCATGAATAAGATAACACAACTAAGCAGTAACCTGATAGCAGTAGAGATTCCAATAGATGCCTTTAATATCGGCATTAAATTCGATACCTTACACTATGATTCAAAAGGGCAGCAAACTGTCAACATAGAGTTATTGGAAGGTAACTATGAGATATTAGGAGAGGTAACGTCTTTTAGAGATGGATTTAATTATGAAGGCAAGGTTTTCAATGAAATCCCCAAAATAGATTCCCTCCTTCAATCCAAAGGCTGCATATTAACCGATAGTAATAAGTTTATAATAATAAGAAAAGAAATAGTATGAAGATATTAAGAAAGATGTGGTATCATATAAAATGTTTTTTATTTGGAGGTTTAGTAATGTGTGGAATACTTACTATTATACTTTTATTGGTGTATTTATTTACCCATCCTATACAAGTACAAAATGTATATTTTAAAGCGATATTTTGGTCAATATTAGTTGGATTTATTTTTTGGTGTATTGGTAACGAATATTTTAAAGATAAAAAAGTGGATAATATATATTTTAGGTAATCTATAATTACTTATTTTTGTAATCTCGGAATGTTCCATAGTGTTTAATAGGCTCTCTGTTCACAGCAATGAATAGAGAGCTTTTTTATTGGTTTAAATAGTTTTGTTTATCTTTGTCAAAACAAACAAAACATGATTCCATTTATATTAGCCGCAATCGGCGGAGCAATTATAGGAAACGCAATACAATCAGACATTGATAAGTTATCGGAAGGTGGCGTGATAGTTAATAAAGATGGAGTTGGAACAGATGCAAGCGATGGCGGAATCTTTAAAGGTAAAAGACATTCGGAAGGCGGTATTGCAGTAGACGTAATAGGAGGCAATCCTGTGGAAGTAGAAACCGATGAAGCCTTAATTAAGAATGGAGAAGCTAATAGCACCGAAACCGTTTCTTTTGATGGAAAACAAATGACACCAAGAGAAGTATTGTCTAAAATAAATCAGGACTACGGTGGCGTTCCTATTAAGAAACAAGGTGGAATGTTAGATATTGACACTAAGGTTAAACAAGCAAGTAAAAGCGGAAAGCCTGTAGTAGTAGAAGGAGGCTCGATAGTAATAACACGAAACGCTATCCTTGATGAAAAGACAAAGCATAATTTTAATGGGAAGATGTTAACCAATAAAGAAATACTATCTGAGGTTAATAAAATGAATGGCGGTGTAGCATTTGCCAAAGGTGGTAACATCTATTCAGATGGTACAGAAATACCAAGTGATATGTACACAATACTTAAAGAGAAAAGTGCGTATGATAAAAATGTTGATGAATTAAGCGAAAAGATAAACAAATTAGCGAAAGAAAACCCATCTGATTTAGGGGCAGGCTTAGTGTCAGATGAATTAAGAAATAGCAAAAAGTGGATAGACTTAAAAAGAGACTATAATAAAGCTGTTGAAAATAAGAAGAAATTTCTCTCAAGTGAAGATGGTAAAAAATATATGAATTACTATAAAAAACTTGACAGAATGAAACGGATGGAATTGCTTAAAATCGCTTAAAAAATGATACCATTAATTTTAGCCGCTGTAGGTGGTGCAATTTTAGGGAACGCTTTACGTTCAGACGTTAAGAAGTTTAGTAGTGGTGGAGAAATACTTTTAGCCCCTAATGGAAAGCCTTCTAACTTAAATAGTGAACAATGGCATTTAGTTCGTACACCTGAATTTAAAGCATGGTTTGGTGATTTTGAAAACGACCCCGAAAATTCTTCAAAAGTAGTTGATAAGAATGGAGAGCCTTTGGTTGTTTATCATGGTAGTAGTTATGGTAGTATCACTAATTTTAATAGGAACGAAAGTAGTAGATTATCATCAGGACTAAAAGAGTATGGCTCTTATTTTGCTACAAATAAAAAATTAGCAGAATTTTATCATACTCATGGGAAATTAAAAAAGGAAACAATTGATGATATTGATTTTCAAATTTACAGATTAGATAAAGCAATAGATAACGTAAAATCTAACAGAGATTACGATGATATAACTAATGAGATTGAACGCTTAGAAAAAATTAAAAAAGGTAAAGTATATCCTGTTTTCTTAAAATTAATGAAAATATGGGAATTTGATGCAAAAGGCAAAGAGGAAATGAAAGCATGGTACGAATTAAAGGTTGATGCAGGGTATAAAATAGCACAAAATAGAGATGCTATGGACTTTTTGAAAAATGGCAAATTTGGAGTAGAAAAAGTAGATGGTATTCTCGCTAAAAATATTATAGATGCTTTTATACAAGGTGATGAATTTTTGTCAAAAGAATTAATAGGTAATGTTTATTTAGTTTTTGATGGGAACGAAAATAATATAAAATTAGCGGACGGAAGCAATACGACATTCGATGGCAGTAATCCTGATATACGATACGGTGGTGGTGGTTTAGTAAGTGATGGTAACAGACAGGATTATCTCAAATGGAAACGTAAAAATGTCACATTAAGAGGTGTAGCTGAATTGGGAGAGGAAAATGGAGGAATGGGGAAATATGGCAGTGGGTTATATACCGCCTTTTTAGGTAATAAAGAAATGGCAAAAGAGTACGGAAAAGTTTATTTTGTTTTAAATGCTATACCTGAAAAACCTAAAGTAGTGAATGACACAAATGCTGCTGAAATGTTTATCCAAAATATCATAAATAATTGGTGTAAGGAAAGAGAAATAGCTTATAACTCTAATAAGTTTTATGATAAAACTAATGTCAGAGATGAAATGATAAAATTAGGATACGATGGTTTAGTTATTAAAGGTCGTGAAATGGTTAACTATAATCCTCCTGAAAATGTTATATATTTTGAGAACGAAAGACAATTAGAAATGTACTACGATAATAAGTTTAAATAGATTTAACTATATTTGTAAAAACAAACAAAATGATACCATTTATATTAGCTGCTATTGGTGGCGCATTCATAGGACACGCAATATCTCCTCAAGGTGAAAAATTTAAGTATGGTGGTTCTGTTCCGAATAACTATGAAGGGAAAACTGCCGAAGAAATATGGGATGCTTGGAATGAAAAACAAAGATTACATTTCCTTAATGACCATAATAAGCAACTATCATCATCACATAGAATGAAGCAGGCTGTGGTAGATGAATTATGCAAAATAAAGTATAATCAATTAGGTATGATGCCTGCGTCATGGCTACAACAGCATATTAACGAAGG
>Ga0214192_1001591_pt1 | contig 12523 bp, 9 predicted proteins | sample TroBogEpilimnion_44_FD_153030 | JGI IMG/M metagenome (GOLD analysis project Ga0214192, IMG submission 153030) | Freshwater microbial communities from Trout Bog Lake, WI - 29JUL2008 epilimnion | ecosystem: Environmental > Aquatic > Freshwater > Lake > Epilimnion/Euphotic zone | place: Trout Bog... | reverse complement strand
AATCAAATCCTCATCCACACTGCTTGAGATGAGACGTTGATTGCAGCGGAGCAGGGAATCCATGGCTTCAATCAGTTCTTCCTGGGTATAACGCCCCGCCTGTGGCAATGCCTTGAAGAGGATGTAAGGATTGATGGACAAGGGGTTGTAGCGTTTGTCATCCGGAAGCTTTTCGGTTGGAATTCGGTCCAGCTGTGTCTTGATCTGGTTGTATTCGGAACCGGGCTTGATCCAACCCTCCTTGAGCATCTGTTTGATCAGAATCAGGGTGCGGATTTTGGAGATCAGACCGTAGAGAAGGCCGATCTCGGATTTCTGGGAATCCAGTTTCATGGCCCAGAGTTCCTCATCCAATGTTCTCAACAAACGGGGAAGATCCCTGTCGCCCAAGGCATCCCCCAAAGCAAATGCGCGGGACGATTTGTTGCGGGTGACGATGGCGGCGATATCCGGAAGCTCGATTTCGGTGCGGTCTCCCACGTAAAGCGCCAGTTTCTCGACTTCAGAGGCAAGTTGACGGGCGTTGGGGCCGACGCTGTTGACTAATTCGCCCAAGGCTTCGTCGGAAATATTCTTGTTTAACTTTCGTAGGGTGGCTCCGGCCCAGTTTTCAGCCTGCATCGCCCAGTCCTTGTCATCCAGGCTCCAGGCGGAGTGGTTCTCCACGGTGCCCAGTTTGTCCAGGGTTTTGTAAAATGCTTTGCGTTTGTCGACTTTGCCCGAACTGATGATTAACCGGACAGTACCCCATGAGAAATTCTTCAACTCCTGGGCCAGATCGCCGAGAGCTTCCGTAACCGCTTGGGCACTGGCGCTACGTTCTTCGCCGAGGAAATTGCAATTCTGAAACCAGACAGCCTTTCCACTTCCAAAAAATGGAAGGGTTTGGAGGCTTTCGCGAAGTCGGGCTATGGCTTTGAGGGCATCTCCACTATTGGAAGCAGCGGCATCAATGATTTCATGGTCCATGCCGCCGAGTTCGGCGCACCATTTGACATAGCGCTCCTTGGCCCCGGCCTTGACGGCAAATTCATCATCGCCGCAGATCAGTGCGAGGCAGGTTTGACTGGCGGTGGCTGGCATCAGGAGATGTTATTCACCCTCCACACCATTGTCATTAATGCGGTTGAGGACCTCGGACATGTCTTCCAGTTGCTCGAAAAGAGTGGCAGTGACGTAAATGGGTCTTTTTTGGGCGGTGGCGATGGCGAGACAGTCACTGGGACGGGCATCGATTTCCACCAGTTTGCGGGCCACCTCGTTCTGCTGGTTGAGAATGAGCCGGGCGTAATAGGTGGAGTTTTTGAGTTCCGTGATGACGACGCGATCCACGTTGATGTTGAAACCTTTGAAGATATTGGCCATGAGATCGTGCGTGAGGGGACGTTCCTTGGGGGTCTGGCGAAGGAACATCTCGATGACCTGGCCCATGGAGGGTTCCACATTGATGACGAAAACTTTGGAATCGTTTCCGACAAACAATGCGCACCCGCTGCTGGCGGGCAAAATACCCCGGATCTGGACCGGCACGACTTGGTTCTTCATACAAACAATCTAGATGCAATTGCTTAATTAACAAGCACCGACGAGACCCGATTTTTGGTGCGGATATCTACGGAGAAATGCAACAGAACGAGACAATCCTATGCCGCCTGGTCCGGAATGTGGAGCAGTAAATAGAACAAGTATTGAATTTTTTTTGCCAATGCCTAGTCTCTAATACAGACCAGCACAACATTAACCAAATTATGATCGACCAACCCAATTCCCCGTTGTCATTCAATCGCCGTCAATTTTTGAAAACTTCCTCCGTGGCTGCCGCATCGGCTGCGGTTTTGAGTTTTCCAAATATTCTTCACGCCGCCAACAAGGCATCTTTCCGGGCAGCCATTGTGGGATTGGGCGGACGTGGAACCGGGGCGGGGGAGAATTACCTTGAGGCCGCGAAAATCGCAGGTATGGATGCCAAGATCGTAGCCGTGGCTGATTTGTTCCCTGAAGCTGCCGAAAATGGCAAGAAACATTTCGGGGTTGCCGATGACAAATGCTTTAGCGGTTTTGATGCCTATCTGAAGGCGATTTCACTTCCCGAGGTGAACTACGTTATTTTGGCCACACCTCCCGGGTTTCGTCCCGGCCATTTCACTGCTGCCGTGGCAGCAGGCAAAAATATTTTCTGTGAGAAACCCGTGGGTGTGGATGGACCTGGAATTCGAATGATGTATGCCGCCGGCGAGGAATCCAAAAAGAAAGGCCTAAAAGTAGCAGCTGGAACACAGCGCCGCCACCATGCCCCTTACATCGAGACGGTGAAACGCATTCATGATGGAGCGATTGGGGATGTCACCGCCCTCCGCGCGTATTGGGTCAACACCGGACCCATCTGGCATCGCGGAATGAAGGGTGACACTGATTTGGAACGTATGATCCGCAATTGGTATCATTACATCTGGTTGTGCGGTGATCATGTCGTCGAACAGCACATTCACAACCTCGACGTCTGCAACTGGGTTGCCGGAGCTCATCCTGTGAAGGCCTGGGGCATGGGAGCCCGCCAGCAACTCGGAGATAAACCCGGCGAAATCTGGGACAACTTTGCCATTGAATTCACCTATGCCAGCGGCATTCATCTGCATAGCTATTGCGGACAGGTGAAACGGGATTTTGGTTCTGTGAGCGAAGCCGTTGTGGGGAGCAAAGGCACGGCAAATCCCGCAGGGGATTTGAAGGTCAATGGCGGCGAGGAATGGCGTTATCCCGATAAGGCCATCCAACCCCAGGTTCAGGAACATGTGGACCTCATGAACGCCATCGCCAACGATACCGAGTTGAATGAAACCAAGCAGGTGGCAGATAGTACGTTGACCGCGATCATGGGACGTGAAGCAGCTTACAGCGGTTCTGTGGTTCAATGGGATGACATCCTGAACTGCAAGTATGCCTACGGTCCCGAGCTGATGTATTCGGATCCTTCCAAGCTTACATGGGGTGCATTCCCCACCTTGAGGCCTCCGATGCCCCACGAGCATGATATCTTCGAAAACAACGCCAAGCTTCCCACGATCTAATGACCTTGGAGTACGCGGCTAATTTTAAAATCAAACCAACTACACATGACCAGACATTCTGTTCTTAAGAAAATCTTCATCCCGGGTGCGCTCGGCTTGATTTTATGGGGTGCGGGCTCCCTTTCAACTTTGGCGGAGGTGGATACCAAGCCTCTGAAGGTCTTATTGATCACAGGCGGTTGCTGCCATGATTACAAGGTTCAAAAAGACATTCTCAAAACCGGGCTCGAAGCCAGGGCCAACGTGGTCGTGGATCAGGTTCATACGGATGACGGCAGTACCAAGCCGCCTTTGGCCATCTATGGTAATCCTGATTATGCCAAGGGGTATGACTTGGTCATTCATGACGAATGCGCCGCCGATATGTCCGACAAAACCACGGTGGAAGGTGTTTTAAAGCCTCATCTGGATGGCATTCCCGGCGTCAATCTGCATTGCGCCATGCATTCCTATCGCATCGGCAATCCCAACGACCCGGTTGAAAAGGGAACACCTCATGGATTGTGGTTTGAGTATCTTGGGCTTCAATCCAGCGGTCACGGTGCGCAGGTACCCATTTCGATCACCTTCACGGATCCCAAAAACCCGGTGGTAAAGGGGATGAGCAATTGGGTGACGATTCATGAGGAGCTCTACAATAATGTTCATGTCTTTGACACAGCACACGTGCTGGCGCATGGCGAGCAATCGTTCGAACAGAAAACCAACAATTATGTGACGGTCTGGCAGAACACCTACGGTCCCAAGAAAACCCGTGTTTTCAGCACCACCATCGGGCACAACAACGAGACGGTGTCGGATCCGCGTTATCTCGACATGGTGGCTCGTGGAGTTCTTTGGGCAACCGGTCATCTGAAAGCCGATGGCACCCCATCAAAGGGTTACGGCCCCGGCGGCAAGTAAGAGATTATCACTCTAAAATCAAACCCCGCGTCATGGAATTCATGACGCGGGGTTTTTTTTGTGGGGTGCAGGCTGGTTTAAAAATGGTAGGTAACGATCAGCTTGAACAAGGCTGGAGCGGTAAGTTGCTCGCCGGTCACGTGTTGAAAAACAGGGAGATCCACATCGGCATAGACACTGAATGGGTGCATGTGAAACTCGATTCCCGGTGACAAGAGGATTCGCTGGTAGCCGGAAGAAACCGGGTTGGCAGCATTCTCACCGCTGTCATGACCGCGTTCGGATCCAATGATTTGGGCCACCGGATTGATTTGGACCCGCCCCAGATAAAGGCTTTGGTAATAAATCCCAGCTGCTTGATCGAACTCGATACCGGGCCGATAACCCTCCCTTACCAATGCGGGGAGGTCCAAGTCAGCTTGGGCAAACCAGCTAAACTTTCCGTCTTTTGTCAAATGCTGGCGATGAAATGCTCCCAGCAAAACATCGGTGCTTCCGGTGCCCAGTTCGGTATCGCGATCAATATTTCCAAAGGCATCGTTATGGGTATGGCTGCCGGTGGGAAGTTTGAAGCCGAAGCTCACCCCGGTGGACAAATCCTCCGAGAAACCGGTGTAAATGCCCTTGACGCGGATGTCTCCGATATCACTCCAGTTCGGGGCAGCGATGGTGCCGGGCGCGGCGTCTGGATCTGCTGTGCCTGTTTTGAAGGTTCGGAAATTATAAGGAACCTCTGCTTCGAATCCCCAGGCGCGATTGAAGAAATATTCAACTCCGGAGGTCACGAACGTGGTGCGGATTTCCTTGTCGCTGTTGTTTTGTGAAGGGGAGCGGGAATTGCCGTTCCAATTGATGTACTGGTTTTGGTAGTCGAATTCGACGAATGCCATTCCGCCGGGACCTTGGGGAAACATGGAACTGGTGCCAACATCGAACACTCCGCAACCACAGGCACATGCCGCTGCGTTGTCGGGTGAAACCGATGCCATGCCCATAAATGCTACTGCTGCGAGATTTGAATAAAATGATACACGGGAATTCATATGATTTCTGTTCATTTAACTATTTGAAAAACACCTGATCAGCCATGCAATCGATTGCTGTGCTGAATCAGAAAAAGGACCATGGATTAAAGGATTGAAGCATCCCTTCGCAAGGAAAGCCCCAATTTGAGGGTTCAAGGAATCAAACAAACAGGAATCGAGGGGGAGGAACAGGAGGATTATCGGTCATTGCCTTAGCAGAGGGCAGGGTAACTTCTGTCAGGAAAAAGTGGTTGGGTGGGCTAATGACCAGGTTGGATTTTTGGTTCAGAAACTCTGGTTTCTTGGTTTCGGGCTGGGAATCTGCCTTTTTCTCAGATTGACGACCTTGATCGATTTGTTTGCAGAGGGCACAAGGATGGTGTCCGTCGAAGGTCTTGATGAGTGCGCTGGACAACGGTTCCTCAGTTGCGTTGTCCACGAACATATTGGTCCAGGCGACGGTCTGCAGAACCGCCCAATGGGAACCTGTTGCGCCCATAAAAGCAATAATGAGAAGAATATGACTGATTCGCCTAAGCACTGGGTTTTATATGCACCAGGCCTGGCTCAAAGTCAAGAATGTCGAACCAGACGGGGAATAGCCAAACTGACCCTTCATTGGCTCGTTTACCCTTTGAGAAAGGTCTGTTCTTGAATTAAACCCAGCCATGGCGCTAAATCCAGTGATTATGACGAAATCAGCAGAAGTGAAAATGTCCAAGTGGGGGTATGTGGCCTTTATTGCGAGCGATCTTGTTTTGCTGGGTGTTGCGTGGTTCATCTACAATCAGCACGCTCGTGGTCCTTGGAATTGGATGGAGCTGGGGCTGATGGTTTTTTGCGGGCTGGCGGGTGCCATTCTTGCCGTGACCCCATTTTACCTTGAATATCAGGGAGCGGTAAAGATGGTAGAGACCGGGGCCGTCGTTTCGATGATTTCTCAATTAGAACAGCTTGGGAAAATTTCAACGGACATTCAGGGGGCCACTGCCCTATGGCAGAATGTTCACGAAAGCGCCTCCAAAACGGCGAAGTCGGCAAACGAGATTACTGATAAAATGATGGTTGAAGTGGCTAATTTCACCAAATTCATGCAGGAGTCCAGCGATGGCGAGAGAGCGACCTTTCGACTGGAAATTGATAAACTGCGGCGCGAGCAACATGAGTTTATCCAGATCATTGTGAGGATGCTGGATCATACTTATGCACTTCAACAAGCGGCTGTGAGGTCGGGTCAGCAGGGGTTGATCGAAAATTTATCGAGCTTTCAGGCAGCCAACCGTGATGTGGCGCGTAGAATCGGCCTGGTTCCATTCGCACCTTCTGTGAATGAACCGTTTGACCCCAAAGTCCATCAATCCGCGGAATCTCAATCCATTCCTGAATCCAATGCCCGCATTGTTGAAACCATCGCCACGGGGTATACCTACCAGGGAGCCCTGTTACGTCCTGCTTTGGTGTCACTCCAAAGTGCTGCCGTTTTGCCCGTGGTTGAGAAGGAAAAGCAAGTGGAAACGAAAGTGGAGGCTGCACCTTCCAAGTTGGAAGCTCCAGGTTCGTCTGAGGCGATCGTACGTCCTGATCCGGTTCCGCCAGTCGTTTCCGTTGCTCCCGACATTCACAAGCCGGTCGCCAAGGAGACAAAGGAAGAGGCAAAGGTGGAATCGAGGCCACAGCCCCCCACAAAGCCCGTCAAACAAGCTCCGGCCAAATCGACCCTTGAGCAGGATTTGCTCTGATCATTTGGCCGAATTGCCACTAAGTTTGAACAAGTTCATCTAAAAGTTGTTTCAAGTGCATGACTCGTTTTCCCTTTAACATTTTTAAGAGCCGGATTATCGGTGGAATTTCTGTGGTTCTGCTCTCACTGATACTATCAGTAAGCGCAGATTCCACCACTGACCTGCTTCCGCGAAAATCCGGCGTCAGGCGGCCGAGTATCATCTTGATCGTCGCGGACGGCTTGGGCTGGGGGGATTTGGGGTGTTACGGACAAAAGCAAATTCTAACGCCATTTATTGATAAAATGGCTTCTGAGGGCATGATGTTTCGGCAATTTTATGCCGGAGGATCAACAGGACAATCCTCACGGGCCTCACTTTTGACAGGTAAGACCACTGGACACACCGCCATTCGAGGGGAAGGGGAAGTTCCACTGGGTGCAGAGGAGAGGACCTTGGGGGAATTACTGCATAGTGCAGGATACGACACTGCGGCCATCGGGGAGTGGGGACTGGGGGATCGCCGTGGAGGTGCATTTCCCTTGCAGCGAGGTTTTGATGATTGGTTTGGGTATCTTGGTGAGTCCGAGGCTGAAGAATACTACCCCCTTCAGCTCAGCAGAGCGGACAGGGAGCATGAAAAATATTTTGAGATTGGCGAAAACCGTCATGCCGCCCAGGGAAAATATGCGGATGACTTTTTCACCGAGGCGGGCCAACGCTTCATTCATAACCACAAGCCCGATAGATTCAATTATTTCAAGCCATTCTTCTTGTATCTGCCACTCAACATTCCCCGGGCTAATAAATCCCTGGCAAGCCGGACCAAGAACGGGATGCAGACCCCCGATACAAAGCCTTATTCGGACATGGCATGGCCCGAGCCGGAGAAGTGCAAGGCTGCCATGATAACCCGATTGGATATATACGTGGGTGCAATCATGGAAACGCTCGCGAACGAAAAAATCGAGGACAACACGCTTTTAATCCTGACTAGTTCCACCGGACCTCATGGAGACGGCGGGGTGAAACCGGTTTTTTTCAAGAGTGCCGGTTCGCTCAAAGGCCAAAAGGGGGATTTGTATGAGGGCGGCATTCGCATTCCACTTGTTGCCTGGTGGTCCAAGCGAATCAAACCAGGATCGGTTTGTGACACTCCTTTGGCACTTTACGATCTCCTTCCAACGCTAACCGAACTGGCCGAAGAAACCGCTCCGGCAGGAATCGACGGGATCTCTTTCGTGCCCACACTGGTCGGATTGCCTCAAAATCAAAAACACGATTATCTATACTGGGAAAGTCATCAAAAAGGTTTTTGTCAGGCAATACGAATGGGGGAATGGAAGGGGGTGCGCAGCGGGGTGGACGCGGATCTGGAGCTTTATAATTTGGATCGGGACGCTTCAGAAACCAATAATGTGGCGTCCAAAAATGCTGAAATCGCCGCCAATTTGACTCAGTTGCTAAAAAATGCCCGCAATCCCGATACCCATTGGCCCGCGCTGACTGCCTCCGAGATAGCCGCGTTGCGGTCTGAGAAGTAGTTTTTGGTTTCCACACACCAAAAAGTATGGAGCAATTACCGTTGGTAAACCAATCAGGTTTGCGCTTACATTACCTGATATTATTAGATTTATCTCCGTTCCTCCTTTGCCAAAACCGGGCAATTAGATTGCTATTCTGAGAATGATTTGATACTCGTAAGGGCTTGGCACTATCAAAAATGCCATTGTCACAAAATGTTACGCCGCGACCGACAAATAAAAAATCAGATACAGCAGGTCTTTGATGGCTGTTTGTTTGGTTTGGGGTTCTGGCTGGCTTGGATCATTCGCTCCAACGAATGGTTGATGAACACTTTTAGTTTGGTGCCTGTTCATTCCTTTGCCTCCTATGTTTATCTTTACTTGCTGGTGATTGTGGCGGGCCCCATCGTCCTTGAAATGCAGGGGTTTTACGACCGCCCGTTATTCCCCAAACGCATCACCACGCTTTGGTTTTTGTTCAAAGGCTGTTTTTTTGTCACACTCGCACTGACCTTTACGATCTTCCTGTTTCATTTGGAACTGGCTCGCGGAGTGGGGGTCTTGTTTGGAATCATTAGTTTTGTTCTCATCTGGACGAAGGAAGAGTTGTTTCAGTTGGGACTTCGTACCGGTTTTGCCAAAAAACAATTCCAAAGAAAATTCATCCTTGTCGGAACATCGGAAGAGACCCTGCTGATGCGATCCACGCTGAGTGAAACCCCGGAAGACGGCATCGTGGTCATCGCCGAGATGGATCTGAACAAACAGCCCATTGAAGATCTGACCCGCATGCTGGACGAATATTCGGTAAATGGAGTGATTCTGAACGCACGGCATAATTTCTTTGAAAAGATCGAGAGTGCGATCCATACCTGCGAGTTGGAGGGCGTCGAGGTCTGGTTGGTTGCCGATTTTTTCCGCACGAACATCTCTCATACCAGCTTCGATAATTTTCGAGGAAATCCAGTGTTGGTGTTCCGAAGTGCCCCTGAGGAATCCTGGCATCGCGTGATCAAGGCCTTGATGGATTTTACCGTGGCCCTGCTATCTTTGATTTTGTTGTCTCCCTTACTAATCCTGTTTGCAATTATTATCAAATGGAGTTCTCCCGGTCCGGTTCTTTTTCGTCATCCGCGTTCCGGTTTGAACGGCCAACCCTTTACGATTCTCAAGTTTCGGACCATGGCTGTGGACGCAGAGGAGCGCAAGCAGGAGTTGCTGGCTCAGAACGAAATGACTGGTCCCGTTTTCAAGATGAAGAATGATCCCAGGGTGACTCCCTTTGGGAAATTTCTGCGCAAATATAGCATTGACGAGGTTCCGCAACTGATCAACATCCTCAGGGGCGAGATGAGCATCGTGGGGCCGCGACCGCTGCCGGTGGATGAGGTCAAGCGCTTTGACGACAGGGCTCATCGCCGCCGTCTCAGTGTCAAGCCTGGCCTCACCTGCCTCTGGCAAATCAGTGGTCGCAGTGATGTTGTGGATTTCAAAGAATGGGTTCGTCTGGACTTGAAATACATAGATGAATGGACCATCTGGTTGGATTTGAAGATTATTTTATTGACCGTTCCCGTAGTGCTGAGGGGAACAGGGGCAAGGTAGTCATGATTGGGCGCCCTGTTTTAGATCTCCTCAGGTTATTCCGATGACTGATCGAAACTAAAATTATGTCAAATCCCAAGAAAAAATCAGTATCCAAACCGATTTCCGTCGTCACAGGTGGCGCGGGATTTCTCGGATCTCATCTGGCCGACCTGCTTCTCTCCAAGGGACATCAGGTCATTGCCATTGATAATTTTATTACCGGCTCCGTGGACAACATGGCCCATCTGGCTGGCAATCCTGATTTCAAGTTCATCAAGCAGGATGTGACAGAATTTCTTTTTTTGGAAGGCCCGGTCGATTACGTCTGGCACTTTGCATCCCCCGCCAGCCCGATTGATTATCTGGAAATACCCATCAAAACCTTGAAGGTCGGTTCCTTGGGGACCCACAAAGCCCTGGGATTGGCCCGAAATAAAGGTGCCCGCTTTCTCATCACCTCCACCTCCGAAATATACGGCGATCCTTTGGTGCATCCCCAAACCGAAGATTACTGGGGCAATGTGAATACCATTGGACCCCGAGGATGCTATGATGAATCAAAGCGTTTTGCCGAGGCGCTGACGATGGCCTACCATCGGGAGCATGGAGTGGAAACCCGGATTGTTCGAATCTTCAACACCTACGGTCCGCGCATGCGTTTGAATGATGGGCGTGTCGTGCCCGCTTTCATCAGTCAGGCCCTCAAGAACAAGCCCATCACTGTCTTTGGCACTGGACAACAGACGCGCAGCTTTTGTTATGTTTCAGATTTGATCGAAGGGATTTATCGTTTGATGATGAGTTCAACCACCCAGCCGGTCAATATTGGAAACCCTCACGAAATGACCATGCTTGAATTCGCGTCTGAAATCATCCGGGCTACCGGTTCTCGCAGTAAAATTGTGCATAAACCGCTACCCCAGGATGATCCCAAGCAACGCCGACCCGATATTACGCGTGCAAAAAATCTATTAAAATGGGAGCCAAAAGTGACCCTGAAAGAAGGTTTGGTAAAAACCATTGAATACTTTCAGGAAAGGGTATAATATTTCATCAAAGTTCGACACCGACTGAAAAACACTATAAGAAAAGACCAATTTTGACATCCGCGTTTTCAAGGAATTGGAAGAAACTTTTCTTAAATGAGATTTTGTGTTTGACCACCTGCGATTTTTTCGGTACCCACCCTGCCATGTCATTCTCGGATGCTGTCGGCAATGTGTTGACGGATGGATGCCAGAGGTAAAAGTTGAATGTTAAATAGCAAATCATTCTTAACCGTTGATTTCGGCGCCGGCACTCTAAAGGTCGCCGAGTTTGAGATCAACGAGGCTGGCGGTCTCCTACTCAAGCAGTATGGTCTCAAGTCGCTTGGCGAAGAGGGTGCCAAGGAAGAGACCCTCGAAAAGATTTTGCAGGCTACAATGGATGCATTGATAGCCGAGAAGGGCATTCGCTCGAAAAACGTCAATGTCTGCGCCCCGGGATTTCATGTCTTCGCGAAGTTCGTCAAGCTTCCCCCGGTTGAACCTTCCAAGGTAACCCAGATCATTCAATACGAGGCCCAGCAAAACGTTCCATTCCCCCTGTCAGAGGTGGTGTGGGATTATCAGATTTTGGGATCGACCGCATCCCAGGAACTCGAAGTTCTGCTGGTGGCCATCAAGTCGGAAATTGTAGAAGGCTTGTTCAAGATCACGGAATCCTCCGGATTGAAGCTCCAACTGACGGATGTCTCGCCTGCGGCTCTCTGTAATGCTTTCCGTTATAATTACGGTGATCTGGACGACTGCACGATGTTGTTGGATATCGGTGCGAAAACCAGCAACCTTCTGTTTTTTGAGAAAGGTAAGGTTTTCTCCCGTAGCATCAATCTGGGAGCGAATTCCATCACACAGGATTTCAAGAATGATTCGAAGCTTTCCTGGGCGGACGCTGAAGCCAAGAAGATCAGTGAAGGCTTTGTCAGTTTGGGTGGTGCCTATGAGGAACCTGAGAATGCCCATCAAGCTGCCATATCCAAGATTGCCCGTCAGTTCATGACCCGCCTTCACATTCAGGTCAATCAGACGATGCAATTTTATCGCGGGCAGCAAGGCGGTTCTGCTCCTGTGAGACTTTTCTTATCAGGCGGCGCATCACTCATGCCTTACACGGCGCAATTTTTCGCAGAAAAATTGAATTTGCCGGTGGAATATTTCAACCCGCTTCGAAACGTTCAGATCGATCCCTCTATCAACCTGGAGGAACTTGCCCGAGTTGCACATTCCTTGGGAGAGGTGATCGGCCTCGGACTTCGCAACCTCGCCAACTGCCCGGTTGAGTTGAACCTGATGCCCGATTCAACGCTGAACTGGATTCAGTTCGACCAAAAGAAGCCTTACTTTTTGCTCACAGGTTTCGGTCTCGCCGGAACAATAGGCCTGTTCATCTTGTTGTTTAACAAGGTCACGGCGATTGACAACGAGGAGTTGGAAAAAATCACTGCCGTGGTCACACCGGCCCAAAATAAAGAGGCTCAGCTCAAGACGGCCCTAAAAGATCGCGACCAGGTTTTGGGTGAGGTGAAATTGTTAGGAGACTGGATCAGTCAGCGTTATTATTGGGCTGATGTTTTTGAAGAGCTTCACAAGATTTTGATTCAGGTTGAAACAGATACGTCACACAAACTGGGGACACCGACAGGGGTGTGG
>Ga0214192_1001589_pt1 | contig 12535 bp, 11 predicted proteins | sample TroBogEpilimnion_44_FD_153030 | JGI IMG/M metagenome (GOLD analysis project Ga0214192, IMG submission 153030) | Freshwater microbial communities from Trout Bog Lake, WI - 29JUL2008 epilimnion | ecosystem: Environmental > Aquatic > Freshwater > Lake > Epilimnion/Euphotic zone | place: Trout Bog... | reverse complement strand
TATGATATTTCTAATAATATTTATGATACTAAGGTAAATCCTTCATATGATTTATCAAAAATTAAAAATACTTTAATTGATGCCGTTAAGATTCGTTTAATGGCTGATAATCCCGATGAAATTGGTTTTTTTCTTTCAGGAGGCTTAGATTCAAGTATTATTTGTTCAATCGCATCTAAGCTTTTATATCCTAAAAAAATTAGAACATTTTCAATAGGATTTAAGGATTCTACTGATTTGCCTTATGCCAAGAAAGTAGCTAATTTTATTAATTCCCAACATAAAGAGATTATTATAACTGAAAATGATGCTTTAAGTGTTATCGATGAGGTTATTTATGCTACTTGTTCATATGATATTACTACTATTAGAGCATCTTGTGGACAATTTTTATTAAGTAAATATATTAAAGAATATACAAATATTAAAGTTATTATAAATGGCGATGGATCTGATGAAGTTTTAGGTGGCTATATATTTAATTATTATGCTCCCGACGCTGAAAGCTTTCACAAGTCATGTTTAAATTATACGAAAGAGATTCATATGTATGATGGAAGAAGACTTGATAGATGTATCGCTTATTTTGGATTAGAAGCAAGAGTACCATTTTTAGATGTTAATTTTGTTAAAACAATTTGGTCAATTCCCCCTAGAATGCGAATGCCAAGTTATTCAAATTGCGAAAAGTTTTTATTGAGACAAGTATTCAATGATAATATTCATTTGCCAATTGATTGTTTGTATAGAAAAAAAGAAGCATTTAGCGATGGTATTTCAAGCAAAGATAAATCATGGTTTTCAATTATTAATAATAAGATGGAAAATGAGAATATTAAAGATTTAAAAGGCTGTCCATCAAAAGAAGCATATTATTATAAAAATAAATTTATTGATTTTTTTGGAGAAAGTAGAGTTTCTATAATTCCTCATTATTGGCAACCAAACTTTAAAAATGCCGATGTTTATATTGATCCTTCTGCAAGAGTCTTAAATATTTATTAGATTTAAGAAATAAACGATAAAATAATGTAAATGCAATATTTGCTCGATTCAAAAAAAGAATATATTGATATAATTTTAGATAATATAACATCATCTATTTGTAATTCGATTTATGATATGTATAAATCTTCTAAAAATATTCAAGATTTTCAAAGTAAAATGGCAAATATAAAAAATTGGAATAATTATAATATAAATGAATATTATTTATCTATTTTAAAATTATGTAAAATTAAAAATATTCAACAAATTTTAAATCAAATTATTATTATCAATGTTCAATTAAAAACTGAAAAGAAAAATATAAATCCTAATTCAATTAAATTTATTGACATTGAAGATTTTATTTATAAATGTCTTGTAAATGCCAGTATTTATTGTTGGAAAAATTCTTATTTATTTGCCCATAAAAATTTAAAACCATCTGAAAAACAATATCATTTAAATATAATCGAAAAAAATATTAAAAAAATAATTAAAAGCACTATTCGAGATTGCACACCATTTGATTTTATTTTAGATAACATAACATTCTTATCTGATTTAGATCCTATTAGAAAATCAGTTTTTACAACAAATGAAGAAATTAAAAATATATTTCAAGATTATAATATTGAAGATAAACCATTAAATAAAATTTTATTAGATAAACAACCAGATGAATTAGAAGATGAATTAGAAGATGAATTAGAAGATGAAGAAGATGAAGAAGATGAAGAAGATGAAGAAGAAAGTGAAGAAGATGAAGAGGAACAAAGTGAAATTGAAGTAGAAGTTAAGAAAGATATTGATGTAAATGATGAAGATGAAAAAAGAGAAATTTATATAGCAAGTGATAATGAAAGTATTCCAAAAAATAAAACTGAAAAAAAAGAAGTTAAACCATCGGAACAATCAGAAGATATTTCCGATGAAAGTGTAAATTTAAATGATTCTGATGATATAGAAAGTATTAAATCAATAGATATTCCAGAAATTCATCCTATCAGAAGTGATAATGATGTTAGTATAAAAGAAGAAAAATTAAATATTAAATCACCAATACCAACTAAAAGAAGTGATAAAAAACTTCCAAAAAAATTAAAGAAACCTATTACTCGAAGTGATAGCGAAGAACTTACTGATAAAGAAGAATCTATAATAAAAAAATCTAAAAACTTGAATGGTTCTAAAAAAAAATTGGTATTTGCCACAAATTCTTCAAGTGAAGATGAAGAAAAAACAAATGTTACAAATAAATTATATAAGTCGGAAGATAGCGATGATGATGAAGAAAATTATAATGTTAAAACTATTAAGATTAATTCATCTTCCAGAAGTCGTTATTATAGTTAAGCACGGCTTGTTTTACAATTACTATAATATACACAAATTTTCATAACAAATCTTGAAATTAAAGAAGTTGTTATTATATTATTATTTTTGTCATATAGATTAAAATTTAATCTAGTTAGTTGTGATACAGTTGGATTTATTACATAAATATTTTCACTTGAATTAAAATCATTATAAATAGTTGTCATACCTTGACTTGTTGTATTAATATTATTAGTATTTAATATAATTGAATCAAAATAACTTATATTTGTTGTAATTCCTTGTGATTTTGTTAAAACTGTTGTTAGACGATTATAATTATTTAAATCAATAAAAACACTATCTAAGTTGGTTATTTGTGTGGGATCTCCTAATGTTGTTGCTGATATTGATAAAGCTGAATAAATTATTTTAATTTTATAAACGTCTCGTAAAGGTTCTGTTAAATTTACATAAAAACTATAATTTGTAGTAGAACCTGTAAAATTAGCATTAGAACTATCTACTAATATTATTTTATAATCAATTGTTTCACTCATATCAGATATTATTTATATTAATAATATATTATTAATTAAGAAATAATACAACACTTTTCAGAATTTATTTTTGTCAAAGAAGTTAATTTAATTTTATTAATCGAATTTATAAAAACTTTTGATTTCTTATTATAATCATTTGAATTATTAAGATATTTATAAATATTATTTTTCATATATATCAAGTATTACTAACACTTACATTTATATAATTTTTATCTAAATTTTTATTTTCTGTTGTAAATGTTATAGATGGTGTATTTGCCGGTGTAGTCGTAGGAGTTTGCACATATTTATCATTAGAACAACATCCTGGTTTATTACATAATTCAACAATATCTATTGAAAGTGAAGTAGGTAAACTTAATTTTCCTTCATATTGTTTTTTAATTCTTTTTTTTACAGAAGCAGGAAATGTATATTCCATTCCGTCATAAATTTGATCATAATCTTCAATAATATTTGTTATAAATTCGCATGTAATTCTATCTGAATCATTTGTAAGTTTATTGTCAATAACATGAGATAATTTATTAAATTTACATTTTACTTGATTAAATAATTGAATATGTTCATAAACTTTAAAATTAGATATTAATGATAATATTAATCCAGTAGAAGAATTAAGAATTATATTTAAAACTTTTAATAAATCTTGGTCGACTATTATAGCATTTATTATAACCATAGCAGAATTTGTAACAATTAGAGGAATATTTATTAAATTCTTAATAAATGTAAAATAATTATTAGATTCTTCTGCTAATACTGAACTTATGAAAGCTTTATCTTTATATTGGATTAATAATTCTTTTTGTTGTTCTGTTATCGGCATTTAACCTATATATATAATATTATAAAATTATTATAATGAATGTTGAAAAAAATTAATAAAATATTCATTATAAATTTAGATAAAGATGTAAAACGCATATTAACAATTAAACAAATATGAATTTAAAAATTATGAAAAAATCACAGGAATTTATGGAAAACAATTATCAATCGATGAAATAAATTATTAGCATCGAAAAGTGTGGTTGGTTGTGGTTTATCACATATTAAACTTTGGCAAAAAATTGTTAATGAAAATATAGAATTATCATTGATTTTAAAAATAAACTTAATAATCTATTTTGAATATTCCTAATAATTATGACATGATTTATTTTTCATAATAAATATTTAAAATTATATAATATTAATGATTATAAACTATTAGTTATATAATTACATTAGATGGTGATAAAAAACTTATAAATAAAGTTAGTTATCATATTTCTTTTAAATCAATTTTGAATTATAATCATCTAAATATTATTTCTGTTAAAGATCCATTGGTATATCAGACATTTGAAGATAGTAATAATACAGAATTTCCATTAATTTATTAATTGATAAAGATTTATATAAAACATGTTTACTAACTATTAATTTTTATTTTAATAAAATTATTGATGTGGCTGTAATTATATTGGTTGCCAAATATATTTACAAAAAAAACAATAAAATTTTTGAGAATTTATTTATTTTAATTTTAGCTTGGATTACAAAACTGATATTATTTTAGAATGTAGATATTTAATCATTGATTCCCATCTATAATTTGTTAAAATATGTTGTCTTCCTTTTGTTGCATGTTTATTCATCAATTCCGGATTACTAAAATATTTCCAGAAAGCCTCAGCAAAATCATGTGGATCGCATAATTCTGCTATTCCCCCAATATTATTATTTTTACAATCTAAATATATATTTACCTTAGGTTTAATAATTATTGAAATACCTTCATTTAAAAATTCTCGCATACCTCCAACATATGATGATACTTGTGCTTTACCAATTGCCAAACCTTCAAAACCACATAATCCAAAACCTTCACCGTCTGCCGAATTTACTCCAACGTCACAAGCATTATATAAAATATTAATATCACGATCTGATAATTGTTGAGGCATTTTAACAGGAACAATTGTTTGTTTAGCATATTCATAAGGAATACCGCGTAATTTACATTCATTTTCTAAAACATCCATTAAATCCCAATAACCATCTATTATAGTGCCAACAACAAGTTTAATAGGACGAGATGTATATTTATTAATCTTACAATCGCTTTTATTAAGAGTCTTTTTAACATTAACTAAATAATGTCTTTCTACAAATTCTGCCCATGCTATTATTGTCGTATCCCATCTTTTTCTTGGCTGATTTCTATTTAAATTTAAGACCATAAAATCTTCATCATTATATTCATAATATAATCTTGCGACAGATTGATCTATTGGATAATATAAATTATGATCAAAACCATGAGGAAATATATAAATGGGCATATCTGGTTTTATTCCAAGTTTATAAGCTATTTCTTTCCAGTAAGGTGTAAAAGCAATAATACCATCATAAAAAGTATTTAATAATCCTATATAATCTTTTCTTTGATAGGCATAAACTTGATCCATATATGAAAGTAGTTTAAAATGAGGCTTCATATTCCAACATTCATTAACTAATGTAGCAGTTAAAGCAGATGTAATTATAGCATCATTAAAAATTATAATAATATCTTGTGGATGTTTTTTTATATAATCGCCAATTTCTTTTTCCCCAAATCCATTTCTCTTAGGATCTTCACTAGCATAAGCATCGTGAATAACAACTGATGGATGAATATCACTTCTTAAAAATGTCTGATTTTGATTATGATTAAAATTTTGAAATCCATAAATTGTTAACTCGATATCATCATAAGTACCCAAATATTTCGTTATATAATACATAACACGACTATAACCATTGCTTTGATGTATATGAGTTCCTGCCCATAATATACGTTTTTTACCATTTTTTGATGGATACCACCAATTATTATTATTAATAATTTTCTGAACTTGTTCTTTATCAGAATTTATATTTAAGTTCTGTATATTTGATATTATATTAGTATTATTAGAAGGATTAAGAATTTCTATCATTTTTATAAATATATGTAAAAAATCTTTAAATCAATATATGTTCATAATAAGGTTGTAAAATCTTTTCCATTAAAATTTCAGGTGTTATTTTATCATTATTTTCTAAAATTACATTCAATAATTGTTCTGAAAATCCTGAAATAATTGATGTATTTTCATAAGTATTATCAATTGGAAAATTGTTATAAGTTCCATTTAAGTTCCAATAAATTAATTCAGGAACATTTAGACCTTTTTCAATAAATTTATTCATAAAAATAGTATGTGATTTTTTCATATCAGAAGTTTCATTATTTTCATTTGCGGATTTATCAAATTGCATATCAGTAAAACAAATAATCTTCTTATAAGAAGTTAAATTATTTTCAATAATCATATCAGCAACTTTAATAAAATCAGTATTTAATCCAAATGGAGATTTCATAATTGAAGTAATTTTTTCAGATAATGTTTCTCCTTTAATTGTAAAAAAAACTGGATCTTTTGAAAATGTAATGACTTTATTATGTAAAAAGTCCTTATTAATATGTGCCAATAATAAACCGAGAGCAACTGAAACATAAATAGGTTTAACTTGAAAAGCGCTATTAAACATAGAACCAGAAATATCAACAATTGGTATAATTCCTTCAAATTCTTTACCATCAAAAGTATTTAAGAATGCTTTCCATTCAAGTTCTAATGTTTCATCAACTTCATCCATTTTAAAATATTTTGTTTTAAGATCAATATATTTCTTAACAATTTCATGAGGCAATAAACCAGTAACTTTCAATTTAACTTTATTTTCTGCCACATTTTTAAGATATTCTTGATATTTTTCTTGATCATTTTTAATAAATGCTTTCTTATATTTACTTAGTGCCTTTGCTGGAAGTTTTTCATATTCAATAAGTTCCCATTGTTTATTACACATTTTTGTCTCAACCAAATCAAGTTTTTTACGAAGAGGACTAATATATTCTTTACGATATTTTTGTTGATAATCTTTAATTTGTGGAAAAAGATGTTTTACAATTTTAATAACATTTTTCTCATTTGGATTAATAGCCCATTTAGCACATAATGAAATAGGTTGTCCCATTTCAAGACATGTTTTATCATACTTCAATTGATTCGCAAATAATTCATATTCGAAGTTATTCTTTTTTGTATTATTAATAATATAATTAACATCTTTCCAACATCCATATTTATTAATATAAGTCTCTAAATTTGCTTTATAAACTACTGGATCTTTCTCCTTCAACCAAATAAGACAATAATTACTAACAGTCTTTTCCTTCTTCCCTTTTAATCTATCTCTTGAATTAAAGATGATAGCGACTGTTTTTAGTTTATCTTGTTCCCATGATTTATTTAAATAAGTAAGCAATTGTTCTTTATTTACATCCCTTACAAGCTGAATAAATAAATCTAAAATTGGGTTGTTTGTTGTTTTAAATGTGTCTTCTTCAATATCTGATATTATTTCATCCATATTATTTATAATATAAATGCATTATTTTTATATATTTTTTATAATATAGTATAATGAATAAAAAAGAATTAATTATTGAAATTAAAAAACTTTATCCATATTTCAAAAATTTACAAAAAAAGAAAGTAGCAGAATTAAAAGAAATTTATGAAAAAAACTGTGACAATTTTAGTCTTAAAAATGAAAAAAATAGTTGTTATATGGATGCTTTATTTGTAGCCTTATTTCATGATAAAAATAAATATATAAGTGATCTATTTTTTAAGTCTGATTTAAAGATATTCGATAATCAAAGACTTAATATAATTGCCGCTAATATTAAACAAGAACTTGAAAATATTTATAATAGGTTATTTAATGTTGGCTCAACAAAACATTTAACATGTAGTAATTTGAGAAAGTTATTTAATGATTTTTTTAAAATTAATTATCCAACAATGCGTATAGGATGGAAAAGAGATCAATTAGAACCATTAGATGTTATAAATATTCTTGATGATATAATTATTTTTAAAAAGAATTTGAAAATAAATACTAAAATTTACGGAACTAATAAAAAAGGTAAATCAATTGTATTAAGTAAACTTAAAATGATAAGTGATAAAAATATAACAACAAATAATTTTAGTTCTTTTATATCTATTGATAATTTATTGTCAAATGACAAAATATATTTAAAGAAGTTATTTCCAAAAACTATAAATGATGTTAAGTTTGATGAAGAAAATTTATGGAAACCATATTCGAAAAATAGCAAAGAAATTTATAGTAGAAAAATAGAAAAGGTAACTTATTTATCATCAAAGTTATTATTTATAAGCGTTAATAGAATATTTAAGATGGGTTCACAAGAAGCTGAAAAAATAGATTCAAAGATTATACCAACATTAAAACTTAAACTTAAAGATAATGATGATAATTTATATCTTAAATCAATAATTATTCATCATGGATCTGCTGGCGGCGGTCATTATACTACTTTATTTAATTGTAAAGGAAAATGGTATGAATATGATGACATGAAATCTTCTATTGATTTAATTGGTAACTTTGAGGATTTATGTGAATATAATGATAATTATTATTTAAAAAATTGTACAAATATTATTTATTATTAACAAGTCCAATTATTTTTATTTCTACATAAAGGACACAATGGTATATAAATTTCATCTGTATTTTCATAAAAACAATCTTTGTTACATATTTGATACCAACAGTCATTGCAGACCATATGTTTACATTTTAAAATAATCATTTTTGTATCTTCAAGACAAACAGGACAATTATTAATAATATCAGTAATTTCATGACTACCTAATTGAATCGCACAATTAGCACTCATACCATTATAAGAATCTAAAATCCATTTAGGAACTTTTTCATTACAAAATTTATAATTTCTACATCTAATTGGAAAACAACAGATAGAATAACAAAAACCATTATGGTGTCTATGTCCGCATGTACATTTTTCATCATATTTATTTGTATCTTCATTAAAACATTCACAATAACATTCTTTGATACATGTTCCATCACCATTACAATTTAATGATGACATTAAGTATATTTTTTAATCATAAGTTATTATTTAAATCAATTAATAAAAAATGAAAAATAATATCTAATTTTTTTATTCATATAAAAATGCTAAAAACTGAATATGAATTATCAATCAATGATATTAATACACGAATTAAAAAAGAGGTTTGTTATAAAACTTTGAAAGAATTAAGTGATCTAAATTTAATGCCTAAATATAAAGAATGTATTTCTGTAAAAAATGAGATTAAAAAACTGGGAGATATATTAGAAGTATATGTTAATGAAGTAATAAAACAAAAAATAATAGATGATTATTTATTAACATTAATACCAGCAGGAACAAAAGGATCTATAAGAGGCAATAAATTTAATAATATTGTAAAAGAATTTATCATAAATTTATCATTAGATATAACAAAATTTGAAATTTGTTTTGAACAAAAGTGTGAACATCATTTAACATCTGAAATTCCAGATTGGTATATTTTAGAAAAAAAGAGTAATAAAATTATTATTGGTATGAATCAATTAGATTTATGGGGAGGAGGACAGCAAATTAATAGAGGTTCAAAATACTTAGATGACAATAAACATAATAATGAAAATAGTAAACTATTATGTGTTGTATGTAATGAAATACAATTTAAAAGTGAAAGAAATAAAGTATATAAACTATTTCAAAAAGGATTTAAAAATAATACATTGTGTTATTTAAATAACTTACAAAATATAATTAATTCATATTTTAATTTAGTAATGGATTAAATTTAAATATTAATTCTTGTTTTGAAATTGATTTTGGTCCAACTGTATTATTAAAATCATAATTGATTGAAGATAATTTATTAATATTATCAGTTATAGATTTATCATTTGTAAATTTTATAAAATAATGTGATTGAATACTTTTTTTATCAATATTTTTATCTATTGTTCCAGCATTAACACCTACGCGTCGGAATGATATATCAGGATTTTCTGTTTTTTCAACAAACATAAAATTTAATGGTTCTAATTTTTCATTTACAATTCTATTAAAATCTTTTTTTTCCCAAATTTGAAATATACATGGAACGTTATATTCAATTTTATCTACTAAAAATGATTTATCTGGTAAATCAATTTCGAATATGAGATGAAAATTTAATGAAAATGATTTTTTTAAACTATCTTTTTTAAAGCTTTTAGGTAATATAAATGAAATAGTATCACAAAATTCGCATGATTTTTTTATAAATTTAATTGCCATTGAAGACTGACGACCAAATGGCGGATTACCTATTATATGAATTTTACTAAATTTATCTTTAATAGTATTATAATCATATAATAAATAATCTTGTTTTATAATTTCATTATTATCTGGTTCTAAATCGTAAAATATAAAATTATTTGATAATGATTTTATTCCTAAAATAAAACCACCATTACCAGCACTTGGTTCTATAATTAAATCATCGATATCTATTTGAATAGTTTGTTTAACGAAATTTAAACAAGACTCTACAACAGTATCTTTTGTATAATATTTATCAATTGTATTACGATTTAAACCTTTTTTTTGTTTAATTTCCATATTTTATTCTTCTGTTAATTTGAATAATATTTAAATCATTTTTTTATGTGATAAATTATATAAAGATTATTTATAATAATATTATTATCTTGTAATGGGGTCGCAAATTATACCAACAGCAATAATTTCTCAAATATAGAAACCCAGATGGTATAATGTTTTCTATCTTGTATAAGATAATTCCAGCAATTTCATTTTAAAAGTTTGTCTTTCGGTGCGTAATTATACCAACAGCAATAATTTCTCAAATATAGAAACCCAGATGGTATAATGTTTTCTATCTTGTATAAGATAAATCCAGCAATTTCATTTTAAAGATGACCTATCCTTCGGAATATAATTATGCCAACAGCAATATTTTTTAATGATAAAAAAGATGGCATAATGTTTAATTATTTGACAATTTTAAACATAAAAAAATTGTTTAGGATTAATAAAAATATGTTTTTGATATTTTATCTTGTAGATAAAGATAATTCCAGCATTATAAGTTATTATTATTTGTTTTTATAATTTTACCTATGTTAATTATAGGTAAAATTGGACAACATTCCCATAAGTGGTTTTTGAATAAAGTTTGAATTTTATATTCAATCGGATATAAATGTGTTAAACCAAATTTAACATCTTTCAAATATTTTTGATGTTTTTCATCAATCAAATCAATACTCTGAATTGGTAATATTAATAATAATTGTTGAAAAGGTTTTAAATAACTACCATTTAATTTTATTTCTTCAATTGTATTAACTTTAAGAAAATTACTAACATCTTTTGCTGTTGGTGGATAATTATAAGGATAATACCATGTATAATCTAAATCCATCTTTTTATAATAATTATAAGTCCAGTAAATTCCCTTAATATACATTGAAGAAGCTGTTGATATAGAAAGACTATCAATATTTATATTAATATCAAATAATCTTTTATAATAATAATAGCGCCATTTTTTAGAATCATTAAACATTTCGCTTAAAATAGGATCTTTATTTTTAATCGCATATTCTTGTGAATTACAACTATAATCTCGTGGTTTTTTCTCGATGTCTTTTGTAATTTGAGAAATAATATCATTATCTTCTGTTTCGGCAATTTTATTAAATATTTCAGTTAAAGTTTCTTGATTAATTTTATTATTATCAACTAAACTTCCATTATTTTTAATAGATAATTCAGTAATACTAATTAATTTATCTAATCCACCAGATTTAATATTCAAATTTAATATATGGGGAATGAAATCATTTCCAAGAATAGAACACATAACACAATAACTTTCAATTAAATTAACATCATTCTCTATAAGCCATTTTGGTTTTAATTCAGATATTAAAGCAGCTTTTAAATTATCAATATTAACATAAGTAATTTGTCCTTTATTTTCTCTCATTAAATGAATGTTATTTTTTCCAGATATTAATGATAATATAATTAAATCCGCATCAAGACCATTAATAACTATTGGTTCATTTGAAATATTATCTTTGATTAAATCGAATATTTTATGTTCTCCTTCGCCACTTTCATTACTTCCACTGAAAATATAAGTTGTATTATTTGATTTAATATAATCGTCTAATTTTTTCATAAATTTCGTTCCAGGTGAAATACAATTTGTATCCCATTTTGAAATAATCTTATCAATCTTATTTTTATAAACAGTTAAGTATCTTCTCTTTCTTTGCTGAATAATCTTAGCAAATGGCGCGACGCCATCAATACAAATTAATAATTTATTTGGCTTATATAAAGAATTATAATCATTGATTTTATTCCATAAATTAGTAATTAATTTATCTTCGTTTGTTTCATTAATTGCTTCACCATGAATAATTCCATTAAAATCTATCGCATATATATTAATATTATCTGGCAATTGACTACTGATAATATTTTTATATTTTGTCGTAAGATAATAAAAATAATAAGGAATGCCCATTTTTTTGTATATTTAATTAATTAATAATTTATATTTATATAAATCATTTTTTTATTCTTTCTTTTCTTATAGAATAGGAATATATAAATAATGGGATTTTATGATGCTTTCTTTGGCTCAGAACAAACACAATATACTGCTTATGCTATACTT
>Ga0214192_1001588_pt1 | contig 12542 bp, 11 predicted proteins | sample TroBogEpilimnion_44_FD_153030 | JGI IMG/M metagenome (GOLD analysis project Ga0214192, IMG submission 153030) | Freshwater microbial communities from Trout Bog Lake, WI - 29JUL2008 epilimnion | ecosystem: Environmental > Aquatic > Freshwater > Lake > Epilimnion/Euphotic zone | place: Trout Bog... | reverse complement strand
TGTGATCCGCGAGCCTCTCGCTGTCAATGATCTTGCCATCATGCAGCTTCCGCGCACTCGTCCCGGCTATGTTGAGGTTGAGACCATCCTTCTCCATAAATCTGGGGAGTTCGTGTCTGAGACGTTGGAGATACCAGTCACGAAGTTTGACGCGCACGGGATTGGCTCTGGCATCACCTATGCCCGCCGCTATGGACTTATGGCTGTGCTGTGCCTTGCGTCTGTTGATGATGACGGCAATGCTGCTGTGGAGCCTAAGCCCGCCGCTAGGAAGACTGAAATCAGTCAAGAGGAAGCTGGAACTTTGAAGCGCGCTCTTGTCATGGCCGCTGGAATGGGTAGAAATGAACTCAACACTGCTTGGGGTAGGCTTACACAAGAACAGCGCGCATTGTTTGATAAAGAGACGGTAGATAAGCTAAAGGAAATTGCTGCCGCTGCGAATGCTAAGAAGAAGGATGATGAATAATGGAACAGCGCACTGAGGAATGGTACAACGCCAGACTGGGACGTGTTACTGCGTCTCGTGTGGCGGATATTGTCGCCAAGACGAAAAACAGCTACAGCGCATCACGCGCCAACTACATGGCCGAATTGATTTGCGAGCGTCTGACTGGAGTGAAGGGGGATTCATTTCAGAACGCCGCAATGCAGTGGGGAGTGACAACCGAACCGCAAGCTCGCGCAGCCTATGAGGCTAGTATCGGAGTTTTGGTTACGGAGATCGGTTTCATTCCCCACTTTGCTATCGACGCATCTGGCGCGTCACCTGATGGTTTTGTGGGTGAGGATGGGCTTATTGAGATCAAATGCCCTAAGACCGCAACCCACATCGAGACGCTTTTGACAGGAACAGTTCCTGCCAAATACATCACACAGATGCAATGGCAGATGGCTTGTACGGGCCGCGCATGGTGCGACTTCGTGTCATATGATCCGCGCTTGCCGGAAAGTATGCAGCTATTTGTGAAGCGGGTTGAGAGTGACCCTGACATGATCGCCTATCTTGAGAAGGAGGTTCTGATCTTCCTTGAAGAGATGGATGAGCAAATTTCCAAACTTGAGGAGTTGTACAATGGCCTATGAACAGCGTGAAAATAGCGGCTCGACCTTTAAGAACAAGAACCCGCTTGGGGAAAACTCAGCCACACTGACTGGAAGCGCGCTCATTGGTGGCGTTGCTTATTGGATGTCGTCATGGGTGAAGACCGACAAGAATGGCAACAAATGGATGAGCCATACTTTCAAGCGCAAGGATGCTGCCGCGCCAGCTAAGGTTGAAATGACCAACAACCTTATTGACGACGACATTCCGTTTTAGGGGATGGCATCATTCTGATGGATGTCCTGACCCCCAAGGGCCAAAGATCACGTCAGCATGAAGATCGAGCTGTCAAAATATGGCTTCATCACTTTCCAACATACTCTTATGTCGAAACACCAAAGGACAAGCCTGCTGTCGTTGATGCTGTCCTAAGTGTGAACAATAGCATCAAGGCGGTAGTGGAAACGAAGTGTCGCAATATCACATTGTTTGATCTTCAAGGTAAGCTCAACAATGAGTGGCTGATGACACACGACAAGATGATCAAGGGGTCTGAGATTGCTTCTGCTCTGTCAGTCCCCTTCATCGGGTTCCTATATCTGATACAGGACGAAATCCTCATGTATCAGAAGCTATGGGAGCCAGAAGCTGGATGGGTGTGCAGTATGGCAATCCGTCCAAGTTGGACGCAAGCGACTATCAATGGTGGGAAAGCATTGAGATCGAATGCCTTCATTGATATGTCTAAGGCAACGCAATTGAGGAAGGGATGAGATGGACACACAAGAGGAAGCGTACATATCTGAGCAATATCGAATAGTAGCTAAGGCATGGGTTGAGGCTGACTCAGCGGCCAACCTTCTGGAAGAAACTAAGTCTGCCGTTCTGGCGCGTATGATGTTGTCGTATGGCGACATGCCAGTGAGTAGGGCAGAGATGGCTTCCAAAGGCTCCAATGACTGGCGTGAGTTCATAACGAAGATGGTAGAGGCACGAGAAAAAGCGTCTCTTCTAAAAGTTAAGCTAGAGTACATCAGGATGAAATTTCATGAGTGGCAGTCCACAGAGGCGTCACGCAGAGCGGAGATGAGATTATGAGCAGTCAGGCATCCAACATGATTGACGACACCATTGAAGAGATCAATGATGCGTTGGAAGAAGTTAAGATCATCATTGCTATTCATGAGAAAATCGTATCCCTCATGGAGGAGCATCCTCTTGAAATCAAAATGGCGACCCTCAACATGACCATTACCAGAACCATCGTTGACTCTTCAGATGATTATAAGGATGCACTCGCATACATAGCTAAAAATGCTGCCATTATGGTCAGAGCGGTTGACCAAATCTTTGAAAATTCTGCTCAAGAAGAAGATGAAGATGACGCGCCAGAAACAGAAAAGCCGACCCATTGATCAAGCGCGTCCGCATCACTGCCAAAGGTAGGGCTGACATATTCCTCCGTCATGGGGGAATGTGCCACCTTTGCAAAATGAAGGTGTCTCCGGGCGAAGAATGGGATGTAAGTCATGATATCCCTTTGGAAGCTGGCGGCAAAGACGATGAAAGTAACTGGCTCGTTGCTCACCGAAAGTGCCATAGGGTCCATACTAGCACCGTTGATATGCCTTTAATTGCAAAGGTTAAGCGCATCCATCAAAACCACATCGGAGCCAAACTGAAGTCTAGAAATCCATTACCGGGCAGCAAAGGCTCTCAGTGGAAAAAGAAGATGGATGGGTCCGTAGTAAGGAGAGAGTCGTGAGATTTATGATCACACTGAATATGCCAGCATATGAGGGACGGCTGGTGCATCAAGTGACCCTTGATATGCCAGAAGTTAAATCTCTCAGAGACCTCTGTGTGTTGATGAACCGCGATGAGTTCATTCTTGGCAGACACTGGTATCGACAAAAAAACCCAGAAACCCAAAGGGCGGAATGGGAAGACCGTAATGAGATCATCTTGAACACTGCCCACATTGGCAAAGTAGCAGAGTTCATTGATATGGATGAAGAGTACTACAACAATCTCACGAAGGATCGGGTCTCGTTCACTAGGACAGTGACGTTGGGACCGCGTAGGCCAATCCGGCCATAAGAAGGGGAAAAACTATGGACTATGCTGACTTTATGAAAGACGCCGCCCGCATCTTCAACGAGCGCAACCCGCGCTATGGCGACATGCGTATTGGAATGGACCGCGTAGCCACTATGGCGACCATCATGACGGGCATTCACCTGACCGCACATGATGTTGCCCTTGTCCTTCATGCTGTGAAGCTTTCACGGCTTGGAGGAGACCGCGCCAATCCAGACCATTACGTCGATGGGATCAACTATCTGGCGTTTGCGGGCGAACTGATCCAACCGGACGAAATCCCGCAGGCGGATGGCGCGTCTCAAGTCCAGACAGACATTGAAGATGGCATGTCAAAAATCACTTCAATGTTTGCCAATGCCAATCACGGCTAAGAGCTAATAACGATGGCGGCTTAAGTAGCCGTCATCACCCATATGAGGACGCAATATGGTATTTGTCTCAAAAGTAGAAGCCTGCAAGAATGACATCCTTAAAATGTGGGAAGAAGGATTGTCTGGTCAACAAATAGCTGACAAGATCGGGACGACTCGCAGCGCAGTTATGGGGAAGCTGCATCGTATGCGAGAGCAGAAGATCATCACCTACAAAAGCGTTGCGTCAAGGATGGCTGCTGTGAAACATTCAGTCCGCACAAAAGAACGCTCACGATTGAAAGAGGAGGGTGTTGATCCTGTCGAGATCGAGAAGGAGCTTCCTCCAATCACCTACGAAGAAATCCTCAAGCCCCTCATCATAGAGGCAGAAAAGAAGCCCACTAGCATTCCTGTCAAGTTTGAAGACCTTGGCCCGTTTTCTTGCCGATATGTCGTTGAAGGCATATTTGCAAAGGACTTCCTGTTTTGTAATGAAGTCAAAAAGACTGGAAGCTCATATTGTGTTGAACATCACTCAAGATGCAAAACGACTCTGCCAATCTACCGAAAGAAGGAACAATCAAATGATGCTACAGCTAAACCCTCAAATCCCAGTCTCCACCCCTCACGGCAAGGGACTAGCTCAGGTGCTGATAGATTACGGGCCAGAGCATGACATCGTTTGGGTTGTCTTCCAGAACGATACTGCTGAGATTTGGTGCTGGAACAACAAGCATGTGAAGGCTCAAAACAACATCACGTTTGATCGAACGACAAAGAATCGAAACTCTGGGAAACCCGTTGACAACGAATAGGGCTATGCAAAGATAAGTTTCCAAAGAATGGTCTTTGGGTTTTCAAACCGGAGTTTGAGCGCCCATCCCCTGCCTGTGGAGTTCGAAAACGCACCACTTGCCCCAGCCCGTTCAATCGAGCTGGGGTTTTTTATGAACCAATCATCGGAGTGAGTTTCCTCATCTCGATAGCGGCAAAGGCTTCCATAGATCGCCTTTGCTCACTCTCTCTCACAACCTCATTTCTGAAGCTCTCCGTAGCAGCCGCGCCGCTTCTGGCTTGCTTTGCAACTTCGATCTGGAGCATCGGCATAGACGCTATGGCGCACATCCAATCGTCAACTTCTTGACCTGTTTGAGGATGGGTTCCACGTAGTTGAGTGAACCATGCGCACTGAAGCTGTACGCAATCCTTCTTGATCAAAGGACAAAACGTTCCGCGCTTGAGTTCCATTGTTAGCTCTTCGTGCAAATGATGATGTCGGCATAGGCAAGGTTTGGGATTGTGTGGTTATGGCTACCGCCGCCACCTGTGTACTGGATTGATATTCCTGTTACGGCTGACCAGTTATATGGCGTGTCAAAACCCGCATTATTAGGAACATATGGGGTGCTATTAAAGGTATCTGGAAATGCTGCCGCGTTCATCCCGCCATGTACGTGCCCCGGATCATTGACGCCGTGACTATGCGATGGGATTTGAGATGTAGTAAGCGTTGTGCTTCCAACAGTGTTAGACCCGCTAAAGAGGTTACTTACACCGTTTCCAGTTGTGTACCCGCCACCAGAGCCACTAACTACCCGCAAGGAGTAATCGTTCAGGCTTGTATTTTGTGTCCACCCGGTAGGTGCTGCCGCTTGATAGAAAAGCATACTTGTCCCAGAGGGGATAACGGAAGCCGTCGTCTGGATGCTACCATCAGGGAACTTCAGGCCACCAGAATTGATGGCAACATTAGTCCCATCAAATGTGAAGCTTGAAGACGCAGCCAAAAATCCGTTACCATTGTACTGGATTTGCGTATTTGATCCAGCAGCGCCGACCGGACGAGAATCCGCAAGGTAGATGTTTGTTCCATCGGAATAGATAATGCTGGCGGATGCTCTAGCAACGACAACGCTTGCGCCGCCACCGCCGGACAGGATCGTGACGGTCCATGGACCACCACTAGAGTCCGTTGTTGTATTTCTGACAATCCACTGGCCGCCCACGCCGGACGGGATGGTGTAGGTAACGCTAGACGCCATTGCTCCAGCAATGGAAAGGATCAAAGACCTGTACTGGGTTGTGGTTAGAACAGCGCTCCCGGATGTCGCATTGAGGGATGTTGCGCCTCCGAAAGCCTGATCTATGACACCAAGATCAGCATTAACTGGCACGTTCCAAGTATCAATGTAAGCGCCGTTGGCAGGCTGCTCCAGAGATTTGTTCGTAGTGAACGATGATGGCATGGGTCAGTTCCCAAAGTTCTGGTTGGCAATCTCAAGCGCACGGGCCACATGAGTGTCGTCAGCGTTCAAAAGGGGTTCAGTCCTTTTGTTGACCAACTTCTTGGCGCGTTCAACGTCCGAGATCAGCTTATCACATACACGTCCGCCAGTCGCGCGAGCGATGGGTTGTTGATATTGATTCGGAGCATTTCCTATGGGGTTGAGAGCCTGTGCGCCAATCAAAGGAACAGGCCTTTTCAACGCATTGGCAACTGCTTGGCTCTTCACTGATGGCGTATATGACGGCAATGGCGCAGCAATGTTCCTTGCGCCAACCCGGCTCGCCGCAGTTCCCGCTGTTCCAGCTAGTGCGGACTTCCAAGGGACGCCACCACTGATTGTTGACTCCAGAATGGCTGTAGCAAGAGATGGCTGCTTGCCAGATTTGGCAGCCAAATTGTCAAGCTTCTGTCCGAGCGGCCCTGTTTTTGTATTGAACGCGCCAAGATTGTGAAAGGCATCTAGCATGTCTCTAGCGCCACCGCTTCCCGGCTGACCAAAGATCAAGCTCTTCCCATCAAGGGTTGGATTGGTTGGGCTTGATCGGAAATATCCATCATACAACTTATTGAAGTTGTTGTAGGTGAACTGTCCATTAGGTGCCAGATCGGAGGCATACGCCTTGCCTATTGAGGACCAAGCATCAGGTGCATATTGGCTCATAGCCTGTTTAAGGTTGGCAAGGTTCGCTGTATCTTGCCCACCTTTCTTTGCGGCTGACCTAATTATATTTGAATAAATAGAGTCAGCACTCTTCGATCCCGGAGCATTTGCTATGGGATTGCCCGTTATTCTGAAAATGCTGTCACGCTGATCATAGAGCTTTTGCGCTTGAGCATTGACTTGAGAGTAGGCTTTGCCAATTTCGTCGCCACCAACAGTCTCAGCATACGATGACATATCTTTGTTGAGGGCAGCCCTTAAGCCTTTGAGAACATTGTTGTCCACACCGCTTTCACCCGGAGCCTGATTCCAAGTTATCTTATCAGACAAAATTTTCTTCAGAGCCTGCATCTCAGAGAACGTCAAACCGCCATTCTGAGATTCAATATCCAAAGCTGGGGCCATCATTGTCAGGGCTGACTTTGTGCCCGTAGGGGAGAGCCGACCATATGGAGATGAAATCAGATCGCTAAGTGCCGAACTTACGTTTGTAATGGGCACAACGGCTGACGACTCTTGCAGAGCATTGACTGGCTCGTAAATCTTGCTCATTTGAGCCGCAAAGCCATTCGGGTGTTGAGGGTCCGTCGCCCAATTCTGAACAGCATCACGAACTGCCGCGCCTGCTGACTTTCTGTCAACAGTTCCAGAAAAATCGGAAATTTGCTTTCCAATTTCTCCCAGCGTTTGGTTCGCAGATGCGGGCAATTGACCAAAGAAGTCCGCTTTTGTAGCCAACGTCTGAAGAGGTCCACCCGAAACAACGCCAGCACCCAATGACGTTTTGGCTTTTGACGCAAGATCGCCAGCTTGTTGCGCCGCAGTTGGGTTGCCAGCAAGTGCGGTTAGGATCGGATTTGCCGCTTCTGGCGCTACCTTCGATACGATAGACTTTGCCGCGCTTCCTGCCGCACCAAGAGCCATAGGGGCAATCTTCGCACCGGCAGCACCGAAAGCCGCGCCAGCCGCCCGTGAAGCGAAATCATCGCCTTCCGACGATCCCATAATCCCGCCCTGAACTACAGGGTTCTCCAATGCCGTTGCTGTGCCGCGCAATGCGCTAGGAACAAAACCAGCACCTTCGCCTGCGGCAGCCCGCAATCCGAGTCCACCAAGCCCACCAATTGTTCCGGCAGCCGCTAATTCCTCCGGCCCACCAAGAACTGCATTGGCAAGTGCGGGAACGGCTGATACGGCCATGCCTGTACCATACAACCAAGGGTGCTGTTCCCATGCCTGTTCAGTCGCAGCCTTTTGTTTTGCAAGTTCTGCGGCATATTTCGGGTCATCGCTTCCGGGAATATTTCCGGTTTTGAGAGCTGCGATTGCCTGCGGAGAGTACCCAAGCCCAAACGCTTGTGCCGCACCTCTGCCAAATGCTTCGCTACCGCTAACTTCTGGACTACTATCAGCCTGCTTATTGTTCGCCATCTTGGCGGCAATATCGTTAACAGTAGATTGTTGATCTTCCGGTGACAGATTCAAAAAGCTGTCATCGACATCAACTTGCTGCCCCATCATCTCAAGTGTCGGCATCACTGCACCTTTGGCAAAATGCGGAATGGGACGTTAGCCGGACCAGCAGTCCCGGCAACAGGAGCAGGAGCATTTGCTACCGGAGCACCTTGCGGGCCTTTGTATCCGTAGTTGTGATATTTATCGTAAAGACCCTTAGCAACTTCAGGGAAGCTGGGATCGCTTTTGGGGGCATGAAGAGTCCCATAGGCATCAGCCATGGACTGATTCAACTTATCCATTCCAACATTTCCCTTCGTGTCTGGTTTGGCATCCCAGTTGAAAGAAAATTTGGCAGGGTCTTCAAATCTGTGGTTGTTTACAAAATCACTATCCCTGTCATTGATGTAATTTGCCAAACCAATGGATTGACCCAACAACAAGTGAATAGCGGAGTCAGAAAGCTGGCTGGGATCGGGAGCAATTTTGCTTTCTATTTGTCCCGTTGCAGCAGGCGCACGTTGCCCACCAATTTCTTTGATGGCCTCAGCAACACGAGAAGCTGCTTGCTTCACAGCATATTGGTAGTCACCAACATTCGAAGTGGTAAATGGCATTTCCCTGCCAGTTGCCAATTGATAGTAACCCTTCATTTTGTTCAGAACATCTGAGCCATATCCGCCCGACACTCCTTGCGCCATGACCCTATCAATTTCTTGTGCTGCGTTAGTCAACGTAGAAAGTCTGTTGTGCGCGTCTGTTGCGTTTTTGCGATACTCACTAGCTGAAGCAGCAACGGCCTTAGTATTCTCATCATTGGCAATCTTTTGCGTGCTAATTGCTCCACTCAAGATTCCATTTAGCTGCTCAAGGCTCTTGTTGTAGGCAGTTTGAGCCGTGTTTGCTACATCGACACCCTTCTTCGTGCCAGTCGCGCTCCAGTCAGAAATAGTCTTTTTCTGATTAGCCATATCCTGCAAAAGCTGTTGCACAGCCGGGCCGCCTTCATTGTAAATGAAGTTTGACTTGAGCTGCTGCTCATTCATTTGTGACTTATCCATCCCGGGCGGAACTGGATCATAACCGGCAGCCTGCGCTACTTGTGTCAGACGGGCTCTTTGTTGATCTTCAGGGGATGCCGGTGCAGGCTGACTTGACGCACCAGCCTGCGTAGCAGCTCCTTGATCAGTCCCGGCTGGAGCGGGCTGAGCAGCGGATTGAGCAGCGGGTTTGCTAACGGGTGGAGGCAGCAATTGTCCTTGTTGGCCCGTTTGCTGTCCTGTTTGCTGTCCCGTCTGTTGAGCTGCGGGAGTGCCGCCCTTCAGCCCATAAGCGCCCATATTAACGCCCATCGACTTGAACAGTTGCGCTCTCACAGCCTCCATCTGTTCAGGGGTATAAACTTGATTGTTCTGGGTATTTCGCTTCCCAAGCGTAGTCGTCCCATCAGGGTTCCTGATCAAGGTGTCTTCAAACGAGTTGTTCAGTACATCCATCGCGTTCTTGACGGCTGTCTGTTGCAGTCTGTCATATTCCATTTGTCCCGAGACGCCTGCCACAAGACCGCTACCCAACGCGCCAAGGAAACGCGGATTGGGCGAAGAAAGCATTCCGCCAAGGAACGATGCTGCGGGAACCCAGAAACTTTCCGAAGTCGGCACACTACTTGGCAGATACTCACTCGCAACATCGCCCAAACTGGCTTGTCCAGAAGGAACGCCATTGAACTTTCCGGGACCGCTGCGACCGATGCTCAAGCCGGGAGCCTGAGCCTGATCTTGAGTATCAGGAGCCCTATTGCTTCCACCAGCAATCCCCAATTGCTTCGCTACAGACCAATCACCCCAACCATTCTTGGAGGCATGTTGCAAGGACCAGTCAATCGCAGATTTGGCATTTGCCGGATCGCGCGCATCAAGGCCGGTTTCTTTAGTGAATTGATCGCCAAGGCCAGCATGAGGATACTGTTTAGAGACATTCCCATAGTGAAGTTGTGTTGGGCCAAACGAAGAGTTGTCGTCTCCAACGCTGCCAGCATTGAAACCGCTTTCGCCATGGAAAACTCTGACCGCATCATCAGGGTTAAGGTTGTAAGCCTTCGCCCTTTCAGCCGTAAAGGCTCGCAGCGCATCCGGGCTGAGTTCATCAGACGTTTTGACAGTTGCGACACTGGGATCGACACCAGTCGGAACTACCGCATCAGGAGCAGCTTGAGCGACATCCTTCGCCCTGAAGCCGGGAGCCTTTTCGACTGCGGCAACCAGATCGGGATCGACAGGAGTTTGCGGAACAACGGTCACGCCATCATCATTGCCAACCGCGCTCCCATCGGCATGATGCTCTCTAGGAACAAGACCACCGTAAGCGAAAGGATTGACGGAGCCGCCCTTGTTGAAGAACATAGGAATGATTTTTGCAGCCGCACCCGCTATGCCCGCAATATCACCAAGAGTGTTGTCGCCGCCGCCACCGCTGCTGCTGACTTTCTGCTGCATACCCTTTTGTTCGCCCTCAAGTTGAGAGGATGATTGGGTATTGTCTTTGTTGAGCTGTGTCAGCGGATCATCCGCGCCATAGGGCACATCGCCACCAATGTCATACCCATGTCTGGGAACGAGACCGCCGTAAGCAAACGGGCTAATTCGGCCACCGCGTTTGGCAAATCCGTCAAAGTCACTGGCAAAATTACCCATAGAGTCGGTGGCATCACCAACCATTGAGTTCGTATCGTCCATCAAGCCATTTGTGTAGCTTGACCCATCACCCGTCTCCAACGAACGATCAAGACTGGCCGTTTGCACGTTTCCAGCATTACTGCCACTTTGATCGGGCACGAGACCGGCTTGTTTTCCGGGAACGGAAGTAGCTGCCGGTGCAGCCGAAGTAGTGGCGGGAGCCGCTGTGGCAGCAGGCGGCTTTGCATCACTTCCAAGGCCTGCTTTCCACTTATTGAAAGCATCCAAAGGGTGCATGTTGGCAAGTTTGCCAATGGCTTCACCCGTGTTGGCGGCTTGAACGAGCGGGTTCTGGCCTTGCGGCTGTTGTCTCGCAATGCTGCCTTGCACTTGAAGGCTTCTGGGCGCGGAAGACTGAGCGGAATTGATGTTGAGGCCAGTCCCACCAGCCGGTCCACCGGCTTTGGGATACATCGCTTCATGAGCTGCAAGGAGGTCCGCAAGGCTACCGCCATCAGCATATCCGCCGCGAGCGAAGTTGCCGGGAGCAGTTTGAGTCGTCATTGTGCCGGGCACTTGAGGGACGCCCGGAACCTTGGCGCGTTGAAGGAGTGGGGCTACCCTCAAAGCCGCAGAAGCCGCTTGATTGGGAATGCCAACACCAAGGCCGGGCATCTTTGCGCTCGAACCATGAGCTGCAATCAGATCGCCAAGCGTCATGCCGCCATCAGCGTATCCACCGCGAGCGAAGTTGCCAGCGGAAAGAACCGCGCCACCCATAGAATTTGGCACAAGACCTTTGCCATCATGGGCGGCATCATCTGTCACGTCATGATAATTGACAGCCAAATAGCCAGCAGGGTCCAACCCAATGCCCGGCTTGTTCTTAGCAAGAGCTTCCTGACCGAGCACACCGATGTGGGTGTTGTTCTCAGGGTCATCCTTGTACTGATAGCGGTAAATGTTCTGGCCGTCGTTCAGTTTGCCGACATGCTCAATGTTCTTCTTCAGTCGCTCATCTGAGCTGAAGTAGCCACCAGACTGTTGGTTCGTTGTGGTATTCCCAGACAACGCGCCAGTACCTTCGGCGATATTCGCCAAGAACTGGGTCTGTTGATAGGGGAAGCCCATCGCCTGCATGTACTGATTGTACAGCGCGGTGTCTTGAGCCTGCTGCGTCTGCTGGCCCAACGTACCCGCTGCGATTTGAGCCTGAGCACCAGCAAGACCAGCGGTCTGAGCGCCGGTTCCGAGACCGGCCAATGAATTGGCAGTTTGAGCACCTTGCGTATAGCCTTGAGCCCCCAAGCCAGCAAGTTGAGTACCGAGCCCTTGAAGGGCGGTGCGGTTTGCCTGAGCCGCAGACAGACCAACGCCTTGTTGCTGCTGGGCAGCCGCGAGCGCCTGATTATAATTGGCCTGATATAAGGGCGAAATGGCTTGTGATTCGGCAAGGGCCTGTTGTCCCTGAAGCTGAGCCCGCTGAAGACCGGCTCGCTCTCCACCAAATGCGCCCGCTTGAATGGCTTGAGCCTGTTGAGCTGCGTTCTGCTGGCCGAATTGCTGATTTAGAGCGGCTTGCGTTGAGTTAACGACCCCTTGCGTATAGGGGTTCATGTATTGGTTAACATCAAGTCCGCCCGGATTGACAGGCATTGCGCCTGCCAAAGCCGCGCCAGTCGCGCCACCCAGATATTGCTGACCCTGTTGTTGAGCCTGACCGAGCTGGCCGGTGGCCGCACCATAATAGGGCTGAGCTGCCTGTGAAGCGGCAGTTGTCGCATCAATACCGGCTTGTTGGGTCTGATTGATGGGTGCGACAAATTCGCCCGTGTACGCCTGATAGGGAGTAGAAGCGACTTGTTCCGCCTGAGCGTTGACAGAATTGTATCGTGCCAACACTTCGGGTGGAATTTGTGTCGATTGGACTGTAGTCCCGCCGCCTTTGCCGCCACCACCCATC
>Ga0214192_1001587_pt1 | contig 12548 bp, 15 predicted proteins | sample TroBogEpilimnion_44_FD_153030 | JGI IMG/M metagenome (GOLD analysis project Ga0214192, IMG submission 153030) | Freshwater microbial communities from Trout Bog Lake, WI - 29JUL2008 epilimnion | ecosystem: Environmental > Aquatic > Freshwater > Lake > Epilimnion/Euphotic zone | place: Trout Bog... | reverse complement strand
ATGCATACCTGCAGACAGGGAGAATGTCTCCTTTGGATTGATCCTGTACTCTGCGCTGACACGAGGCTCGGGGCTCACCGTATTCCAGTGACGGTAGATATTGAGCGAGGCGCCTGCATTGATCAGCAGCTTCTCTGTAGCGCGATAGGACCACTGGAAGTAGCTAGACAGCTGAAAGGTATTGTTATACCCCTTCGCATTGAGCGCGCTGAATAGCATCGATGAGTATACATCACTCAGCTTATAGAAGTGATACCCGCCCTCCACACCATACTTCAGCTGATGCCGCTTCCTGATCCGGGTATTTAGCTGCAGGGCAGGCCGGATCGAGTGCTCGTTTTCGATATAAGTATCTGTGTAGGCATTAGGCGCCGTGTAGTAGTTGGTGTGCAGTGCATTGGTATAGCCCAGTGTAGCGCTCACAGAGGTATTTAATGCGAGGTACTTCGCGAGATGCACGCCAGCCGCAGTAGTTGTGAAAAGGTCCTTCGTATGCGAATTGCTCTTCGTCGTATTGGTCGCGATGTCATAGCCACTGATGCCAAAGATCGATATGTGGCCACCACCGCGCAGCGGCAGATTGATATTGGCATTGATATCATGATTGGAGACATTGGCCGCGCCGCTGTTTTTCTGCCCCGGGAATATCGGTATATGTGCCAGGTTCAGCGCCTCGAGTGTGAAATAGCGATAGTTGATCAGGTACGATGCCTGACTGCTTTTGGAGAAAGGTCCCTCGGCCGATGCCTCCGCGCCCAGCATACTGACCTTCGCGGCAAATTCCTGTTTGTCCGTATTGCCGGGGCGCAGCGACAGATCGATGACCGAGGATCCCAGATCATTAAACTGATTTGGGAAAGCACCTTTGTAGAAGTCAAACTTATTAAGCAGCTCGCTCTTGATGATACTCACCTTTGCATAGGCGCCCACCTCTGCACCGTGATTCGGCTCGGGTATCTCGATGCCATCGAGGCGATAGGACACGCCGGAGGGGGAGTTGCCGCGGACTACGATGTCGTTTTTCAGGTCGCTCGTAGTGCCCACGCCGGCCAGCGATGTCAGCAGCCGCGCCGGATCGCCCCAGCTCGCCGCCACATGGTCTATCTGGTCGAGCGAGATCGAGGTCACCCCCGCCTGCGCGGTGAATGTATCCTTCTTATTCCGCTTCTCACTCACGGTCACCTCTGTGAGATTCTTGATCGTATTGCTCAGCGATATCTCGAGCACCACCTGCTTGCCGGGATTGACAGGTATCTCCGTCATCACCTTGCGCTCGTAGCCCACGATGGAGATCATCACATTGCAGTAGCCTATCGGTATGCCGCGGAAGGAGAAAACGCCGTTCCTGTCTGAGAGGCCATAGGCCGTATCATTCACGATCACTATCGCGCCCTCTATGGGCCGGAGGGTGATTTCATCCTTGATAGTTCCCTTCACGACCTGAGTCAGCACCTGCGCGTGCGCGGTACAGCACAGGAAAAAAAGAGCGAGCCCAAAAAGTTTAGGAAATACAGTCACCGCAAAATGGCATTTCCTCAAAAATATGGATTTTGTTTGGAATGTGTCACCGGGCGCTCAAAACGCAATAAACTATATTTCCAAATCATTCGTTTTAGCTTAATAATGCAAATATAGCAAATCATCTCTTATCATCCAAACCGAAGGCGACACATCCCGGCAATCCATTTTTACATCCTTAAGAAAAACACTTTCGTAGCCACCCCGAGCCCGTCGAATGACATGTCATAGGACTTCACTTCTTGCCCCACCCTCAGAAATAAAATGCCAAAACAGGCCGCTGACGCAATCCATTTTTACATCCTTATGTAAATTCCTAATCATTTGAAAATCAAATACAAATAAAGTATAAATTAAAATAAATACAGCCTTAAAAACTGAGTTCTTCCCGAGGATCGCGATTGTTTGAGCATTTCGTATTTTTATCTGCAAATCAACACAAAATGAAACATCTACTGCTTTGCCTGATATTGCTGACGGGTTATTTTGCCGATGCGCAGACGTTGACTATGGACAAGAAAGAAGCAGCCTGCGGCGAAAAAGGCCACCAGTGCAGCGAGGCTTGCAAGAAAAAATAAGTGCAGATACGATCTGTCAAAGCCACCTCACACGGGGTGGCTTTTTTTTGTTTGATACATTTTGATAACGGAGTTGCGAAGACTCGGAGAATCTTTATGGGAATTTTAGAAAGATAAAACCTTCACTTGTACTGAGCTTATTTTCAAAGCCTTTATAAATCCCGGTAGTTATGATTCCGATCCTGCCGGATTTTCTATCACCACTATTTCGTAACCCAGATTTTCAGCGATCTTTATCAATGGCATTATATTAGCTGCAGTAAACTGGTTACACACCACGATCGGATCTTTTTCGTTTGTGAGCCGGATGAGCTGCTCTTCTTTAAAAAAGTAACGCTCTTTAGCTGAAATTGATCTCGCCACATGCTCAAACTGAAACGCACCAAAGCGAGGCACCAAACTATCAGGAAATATTTCTTTCAGCGCTTCATAGCTTATATCTGGGTGTTCGGATACATACTGACTGATTAGCTTCAATGCCAGAGGCCCCTTTCCATACAAAGAACCGTTAAACAGATATTTATTATTATTTTTCATAAGTTTTCATTGTCCTCAAAAACATCAATACCTACTGTTATAGTTATAGATATCCTACCAGGATAAAGATGCACACTATTATAACACAGAGTAAAACCAATAAGTAAAGCAATACCGTTTTCTCATTTTCAGGATCTTTTAATATCATATATTATTAGCGATTTAGGACATGCGAAGGTATTATTTGAAAAATGCTATGCAATAGCATTTTTCATTTTTTTACAAATTCCAACTTGTTATATTGCAATAATATTTTATGTATATATATTATTATTATCAATATATTAATGTTTAAACATTGATTTTTAGGAAAAACTGATTGATTTAAGTATTTGCATAATATGCAAGATTTGAACAGCCCCGCTCACCGCCCTGGAACTCAGCTCCGCGCCAGTATATGGCCAGTATATGGGAACCACATAGAGGAGATAGAGAACATAGAAATACAAATCAGAATTTTAGAATTTTCAGAATGGATAGGATTTTTCTCTGTTTCTCATTCTGCTGCCCAGCGGAGGAATCTACCCTTTGACACCACAGCTAATGCCTTCCCTTCGCAGCTACATGACAATGGGGGACACACCACATGGCAGGACAGCCCGCCGCCAAAGGCGGTACGGCACCATTAATTTTTTGGCTGCATGTGCAACTTGTATTTGCCTTTGACAGCTACGCTTAATTTATAGCCGCCGGGCACTGTGGTGGTTTGGGTCAGGCTTACATTTTTGCCTGTTACCTGTGGTGCGTTAAAACGCTGCGGCACCCAAATAGTTATGTTGCCTGCTTTGTGTGTGTGGCCTTGTAGTTGCAGGGTGCCTGTGGCGGGGTTTGACATAAACCCTTTGCGCGGCCTGCCGCAAACCGATAAGGGGCGTGGCCTATCGAGTATATGCAAGAAAGATGTGTTCACATTACCCGTAAATTTGCCTGTGCGGTCAAGCTCTATCAGGTGCATGCTGCTGTTGCCTGCTTGCCATTGGTGGCCGTTCCATCCTACAGAGTGCGGGTCGCCACAGGCCTGGCACCACTGCCACCAAGCAGAGCCAAGCATCCATTTATCTTCGTAGCGGGCATAGCGTTTGATCTTTGCAGTGTCTTGCACGCCGCCAAAAAAGCCCCATTCGCCAATGTATAGATCGGTATGATAAAGAAACGCACCTATGCGCAAAATTTGAAAGCCTTGCAGCATATTCAGCTTGCCTGTGATAGACTCAAAATAATGATGGGGAGCAAAGATAATGTTGCGCTCGGGTCTGAAAGTTGTTTGCGGTATAGAGGGTATTTCTTTACCGCCTTTGGTCACAGTGGGTTCAAAAAATATGATGTGGTGCGGGTTTGCGGCGGCAGTTTCGGTTTGGCGAATGGCCCTTACCAGATTGCGGCAATAGCGCCCATGCTGCCTGTTGCCACGTATAAGGCTGTGGTCGCCCAGACCGGGTTCGTTCAGCAGATCATAACCCACCACGTTGTTATACCGCGATGTTGCCGCCACCATTTTGCACCAGGCGGCTATGCAGGCCTCTTGAAGGCTATCGGTATCGTCCCAAAAATTGCGGAAGGCACGCACCACCGCCGGCGCTGACTCTCTGCCGCCCTGCGTGCAGGTTGGCTGCCCGTTGGTTATTGTTGCCCAGCGCGGTGCACCATCCCAACCCTTAGCAGGCTCGCGGCACATACCAGTATCGGGCGTGGCAATGTACATGCCCCAAGCATCCTGATGCATATCTACCAGCACATACATATTTAAACGCGCAGCAGTTTCAATAGCATGGCAAACACGCGCTATGTATGCCGTATCATAATGCCCGCGCTGAGGCTCCAGGCGGCTCCAGGTAAAGAGCAGGCGCACACTGTTAAAGCCATACTGCGCCATCATTTCAAGGTCTTTATCGCTATACTCTTTAGTAGTGGGTGCATCGGGCACGCCTTGCCAGTATTCGCCAAGCACATTGTAATTTACACCGCGCAGCAATACATAGTTGCCGCTGGAGTCGTACACGCCTGCATGTATGCCGCGTGTGGCGTGGAGCAATGGCGGCTGTGCAGCTAATGGCATCAACACTGCAAAAACAAGTAATAGAGTAAGTGCTATACGCATAAATATAGCTGCAATAATAGTTGAAATACGGCTAAGTATATTACCGCTATTTTAATTAATCAGCACCGTATTTTTTGGTGCTCACAAACCATCAGATCTTTCAATTTATGGTAAACGCTCCCTTCCCATGGGGAGGGAAAATACACCTATGGCTGTCATGTCGGAATGAAATGGAGACATCTTTGTCGATTCACAAATAAAAAGCCCGCCTGATGTCAGACGGGCTTAGTTTACTAAAGGGTATGTGTTTTGTTCTTTTACTGAGAGAGGAACTCGACGATCTTGTCGCGTTCGCGGTCAGTGAGGAGGGCGCGTGACTGCATGTGCATGCCTACGGTGATCCAGTCTTCCGCTTTGTGGGTGTATTGATCGGGGGCGTTGTGACAGCGGCGGCAGTTTTCTGCCCAAAGCTGTGCGCCGCTTTTGTCGGCTATGTCCTGACTTACCTTGCAGCCATTGACCAGCGTGTATAATGAGATGCCAATGATGGCTATGATGAGTGTGATCATTTTTTTCATACTGATAGATTTATTGCTGTTCATAATTGGATAGAAAACTGTACCTGAATGATGTGAGACAGAGTCTTGTTGTCAGATACTCCAATGGTGCCGTTGTAAGGATTTGACTGGAGCAGGTTTTCGTAGCAGAGCTTGACCACCGTGCGCCAGTTGATCCAGTAGTCGATACCGACATCTATCTGTCTCACGTGGTTTTCCCAGGCTGAACCTGCGGGAGTGCTGTACTGAGAGATACGTCCTGCGAGTTCGAAATTTCTCAGCACTTTATTGTCTACCACCGGTCTCAGTCCGAGCATGGCGTAGTAGCCTTGTGAGAAATTTTTGAAAGCATAGGTAGTAGCGCCTGTTGAGTCAGAAGGATTGGTATAGTTATGATTGGTCACGTATGCCATATTGTACTGCCCCTTGAAGGTGATCTGGATGGGCTTTTTAGCATAGATATACTGTACGTCTGCTGCGCCCATGATGGTCGATACGTTTCTATTGGCACCGGTGTCGAGCCCTGCGCGGCTGTAGAGACCCGAGACACCTATCTCAAGCGATGAGTTTGCCAAAGGCAGCCATCCGAATCTGGCACATACGGTCTTTGCCATATTGGTATTGCCCGACAGACCGGGGTTGCTGACCTGACCATCTGCGCCGAGGTTGAAGCCATTGGACAGCGAGATGTCGTAGTTGATCTTCATCTTGCCTGCCTGTGCACCGCCGCTGAGTTCGATGCCCCAGTCGCTGCCTACACCTGTGCTGGTGGCGCTGATAGGATCGTAGCCCAGTTTATTGATCCAGCCTGCTGCGAGGCGTTTGGAGTAAGTGCCGAATGGCAGCACCAGATAGCCTGCACGGATGATGACACCGGGTGTGACGAAGTAAGATACATCTGCCCAGTTGACACCTAGCCCGCCGGCGGTGAAGGAAGGCTCGAACTCAAGCAGAAACTTATCGCCGTGACGCCAGAGGAGCATAGGGCTGAATTCAAAATTATCAGCATCACCGATGTTGTTGGTTTTGTGTTTGGTCACTATACCGCCGCTGGTATTGGAGATGATCTGATGGTTGAAACCGATGGTAGTGAGACCCGCCACCATAAAATGCGAATCGAATTTGCGGTGGTGATCTATGGGTTGATATTTGGTGGTGTCGGGCGCTTTATGATCTACGATCACAAAATATTTATCGCCGATCTTGGTCACCTCCAGGGTATCTTTTTCCTGTGCGCGCGCTGTCTGTATCAGAAGCAGAGCGAAGGCTATGGTTAGAATTTTTCTCATGGGATTGAATTTATTTTTTAGCAAGGGTGCGGATAAAATTGACCAGCTGCCAGCGTTGAGCTTCGGTCATTGATTTGTAAGATGGCATGGGATTGTTGCCATTGGTGATCATCCAAAACAATGCGCCATCGGACAGTTTCTGAACGGCTGGGGAAGTGTGATTGGCAGGTGCTTTAGCGAGGCTGGCTGCAGCGGCACCGTCGCCTTTGCCTTTGTCGCCGTGACACATGGCACATTGTTTTTTGTAAAGTGTGGCACCGAGCGCAGTGGCGGCAGCATCGCCTTTCACGGGATTTTTCAATGCTTCAGCACTGGCAGGGGCAGTAAATACAGCCATTGGCTTGGCCTGTTGGAAGGTGTATCTGAAGGAGACCATCATGGTAGTAGCGGTCAAAGCCAACAGTATAAATTGAATTTTTAAGGATTTCATTTTGTATAAATTTTATACTGTAAAGATTGTTCACCTATGAATGGAATGCGCTGACCGATGACATGTTTGCATATGATACATGTCATGTTTGCACAAGGTTGTTGTGGCGCGAAAACGAACCATTAGGAGTGGCTATATAGCAGCGTAAGTAGCAATCAGAATTGGGGGGATTTTTAGAATACCCGGATTTTTTTTGGAACAGCAGTCGTTCGTCAGCCAGTAGCAGGAAATTTTTTATTTATTTTATAACTACGGGAAAATACCCCCACCGGAGCAATGGCAGAAATCAAAAATGGCATCAATACATTCTACGCCAAAAACCGTAAAGCATGGCGCAAATGGCTGGAGAAAAATCATGCGCAGGAAGCCTCTGTATGGCTGATCATTTACAAAAAGGAAAGTGGCAAGGCATCCGTCTACTATCCTGAAGCCGTGGAGGAGGCACTCTGTTTCGGCTGGATAGACAGCAAGCCCAATAAAAGAGATGAGGAGAGCTATTACCAGTTTTTTGCAAAGCGCAATCCAAAGAGTGCATGGAGCGTCGTAAACAAAGCCAAAGCACAGCAGCTGATCGAAAACGGCCTTATGACTCCTGCGGGCATGTCAGCCATAGCATTGGCAAAGAAAAGCGGCACATGGACTGCGCTAGACAAGGTGGACAACAGTATAGTACCACCCGATATGCAGGAGGCACTCGATAAAAATAAAACAGCGAAAGAGTATTTTGAGGCATTTCCAAGATCATCCAAAAAGATAATACTGGAATGGATACACAATGCCAGGCGCGTGGAAACCCGACAGAAGCGAATAGAAGAAACGGTCAGCATGGCTGAAAAGAATCTGCGGGCTAATCATTACAGGCAGTAGACAGACTATACGGTCATGAGGCAAGGATATACGTTGTGACTTGCGCACCTGAAACACGCCCGACACGCGTGCGCTGGCATGGAGAAGGAATATCTTTTGGGATGAAAATTCAGATACAAGCCTCCTATTCGGCTTGAAGACTGATTACAAATCCCCCACTGGTCTAAGTTTCCAACTTAGACCTTATAATGTGGTAAGCTTTCAGCTTACGCATTTGAAAACTTGCCACCCACTGGTCGAAGATTTCTTTCACCCGTGGTCGATCTTATGACCGATCCACACGAGTAGCAGTATCGCGAGAGTTTTTTATCCGTTTTAGGGCTATGTTGACAACATTCACTACAGGGAAAATAGATGATACGGTAGTACAGGCACTATAGTGGCGAAAGAGATAACACCGTCCACCATTGGAATATTTATTTCCAATGACAATAAGCACGATCGCCATGCGTTATTGCAGGGATTTTTTTACCTAAATCTAAAACATGACACCTATAAAATGCATAGCGCTCTGCCTCTTACTTTTTCTTGCCTTTTCTTCTTTTGCTCAAAACAATAAATATGACATCGGTCTGGAAGGTGGGCCCAGTCTGATGTATATGTATGGCAACACCGTGATAGTAAAAAATAATCCTTGGATAAGCGTATCGACCGGAGCGGCCTTTCAATACAACGTACCTAAAATCTTTTTGAAACGCCTGACACTATCTGTCAAAACAGGCTTATACTATGACAGGAAGGGTGACGAGAAGACGTTTTCGTCTATTAACCCAAGTGGCATACAAGAGACCAATGTAAAATTACACCTCAATCTGAACTACCTGACAGTCCCCGTTTTGGCAAAAGCATCCATCCTGGCCGGAAAGGGAGTAAAAGTTTTCGTCGATGCGGGGCCCTATTTATCTGTATTGATAAACGCTCAGGCGAGCTTTTCAAACGGAGAGCCCAATACTATCAATACCAGCAATTTCAAACGAGTAGATAGCGGAGTTCAGGCCGGCATAGGATGTACCATACCCATAGGCCGGCAATTTGAAATATCTGTGGAAGACAGAAACAGCATCGGCCTGCTGAATATCAGCAGCCTGCCCGTGATAAATAACGGGACCATCAAAACTTTTTCATCCGCACTTCTTTTCGGCTTCAATTATAAATTCGGTAAAGCGAAAATTGATAGTAAGTCTTAAGTCCCCGCTTTCGGTAGAATATAAATAAACAAACGCCACCCGTAAATAAAGTAAGGGATGCGGGTAGTCCCGCGCTGGTCTAAGTTTCCAACTTAGACCTTATAATGTGGTAAGCTTTCAGCTTACCCATTTGAAAACTTGCCACCAAGCGGTCGAAGGTGCAATCTTCGACCGCTTGGTGATATCCATGCTAGTGCGGAAGAGGCCTATTTTATAAACCTATGTATGGCCTTATCAGCGTTATCCTGGAATGCAGTATTTTTCAGATCGGTATAAAATGTGCTCTGGTCAACCATGTCGCCTGATAGTTTACCCTCTTTGCTGGCATAAAAAATACCGCTCTGATATCGCGCATCCGATATAGCATCTACAAAGCGTTTGGCACCTACTGCCAGCTCATGTACCATTCCCCCTATCAATGGGAATACGATAGGCATCATCAGGTACCTCAGCATAAATCGCATGGCCGGAGGAATATTAGTTGGCGCATCAGTTCCTTTTGTATTGCCGGGGCTCACAGCCACAAATTTGAGGTCGGGATATTTTCTTGCCATAGACAGTGCCCACATGGTGCCTGCATATTTCACATAGCCGTATGCCTGCATCGCATCGAACTTATTACCAAAATAGGAACCATCCAGCACAGCAGCAAACTCATCTGCAGAAGAGGTCTTCATGGCCACCGGTTTCATTCCAAGCGCCTTTACTCCCGGCACAGCTTCCGCGCTTGCTATCAGTACTGCTTTTTTTAACTTGTCATGCTTTATTAGTTCGTCCACTAAAACTACATGACCTAAAATATTAGTGGCAGCTAACTCATTCATACCGGATGACGTCATTTGGCCTGCCGTTTTGCCTACCACTCCTCCTGCATTTAAAATTACCGCATCGATGGATTCCTTTATTTTTTCTACTGCCTTTCTTACAGAATATATATCCGACACATCGCCGATCACGATTTCAAAGATTTTTTTTCCCGTTTACTGCTCCAGGTCTTTCTTTGCGGCCTCGGCTTTCGCCGGGTTCCTGCAAAAGAGAATTATCTTTTTTGTTTCCGGTTTCAATGCTAACTGTCTGGCGGTCTCTTTACCAAGCCCGACATTAGCTCCGGTTATCAGTATGCTTTCATTCATTTTTATGCTTTTATTTCGATAATGCAATAATACGAACTTCGTAGTAATTAAACAAATTTTTTTCCTTTACCTTTAGGGAGCTATTGCACTGGCCAGTGTGTTGACTTGCCTGATCAGTGCATTTTGCTCTTTCTCGCTGAAATGGGAAAGGACCTTTTTTGTCATCGTCTTCTTTCTGTTTAGAAAAGCTTTGTAAGATTCGAGGCCTTTTCCACCCAGTGCCACTTTTACCACGCGCCTGTCCTCATCAGAGTTATGACGCAGCAGATACTTATTTGCCACCAGCTTATCCGTTATACTTGTGATCGTGCTCAATGGCGCCTTCAAATAATCGGCGATCTCGCTCATTTTTACGCTTTTATTTTCTCCTACGAAAGCGATGATCATCAGTTCCTTTTTATTTATCCCGCCACATATTTCACAGCAATGCTCAAACTCGCTTTCTATGGCATTGGTCAGGTCAAACATTGCAGCAATAAATTGATCTATCTTATCATCTTTCACCGACATGGTAAATCCTTTTACGTGTTATTAAAGCATCAAAACTACGAAGTTCGAAATAAAACAGCCGGACTAAATTAAAAGAAAACACTCTGCACCAATCAAATCCTGATCCAGTCGTAGCTGTCGAGATGAATGATGCGGCTGTCTGCCCGGCTCTCTGCGGCGACATCGGCATAGGTGGCCCGGGCGATTTTCATCACGAGGCCTTTACCTTTCTTCTGTTCATCGTGGGTATTGATGATGTGTGCCGGTTGGATTTGTGCTGCGAGCTTTTTGGCGCCATCCATGCCCATATTGATCAGGCCGCCGAGGATCGCAGGCAGGGTGAAGTGCGTGAAGGTGGTGATAAGCAGCCTGAAGCGGAAGCCCCTCACCACTGACATCTGATCTTCATTCAATACAAATCCATGCGGCGCATAGAGGATAGCATCCTTGCCCTGACGTATGATGATGGCATGATAGATCGGATCAATCCATCTGTCAGGTGTCAGCTTTGCGATCTGCAGGCTGCCGTAGGTGAGCCAGGAGTCTTTGGCGTCTGGTATCTCGGTGATTGGTTTGGCAGGCTTTAGCTCTTTCTCCAGCCTCTTTTTGGCGGGCCGGACGGCGATGAGTCTGGTATACGACAGCTGCCGGATCGTCCCGGAGTGGCAGTGGTCAGAGTAGGGCTGAGAGACCAGCACGATATCACTCTGCCCTGCACCTGCGATAGACACAGGCAGGGTAGCATGCCACTGCTCGTTGAACCAACTGAATCCATCTATCTCACTACCTATGAGCCAGGGATCAAGCAGTATAGTAGTGCCGTCCCACTTGATCTGCCAGCTATTGTCCATATTCAGCCGTCGTAGCTCTATCATATTCATCTATTTTAAACATTCCATCACAGTATAAAAATCTGCTACTTACTTATTAGCCTTTTGCTCACGCATCATCAGGCCGTAATGAAGGCCCCGGGCCATGGCATTGACGGCCATGGCGAGGCGTTTGGCTTTTGTCTCTGCGGTCTTTGCGCTTTCGATCCAGTTGCTGAAGTACTTCTGGTGGCCGGGCGAGAGTGTTTTATAAAACTCCATGGCCTTCGGCTCATCCGCCAGGCAGTCAAGCATATCTGCGGATATCTGCGGAGCGGAGTCGTCCAGCTCCAGCCTGACAGCGACTTTCGCGCCCTTGCGCTTGCCCAGGCCTTTGCGCATGGCGGCATTGATCGCCATGATGAAGTGGCCCTCGCCCATCGGGATGAGCGCCACACCGGAGATCGCATATTCATCGAGTTTCCCCTTCACACGAAAGGACTTTTTATTGTTTGGTTTAAGCTGCAGGGCCAGCTCTGCCGGGACCTCTATGTAGGTCCAGCCCGTCTTCTCGCCCTGCTCATCAAACCGCAATATCGTAGTGGCAAATGATACCATAGAGCGAAGATAGGAAACGACCCGCAGCAAATACAGCCGCAGCGCTTCAAACTTATTTCCCTATCGGCTGTTTAACCTTTATGTTTTAAGACTATCAAGAACTCTAAACCATTTAGCTGATATCAAGAAATAAAACAGCCGGATCAACGCAAAGAGTGCGGAGAACGCGAAGTGAATTTTATAAAAACCCTTTGCGTTCTCCGCGCTCTTTGCGTTTTAATAATGATGTAAAGTTCCCGATAGTCAATTATCTTTAATACAAAACCCAACATCATGAGGATCCCGATATTATACGGCCTGAGCACGCTTATCTTCTTTGCCATCGACATGGTGTGGCTCGGCTTTTTTGCCAAAGGTTTTTACAAGAAGCATCTTGGCTTCATCATGTCCGGTCAGATCAACTGGGCTGCGGCGGTGATCTTCTATCTGCTATACATCGGCGGGATTTTGTTTTTCTCCACGCTGCCCGCGCTGCGCGACCAGAGCTGGCAGACGGCG
>Ga0214192_1001585_pt1 | contig 12552 bp, 25 predicted proteins | sample TroBogEpilimnion_44_FD_153030 | JGI IMG/M metagenome (GOLD analysis project Ga0214192, IMG submission 153030) | Freshwater microbial communities from Trout Bog Lake, WI - 29JUL2008 epilimnion | ecosystem: Environmental > Aquatic > Freshwater > Lake > Epilimnion/Euphotic zone | place: Trout Bog... | reverse complement strand
TTAGAGCCTATGCGCCGGCGCTCACCCTTTCTAGCATCCGCTTTCGTCTGTAAATCTACCGTATAAAAATGGGTGTTCCATCTCCCATGTAAGATCCTATCACATTGTATTCAAAATAGTCAAGTGCTTCTTCTTCTGTCATCTCACTATCCTCCATTAGGGCTTGGATAACTAATTCTGCACTGTATACTACTTTGTCACCATAGTATGTAGCTCCTACGATACACTTATCAAACTGCTCCCTTGGTTCTAATGTTAAGGCCTCATCATCTACATACTCTTCAATGTCTTCAAACTTCATCATTGTAGTGGTCCCCTTCGTTTCCGTTTTGCCCAATTTGATCGATTCTTTTTTCATCTTCATCCGTCCATAATTCTTTTGGTTTTTTCTTACCAAAAATGTTGTCGAAATTTTCTTCAAAAGCTTTATTACTTATTTTAGACTGAATCTTATCTCCAGTGATATCGTTTTTTGTCACCATCATCTTTCCTTTTTAATAGTGTTCTTCTTTTACCCGCTTCATATGAAAATTTTAAGCCTTCTGGCATTTTATAAAACTTATCATCTGAAAACGACTTAATTCTACCCGCATATGTAATTTCAAACCATTCAGGCTCTGTTCCGTTTAATGGAAAACATAGTTGTAAATGGATTTCATTTTCTTTCCAAGGCTTCATCTTGATCTCCTTAAAAGAATAGGTGAGGCCAATATAGCACCTCACCACATCCCTTTCACCACCACGCGAAATCTATTTCTTTCTAGCTTCCATCATTGCGTCTGCTAATAAGAAAACACCCTCTGAAAGTTGACGCCTTCGATCATCGTCAAATCCATATTCTGTCAATGATGCTAACCGCCCTTGGATAATTGCCGCCGCAAAAATATCTCTTATAATGCTTTCGTCTTCATTCATATTTGACACTCCGTTTCTATATCTATTTTAGTGTTGTTGCGGTCTACTAAATGGGCCACACACTGAACTGTTCTCACTGGATGCAAGCCCTCTTTAAGAAAGACTAAATTAACAAGTACCGAACAAACTAATGCTGCTACTAAAGTTTTCATATTAGTTTCCTATATTAATAGAGAGAATGAATAGATGAATACCAATATACCAGTAATACGTTTCATCTACCCCAATCCTAGAATCAAATTCAACTCCAACCATCATTCCAGTGATAAAGTTTAGTTGTACCCAAATCATATTTCACAAACTCCGGAAACACAAGCTAATGTTTGGGCCCCTTCTGTATTATCCTCTAACTCAATGAAGTCGTTCCAATCGATGTCCGTAGGCATTAATAAGACAGCCTCTTGATACTCTGCCTCAGTACAATCTGTATAGGGCGCCTGCACATACGTATGGTTTGAATGTGGCAAGAATGATACCCCACTTACCTCATCAAAGTACTTCCATACCCAAGCGCCAACTTCTACCCACTCTTCATCTTTAACACTAATTGTTACAGAAGGCTTATGCTCACACCAATGGCGCTGATAGATTAACCACAACTCTAACTGCTCAATGGCTGACTTACTATCTCGAGTAAGGGCCCCTTTAGGGGCTTTCATAGGAAAGCTAAACACTGCAGTTGAGTCAGGGCGATAAGCCTCGTCTTCTACTGGAACACCCTTGTCTTTAAGATACGTATATATTGGATCTTTCTTATCCATTCGAATACGTCTGATATAAAAATCATTATGCCTAGCATGAATGCCACTAGCACTATCCACCAACTGGCTGACTGTTCCGGAAGGTTTAACACAAGTGATAGAAGTAGAAGCAGAAATACCAAGTCTTTCAGCAAATGCTTCATTTGTTTTCCTCGCTAGGTCTCGAAGACCTTCTAACATTATTGGGTCGGGGTTATTAGTAATTGTAGCATCCATAATGCCTGTCATACTAACCCCCAGTAAACGCTCTTCTTCTGTGTTACGTTTCCAGTCTTCTGATAGGAACTGAAAGTCGCCTAGCATGGATTGAATAGTTCCAAGAATTGCGGCTAATTCTACTTTACGAGCTAATGACTCTTGTGTGTCTCCGGCGCGTACAACCACTTCCGTAAGATTGCAGAATTGTTTATCACGGAGGATAATCTCACTACATGGATTGGTTCCGTAACTGAAAGCGTTAGAACGGCGCCCCCACTTAGCTGCTTGATTTTGTGCAGCAACACGATTAAAGATTCCTCGTTCACCTGATTTAGACTTAATAAGACTGACCCACTCTTCCAAGAAAGTTTCGCTATCTGGTTTTTCTGTATAGGCCACGCTGTTGTTAGCGAGTCCTCTATGTGGATTATCATTGTACCAAGCCCCCATTTTTGCTTCGCGCATACGGCGATCTGTTAAGTTCGAAAGTGAAATAAGAGCAGAGCGTCTAACACCCCCAACAACTACAATCTCTCCCACCATACACATTAAATCATGGACTTCTAAACTATTGAGTTTGCGTCCACCAGCAGTTTTAAACGAACTAATCGAGAAGTCAAATAGCCGTTTAAGTGGATCAGGTCCTGATGCTCTTCCACCAAATGTTTTAAGTCTTGCTCCAGCAGGTCGAACCTTTGAGTAATCAATCTTAGGGATATCTCCTTCCCAGAGAGAAGAGAGTAATTTTTTGAAGGCTTTGGCCCATCCGAGTTTAGAGTCTTGTACAAAGATGACATCATCTACTTCCTTAAAATGATTAGGGATTGCTGGTAGCTTATCAATCTCTTGACGCTCACAACTAAAGCCTACTCCTGTACCATTCATAAGAATGTATAGTGCCTCAGAGAAAGCTCGTTTATTATTGACTGCAAGGTAAGAACAATTGTAGGCTGAGATATTATCACGATCACAAGCCTCGCCTGCGGTCATTAAAAGACGCATTGAGGGCATAACCTCAAGTGTTAAGATTGCTTTACGTAATTCATTATATGGAATTTCAGCATCTTTTGTTTTACCTTTTAAGTATGTAACTAAACGATCTACTGTCTCTTCCCATGACTCTCTACGCTGTTCCTTAGTTAAATATCGTGAATATCGACTACGATGGATGACACTTTGATAAATACTAGGTAATTCCATTTAAAATCCTCTCAGCGTGAGCTTCTGCATCTTTTGTTTTGATGTGGAAGTCACATATATTTGGTGGTGTAAATAATTTATTAGTATCTTCGTATTCGCTTTTTGTTTCTGTATCCATCCATATTGTCACTTGTGGTCCAAATAAATACCACATCAATGGAGTAGCACAAACAAAATCGCAAATCACAAAATCTACTTTTTGATCTTTTGATAGTAAGTGCATCCTAGAAGCTTGTCGCATCCTACCAGATAGCGTAAAGTCCCAGTCATCATATTCTTTTCGTACTTGGTCTGCATTAAACCATTTTACTGTCTTACCGCTCTCTATTAGTTTTGATATTAACTTCTCGGCTAAGGTGGTTTTACCAGTTCCGGGGAGCCCCATAATTAGTATTTTTTTCATAAAAAAAGGGGGGAATGATTCCTCAAGCCCCCCACCTTAATAGTTAAATTGCGAAATCTGATGCGGCTGAAGAACTACCACCTAATTTTTCACCATCTTCTAACTTTTGAACATTATTAAGACCACAGGCAATGCCTTTAGATCCATTAGAGTTATATGCATACATTGTTACTGATGCACGGCCAAAACAGCCTGAATAAAACTCTCCCGCATCAATAATTGCATTCATATCAGCATCTACAACTCCAGGTTTTTGGCCAGAGTTTGCATTGATAAAGTATGAGTTAGCATATGCTTCATCCTCTTTTTCTGCATCGCCATCTCGTAAACCACCTTTTAGTAGTTTAGGAAGTGATCCACCAAATACAGCTAAGTTTGCTTCTGATACATCTTTAAATGCTTTATTAAAACGTGCTACAGTTTCCTTATCTGATTTAGGGATAATAATTGATACTGAGTACTTAGGAACACCGCCTTCCATAGCGGCTTGTGGTTGGAAAACGTGTGCGTATGAGAAACGAACTTTACCTGTTACGATTTTTTCAGTTGTTGCCATGATGGTTTACTTCCTTTTAACGGTAGAGCAGAACTTCAATGGGTGTCTGCTCGTCTGACCCTGAAAACTATTTTCCTCGCTTTATTCCAGCATGTCAAGCATTAAATAATAAATTGTTTGCTTGAAGCGCTTCTTTTATTGCTAATGCATTTACAAACTCATCGTACCTGTCTTGCCTATTAAGAATTCTTGGATCTAATTCTGCCAGTTGGAGTATATGGTATACCATCTCCCGTAATACCTCCATGTCCGCTTTCATCTCTTCATTACGCTTAAAAAGTTCAGTCATGTTAGCTATAAGTGGATCTGGTATATTAAACTCAGTGTCAAAGTACACTACAATCATTTATACGTCAATCCAATAGGCAATTTTAAAACAGTTCCAAAATGATCTATCATTGGCTTAAATGCTGAATACTTTTCTCGGTACTCTGTTTGATTGCTATATGCCAATTCAGGAATAGCTACTGGCTTTTCATACGCAATTACAAAATCATAAAAAAACTTAGCACGTACAAATTCCCTTTGTAGCATAACTACTTGAGCATTGTGTATTTGACGTACATTAGTACTGGGAAGTAGTCGCATCATCTTTTCAATGAATGCTACATAAGACCAAATTGAGTCCTGTACATTTTGACGGGATACAAAGATGTCTGTATGTACTAAGTTAAACCAAGTAGTATCATGGTTATTTACTACTACGGTATTGAAGTCCACAGTTTTTAAAAATTCTACAGTCTTTGGGTAAACTACATCTAATTTAAGTTCGTGAATTTCATTCTTGTGCTTGGCCTCAATGTTGATGTTAAATGCCTCATCTAACAGTCGGTATCCAAGTTTGTTGGCCAGGTCAGCACAGTACTTAGTTGATCCTGACCTAGGAATAGATGATACTATCATGAGAAGTCCTTTTCAGCACTGGCTGTATCGCGGACCAATTTAGGAGAGCCCTCTGGACGCGCAATCAATGAGCCGAGCCATGTGACTACCTGTCCCTTGGCTGTTAGTTTCTCCAACTGTGCTAGGCTCTTTAGTTTGGATGGTTCGTATAGAGCCTCCATTGGGATACCTTTGTTCTGCAATATTACTGCGGCCAGTGTGGGGTCACTAATCTTACGATGTGTCACTGTGGTTCCTAATTTGTAACCTTTTGGAATATTGCCCTTAGTAACAGCTTGGTCAAGAGACCAGTCTTCTACATCTGATACCCAAGTACGTAGGTCTTGAGCCTTAGACAGCACCTCTGATACCTCAGTTTCAGATAATAGTGGTGGGGTTCTAAATTCCATTTTAGCTAACGAAGTATTTAGATCTGCCCTTGCTCGGCATGTTGCCTTAGCTCTGCAAAATCCACAATGCTCTCCGGCAATAAAATCCCCCTCACCAGCCCAAGCTTTTTTAGCCTTTGGTTTGACAAAATGATTTGCCCAGTCTAAAAGCTTAACTAGCGTTGTGCTATCTGTCGTGATGGAATTAAGGCGGGGTTGCATAATGGTATACACAACTTCGGTAATATCAGGAAATTCATCCTTAAATTTATTCCAAGCACCTAAGCCATATAGTCTTAGTTGTGGGTTGTCTAAGGCCGATACTGCAATGCCTGCGCCAAATTTAAGGTCGATAACAGTCACTCTATGCTTCGATAAAATAACCACATCAGCTGTACCAAAACCATCGGGAGCCCAGTCTGAGTAATCCGTCTTTTGTTCAAATAGTGGAGTATCTCCATCTCCGATTTGAGACCGCACATAAAGTACATAGTTGTCTACATGTGCCTCAAAGTCTTCGTTATAATACTGGGTAGCTTTTACTTCAGCAACTCCAGTGTCGAACTCTTTGGTAGTGATTTGATCATATAGTTTGCGTAGTTTAAGTTCTGCTAGTGTATGGGCTGTGGTGCCCTCTTCACTAAATGAAAATCCATTAGAAGATTTACTCCGCTGTTCTGGAAGTGTGGCTTCTAGTCTTGGACTAGGTGTACAAGTTAGCCATCTTTTGCTACTTGATGCGGACAATAAAGCATGTGCTGCCATAATATTTCCCTTTCAGGGAGTTGAATTTCTACATATTATACAGTATTACTTTGCGGCATTCAAGTTTTTTATTAGGTCATTTACTACACCTGAAAAATCAATGACTACCTCGTTTTTGATAGCGATGATAGGATCTTTTGTCTCACGATAGTCTTCTTTAAACTGGCCTTTAAGCGCAATTTCTAAAATACGTGAGTTGAAGTTTTTATTTTCAATGTTATCCAGCATTAGTTTTTCCCAAAATGCCTGCGCTTGAACTACGGCTTTGTCTAAAGCTTCTGCAAATGCTGGATGATTCTTTTTATATGTTTGGGCCGTGGAATAACTAAGCCCCAATTCAGCAAACATAATTTTTTGTGATGCTCCGCCCTTACCAAGTTCCACCATTTTATTACACATAGTAGGGTCATATTTGACAATTGCTGATTTTGTTTGCTTTACTGGGGCTTGAGCCATTATTTTTCCTTAACCGTCATGCGATCTAATTCAGCCTTTTGAGCTCTCATATTTGCCATGGCCTCATTCACCTCCATACGAGTAATTGCTCCTGCCATCTCTAAACGTTCGCTTTCTTTCTTCTTGGCTCCCTCTTCACGAACCCGAGCTGATGTCATTCCTGCGTTATCAGAGAGTGCTAGTACTAATTTACTTGGCTCACTCATACAGGTGCATCCGTTGCAATTGCTTCAGCCACTGCGTTTGCGGCGTCTGTCTCTGCTTGAATTTTAGCAAATTGTGGTGTGCCTTGTTCTTGGATTTTATTAATCAAAGCCGCTGATTGAACATATGCTGTATTACCTAAAATGTTTAGTAATCCATTAATCTCTGCTACTGAAAATGTGAAGTTTAAAATTGCGTCGTCCATGTTAATTTCCTTTTAAGTTTGTAAGTCGTTTAAGTTCTGCGTTTGCGTAAAATAAAATCTTCTTGATGCCCCGTTCCTCGTCACAATGTGACGCTTTGCCATACCTGTAACACTCTCTAAAAATTTCACCGATTTGTGCGTTTAAATTCTTCGCACTAATTAGGTCTTGCAATTCAGATGCATTTTCTGGAAGTTTGTAGTAGTTCGCAGAAGATCCATCTGATTGTTCTTTATTACTCACAGTCCATTTCCTTTTTAATTTGAATAATGCTTTTTGCAAAATGATACCGCCAATATTTTTCCGATACACTCACATCATAAAAATTCATACCATCTAAGTAGGCTTCGATGATGAACTGGTCTTTAGGGTCAAGACGCTTAATGATCCTTCGTATGTCTTCTAAATCTTCAGTGTCCCATGGAAGGTATCCCTCCGTCAATGATATGTGCAAGTTGCTTTCTCCGATGTCGGCACTTTCCAATGGATCCAGCTCTTCATCAGACAATTTTACTGTGTTCATTTTAGGCCAATTAAAAATATGTATACTATACTAATACACAAATTAGCAACTTTTGCCTAAAAATTAATTATTTATTTTCAATGCGTCCAAAACTGCATTTTGTACATCTATTTTTCCGTCTAAAACTTTGATCACATGTTCATCTACTGTTCCCTTTGCAATTAAGTGGTGAATAAGCACTGGTACTATTTGCCCCTGCCTTAAAACTCGAGCGTTTCCCTGTTGATATAAAGAACTACTAAAAAACAGGTCGAACCAAATGATGTGTGCCACTTCAGCTATATTGTTTTGAAGATTTAGTCCTTCCCCGATGGATTGGGGGTGTCCAATTAGCATTTTGATCTTACCTGCTTTCCAGTCTGCTATAGATTTTTCTGATACCATTTGCGCTTCCGGAAAGGCTGTCATAATTCTAACAAGTGAGTGTTTGTAATTATAGAACATTAAAACCGGTGCCTGATCGTCCTCCAATAATTCAGTAATAAAGTCAATTTTATCAGTGTGAACTAGAATTACGTCCTTATTAGCATCATATACTGCCCCTGATGTTACCTGTAATAGCTTTGTGAGCGCCGTGGCTGCGTTTACAGCCGTTATTTCTTGATTCTGATACTCTGCTACCAAATCTTTTTTTAAATCGCTGTAAGAGCTCATAACACGCTTCGATAACTCTATACTGTGGAATATTGGGGTTTCTTTTGGCAATGTTAAGTAATCTTTTGCCTGTAATGAAAACGCAATGTCCTTTATCTTGTTTGTTACTTCTTCTAACGCGTTTGGTTTTGGCTCCCACTTGTACACTAATCCAGTGTATTTATTTCGCTGTCCAGCGTTCATGTATTTGTCTCTAAACCTACCTAGCGTTGTCTCTAATCGAGCGCCTTTGTCCATCAATCCAATCTGACTCCATAGGTCAGCGATTGTGTTCGGGGTAGGAGTTCCGGATAGTAGGATTAAACTAAAGTCTTTACGCTTCATTACTTTTTTCAGTAATTTAAACCGCTGAGTCGCGGAGCTTTTTAGTCTCGCGCTTTCATCAAAGATAATAGTATCAAACTTATCAAACATCTGGTTATGCTCGAGCCATGCTATTGTTTCATAATTTGTAATATATACATCTGCTGTCTCCCTATATGCCTCAACTCTTTGTTTTTCAGTTCCTAGCATTAGGGAATACGTAAGATGTGATAAGTGGTTCCAATTCATTATCTCTTTGTGCCATACATTCCTGGCCACTTGAAGTGGTGCAATGATTAGTGTCCTCTTAGGTTTCTTTTGGGCAATGATGGACAGTGCAATTGTCGTTTTTCCCAAACCCATCGAAAGATATAAGGCACAAGATGGGAGCTTAGAAGCCCTCTGTATAATATCAGTTTGATACGGGTGTAATTTGTCTTTGGATAAAGTCATCAATTGTTTCCTTACTATTTAATACTTCTACAGGAAAGCCTGCGTCTGTTATGTCTTTGAACACTATCTTCTGTCTCGGTGATATTATTCCGGTCAAAGTTTTTAGTTCTACAAAGTGTACCTTGCCTGATAGAAAAACAATTCTATCAGGCACTCCGGCAATACTTGATGTCCACTTATAAGATAGTCCGCCTGCCTCTTTTATTTTCTTGTTAAGGTATGCCTCTACAGCCTTTTCTAACATTAGTAGGCTCCATCAGACTCAAATGACACGATACTGTCCATATAGGTTTGAGCCCTTTCATTCAGTCTAATACCCCTGTATATGTGTTTTCGATCTCCTCCAGTTCTGTTAAGTGCAGACTCTACCTTATGCTCTTGAGACGCCGCAATAAATCTACGCTTGAATGCCAACTCATTTCCAGCATTCAGTTTCTTTTTTAAGCACCAGTGAGAATAGCATGAAAATATATCATCCTTAGCCACCTCATAATCCGCCCCAAAGTCTAGTGTGTCTTCAATAAAGTTTTGCATTGGATTACCAATGTCCGCCATCAATTGTAAATAGTCTGCCCCTGACTCAGGCTGAATGAACTTACCCCCTCGCGCTAAGCGTCTTGCGTTCCCATCCATTGCCCATAAGAAAATACCGTTTAGTTCTTTCTCTAACTTTTTACCTAGGTCTGTGTCCTCATTACCATAAAAAGATTTTGTCATCTTGAGTACAAGCATTCGGCCTGTTAGTGCGTTTGATGACTCCGATAACTGCAGTACTTCATTAGAGAACACAATAATACGGGTTCCCAATGTGCCACCCCAAGACTCTCTGTTTTTACGGTTCACTGTTACTGGATCATTACCAACGATCCGTAAGAGCTGTGACACTACGGCATTACGATTACGTTCCGGTGCCCTAGCATCTGTAAAGGTTGCTAACATTTTACCTAACCAACTTTGTAATCCAAAAGTATCGCAAAGTTCTCCCAACTCAGGGGCTACTGTATTATGTTGTCCAAGTAATGCGACCAGTACATTATTAATCGTGCCCTTGCCTGAGCGTCTTGGTCCAATTGCATTTAAAAACTTCTGCTGTCTATTATCCCCTGATAGGATGTACCCAAAATATTCTTGCAGTAAGTCAATGGATGCTTGATCATCCTCCCACGCCGACTTTAAAAAGTCATGCCATGTTGGGCATTGTGCGTCCTTGTCGTAGCCAAAGTTCAATGAGTTCTGTGTAAAGAAACCCAATGAGTGTTGTAGTAGGATGTTGTCCGCCATATTAAATAGTCCATTCTTTAGACTAACAAGGTTGTATGCTGGTGGTCTATTTGACCTAAACTCCTCTAACCAAATTGGTGGTCTTGTGGTGCCGTTATTTGGTAAGTGACAGATTGACTTGATTGCATCAATAACTGCAGAAACAGACGCAGGGTTTGGTGCAAATTCCAGTATCTCACCCTTACGGCCTAGCTTCTTACACTTGTCTAAAAACTTGTATGTTCCTGAGCGTATGGTGGCCTCTTCAATGGTTTCATAGTGTGTCCCATCGTAGCTGTGAAAGTCATCGGCATAGTGCACTAATGTAAATCCCTCCTCAGCCTTGTACTGCGCGTCCAAAAATATCTTGGCTTGGGTCATGGGGTTACTGTCTAATATGATCTCCCCATTAGCAATAGCCTCCTTGATTTTTGTTTGATTAACCTTAAATATCAAGGAGCGTAATGTCATGCCCGATCCTTTAAAGGTTTTCCACTTTGAGCTACATGAGTAGTCTCCTGTCTCTGAATAGCTAGTACCCTGTTGGCTCCAAGTGTTCCATAAGTCACAGGCCTCATCGTCCCCACCAAATTGATGGTGTAGCATTTGCCCAACTTGTAACCAGTCTGCGTACCCATGGTCTGGAGTAATTTGGCTTAGTAGTTCTGTCTCTACTCGGTGTAAATCATACTCGGCTAGTGGTGGTGTATAGTCGCCAAAAGAGTCGCCAGATTTCATTGCAGTACGCTTAGGAATGATGCCAGTTAAGTCTTGTACCTCTGTAGGTATCCCGCCACCAAGTTTGTTACCTGTAACAGTAAAGTACCGACCCTTTGAGTACGCCTCAAATCCTAGGTCATGGTCAACGTGTGCGAACTCAAAGTCCCCACGCGTAAATATCTTTAGTCCAGTACCCGATGGGCTGACTTCTGAGTATCCAATTACATTGTCCACTATGTTCTGCGCGAATGGTGTTAGTTCGCCAGAGTCAATGTCTCGCACATCATCAAGGTCTATCCCTACTAGATTGTCGTCCTCCACAAAGACAAACCCTACACCAGAATAGTTGCCTTTTTGATAAGCATCTTCAACGGTGAAAAAGTCACTCCAGTTGTTTGGGTTGGTGGAGCTTGCCTTATGTCCTGACACTTGGAATGGGAGTTTAGCCATTCGGTTGTTTGGCGCCTCTCCAATCTCTGTTTCCCTCCACAAAACCCACCGTGGGATTTTCTTTAGCTCTACTGGTATATTATCAAATTGCACTATCATCTTGTTGCTCCTTTGATACATAGTATAACATCATGCCAGCCCCGAGAGCAACACCTAAGAAAAAGGCTGTGCTGTAACATAATATGTAATCAAGCATTAATTATTACCTCCGCTTCTGTTTCAATCCATACGTGGGCTCCACAGCTTAAAGGCTTATCGGGGCTATATACTACCCGACTGGATCCAAGTATTTCCACTGAATGTGCGTAGTTGTTTGTCTTGTATGTTTTAACTGTTAATACTGGTTCCTGCACGTTATTTTTTCTATTAGATTTAATAACATGTTGATTAACGTGAATTATAGTTTTCATCGTGTTACGATTGGGTCTTTTTCCATTGACTCCATTCCTCGTAATATTATTACCTCAAAGCCTAGTTGCATTAGGTATTGTTTTCCTTCTTCGTCCACGTCTAAATGACAAAGGCCTGATCCATCGGGTTGGTCTTCTACTTCACCTATCAATTCAATTTTCATTATCAAGTCTCATTATTAAAAAAAGTATGTCTATAATAATCACGCAGATAAATCCCGCCCACCATATTGATGTTACTTGACAGTAGCCAAATATAAATGCTGTTAGTAAGTATATCATTTATCTATTCCTCCCGTACATCTCTTTATCATACTTTAAAGATTCAATGCCTCGCATGAGTAATACTTCAAAGCCTAACTGCATTAAATACTGTGCGCCTTCTGCATCTACATCTAGTTCTACCTGACCACTTCCATCAGGATTATCAACAATATTGCCTATCATCTCAATTTTCATTTGCACTCCTATATATTACATTTTCGGGTTTAATTATACTTTCGCATCTTTGTCATATCTGCATACAGTCGCTTACTTCTATCTGACCGCCTAAATACTTTCATGCGACCATCCCATAACACCTTGCCGTTAAGCATCCGCATTTGGTGGAGTATCATGTGTTTAGTTCTTTTAACTTAGCTTCAATGGCACGAGCAAAATCTTCTAATGAAAATAACTTACTCTCATCTGGAAATAATTCTTCTATCTCATCATCACTCAGTCCTTGCCATTGTTTCTTTACTACCCAGTCACATACACATTCGTGGTAGCAAGCAGCGGCACATTCGCACTTATCAGAATCAAACATTGTTTTTCTCCCGTAATTTCATAGCAATAAACTCACCTA
>Ga0214192_1001583_pt1 | contig 12563 bp, 11 predicted proteins | sample TroBogEpilimnion_44_FD_153030 | JGI IMG/M metagenome (GOLD analysis project Ga0214192, IMG submission 153030) | Freshwater microbial communities from Trout Bog Lake, WI - 29JUL2008 epilimnion | ecosystem: Environmental > Aquatic > Freshwater > Lake > Epilimnion/Euphotic zone | place: Trout Bog... | reverse complement strand
TGTGGCTGATACTCCTGACGAGGTTGTGGCGTGCTCTGTCTTGGAGGAGTCCAGGTGTTGTTATTTGATGGCTCTCGAGTGGGAGCGTTATTCCGCGCAGGCATATTGTCAGGCTGCCGTGGTTCATTGCGGGCAGGTGTATTCAGACGCGAATTATTGTTATTCCTATTGGCAGGGCGAGTCTCATCAGGGCGTACGACCTTGGTCGGTACAGCATGCTGTGTAGGTGCAGTCCTATTGATAGCGGGACGATAGATATTCACTTGGTTGCCGTGTACTTCAGTCTTGCCAGCGGTGGAGGTATTATTGATCTTCACAGATGCAATGTCATGTCCTACTACTTTGCGTACTTCTTCGATTTTAGGACCAGAGTTGAAGACGCTGCGATTATAGGTATGTGTGTTATTAACCACGACCACACCTCTCTCGAATGCAGCACGGTCGTGATTTACCACTGTATTGCTAACTACGTAGTTATTGATATGCTCATCGCCCATGTGGCCTCGTGGGAGGCAGTTCCACTGGCGGTCGTACCTGTCGCCGTAGCGGCTATTGACATAGCCACGCGGTCCGATAGGTGCCCAGCAGTAGTAGTCACCATAGGTACCCCATGTGACCCAGGCCGGTGCCCAGTCGTAGCCGGGTATCCATAGCCAGCCACCATAGTCAGGATCATTGAACCACCGGCCATAGTGAAAGGCTGCCCATCCCCATGCATAGTCAGAGACCCAGGTCCAGCCCATATCGGTGTAGACCCAGTGACCGTCTGTCATGTAGGGCGAGAATCCTTCATTGGCCTGTGGCACCCATACATATCCGTATCCGGGATAGTCGATCCATGAGCCGTATGGGCTGAGCTGGTCGTAAAAAGTCTGATAGCTCATGCCCTGATCCTGGTCCTGATCATTATTGCTATCGTAGTAGACGTCGTCGGAGTTATTATTGTCATAGTAAGGATCCTGATTCTGCGCATGGCTGGATGTGCAGGTGGCTATGATCAGTGATGCTATCCAAAATATTTTTTTCATGGCTAAGGAGTTTTAGTAGAATACCTGATGCCAAATTTAGACCAATTGAGTATAAGAAGCCCATTTTAGCAATAATTTAACTAAAAGGAGATTTATATACGTTCAGCACAGGGCTTTAAGCAAATATCTCTCTTTGTCCGGACTTTCTATGATTAGTTTTTAAATATTCTTTTCGAAACTATTAACATGGACTTTTCTTCGTTTTTCTTGTTTAATGCATAAATTCGTAACCGGAGTAAAGCATGGGCATTTTAAAAACGCAAAATAAAAAACTCAATTATGAAAAAAATACTTTTTCTAGCGATAACAGCTGCGGGCCTCGCCGCATGTGGTGACAAAGATGGTGGCCATCACCACAAGGTGACGACAGCCATGCTGGACTCAATGAGAAACGACCTGCTCAATACAGATATTGCGTTCTCCAAAGCTTCAGAAGAAAAGGGGCGCAGCGTGGCATTCACAGAATATGCGGCAGACAATGCGACGATACTCAGGCCGCTAAGCCGACCGGTCACAGGCCGCGCAGAGATCGCCAAGCTGCTACAGGGCTATCCGGATTCCCTATATAAACTGACCTGGGTGCCAATATCATCTGACGTAGCACGGTCAGGAGAGATCGGGTTTACCTACGGTACCTATACACTCGAAGTAAAAGGCGGCGACCATGAAGAAGGCACCTATAATGTAGTATGGCATAAGGACAGCACCAAGGCATGGAAGTATATCCTGGAAACGTCCAATGCAGGGCTAAGCTCAGGAGATAAGACGGAAGACGCCAAGGTCGAAAAGAAGCTCGAGAAAATGGAAGAGAAATCCAACAAAAAATAAGCGGATATAAAATAGCAATCGGATCAGCCTTGTCATCATGACGGGGCTGTTTTGTTTTCGGTTGATCTGAATTGATGGGGATTACTGCCTGATATATTTCTGCGATAGTTTTTTTTAGCCGGATAGGGCCAGCGGTAGAACGATGACCTCAGTGGAGATTGCATCTAATGGCTTAGAAGTAAATACACCTGAAAAATTAAGCATATACATTTTATTGAGCACAATATTCCCCGATTCACAATCTTGCTATTGATAAATACAGGCATCTTAATTGTGAAACAATTTGGTAAAGTCGTGTGCGATTTCCTATCTTAACTCGCCGAATTTGGAAAACCTTTTGATTTATTAAAATTTACATATAAAATTATTACTAAGTGATATCAATGAATATTCCTGGCGGAGATGAAAATGACATCAGCGTGATGAGCCCGGAAATGCCGGAGACCAGGTACTTTCTAAACAGGGGGGAGTTCAATGCCGAGGTAGGCAAGGATTTTATCAAACATGCTAACCGTAAATTGAGCAAGGGGCTGAAGTTTCTCGTAGGGCTCTCGCATGGCACCTCCCCTGCCGGCGCCTACCAGTATATACTGGATCACTACTCCCAGCTCAGCCATCCTGAAAACATCCTCTATACCTTCGTCAACTCTCCGATGGCCCGGCAGCGGGATCTGGCAGGGGTGACAGATGCCAGCACTTTTATCAAAAAACTATTTCGCGCTGGTCTGATCAGCCGCACGCAGGTCATAGGCTACAGATTCAACAGGGATAGTGTGGAGGCGTATGCGGCAGATTTTAACCGCTCGGTATCTGCCTACCTGGAGGCACATGACAAGGTGGGCTTTGACTATGTCTTTCTCGCGTCAGACCCCTCAGGCCGGGTAGCCGGCATAGAGCGGAAATCGAAGGCTTTTAACTCCGATGAGATCGCCACCGTGGTGACTGAGAAACGCGAAAAGGAGTTGACAGGTACCCCTGCTTTTTTATTGAAGTCCAGGAGAATCGCCTTTCTCGCCACCAAGGCGGATAAACGTCGACCTCTGGCGTGGCTCTATGCAGTAGATCCCAAGCAGTATGAGAGTCCGGGCTTCCTGCGCTATCTGCCCGAGGTAGAAAAGCGCATGACAGTCTTCATCGATGACCATGCACTAACCTGGCCGCAGATAGAGGTGAGCCGTGAGACGCCATATGGCACGAGCGTGATACGAGTCGACACTGCCAATCCATATAATGCAGACGCAAAGACTAAACTGCCAGTGGTGATCCTGATACACGGATTCCTTGGGCTCAATTCATTTGACGGGCTACTGGCTACTATGCCTACGCATCAGTATATAGCCGCTGCCATGCACTATGGATCGATACCCAATGACCTGCCGCCCTCTGAGTACTCCCATCATATCACGATGAATATAGAGGCGGTGGTGGAGTTCTTTGGTTCAAACGGGCATCCGGTCTACATCTTTGACCACTCGATGGGCAATATCTACTTTATGATGATAGACCGCAAACTGCGCCGGTATCCTGCTATACAAAAGTACCTGCGCGGTCGCATCGGCGCCAATCCGTTCTTTGGTGAGGAGGCTAAGCACGCGACGCTGGGTTTCCTCGACACGGTGATACTGCCTGCGCTCTCTGTGGCCAAAGGCCTGACTGCTAAAACCCTCATGACCACACTGCGTACACTGATACCACTGGACTCCAAGGCAGGAGTGCGCAAGCGCGGTATACAGCTCTCTGACTGGCTGATCAGCCGCGAAAGTAATATCCGCGACCGAATCTGGGCAGCTGCCAAGGAGCGCATCCTCGACCTGATGACCAATATGGACTCCCTCCCGCATCTCAATCGCATACCGATTGAGCGCGCGCTAAACTACCTGCCTGCGAAGGTCTTTGCGATACAGACACACTCAGCGCTGGAGGAGAGTATACAGTTTGACAAGCAGCATGGCCTCGTCAATATACCACAGGCCGGGATCCCTGTCCTGATCCTGAAAAGCGAACGCGATGGTGTAGCCCGCTATGTGCCGCGTATCTACGAGGGAGATAATATTACGGTGATAGATGTGACCAATGTACATGAGACCGATCTCTTTCGAGAGCATCTCTACCACATGGTGAACCCTATCCGCACCACTGAGATCATCGATGAGTTTATCTCAAAGATAGAAGAGCAAAGGGGCGAGGATTAATAATGGGGCCGGCGAAATGAATACCGACTTGAACTATCACTATGTTTCAAGTATAATAGACCTCAGCGGTCCTTCATGATATTGATATTGCCATCATGGAGTTTATTCTTGTCCCGATCGAGGATGGCGTAGGTATAGCTACCTTCATGCATATCTCCTACATCGATGGTTGTGGCACCCTCGCTGAGTGTGACATCCTTTATCGTTAGCCCAGTCACATCGACAAATATGACAGAGTAACCCGCCAGATCGGAGCTAGACTGAATATATATCTTAGTAGTAGCAGGGTTCGGAGAAAGTACCACTTCGTCCTCTATGTGCGTGTGTACCATGGCAGCGTTTGGGTAGTTGAGCGTGAGATCGTCGATCCAGACGGTATTGCCCTGGAGGTTGATATCCCCACGTTTGCCCCCGGAGATGATGAGGCGCATCGTATCTGCCTGACCATCCATGAGGTAGTTGATCGAGTCGATATAGTAAGCAAAACTGCTCATGTCGGTCGAGTCCGGGAAGATGTCCTTGCGCTCATATGCCAGCGTATCCTGACGTTTGGTGTAGGAGTTCCAACGGGTGAGTAGCAGCCTGAGTCGAGCAGTATCGGTGATGGGATGGTAGACCTTGACATACATGCTGAAAGATGTCGGCCTGCCATATATAGGTACGCCGGAGCTCTCCATTTTATGATTGACATAGCGTGCCCGTCCGTATGCCAGCATCCCGGGCCAAAGCAATACCTGAGATGGACTGTCGGCATAGCCAGAAGGCAGACCTGAACGCATGGATATCGTATCGCTGTAGAGGCGGATGGCGTTGAGACCGGAGTGGATATTGCCGGGAGTAGTCTCGCGGGAGACCCAGTGGCTCTTAGTCACTCCCATAGATTGTTCGAGTGGGGTCCAGTTTTCGGGGCTGGATATACGGGAAGTGGTCCACGACTCAAAGCCTCCGTTTTGGAGCTGTATCTGAGCCTGTGTAGAAAAGGATATGAGCAGAAAAAAAAATGTATAACTGAGGTAATTTAGTTTCATGTAATAAGGTTGGTTTAAGTTTCGATGGCTGATGCAAAAGTACGGCATATATTAATACAAAAGCGGTACCAACTATACATTTAGGAGGCCTCAGCCACCAATAGACAGAGATAATGCAAGGAGAGTATAATATAGATGCCGCAAAACGGTCACCCATAGAAATTAGATTATAATTAAATTTTTGATTTTTAATTGATATTTATACATATGTATTTTATTTAAAATCAATACATTGAAAGTGTATATAAGGATGTAAAAATGAAAATTTAAAAAGCGGTATACGTGGTGAAAACGAAATGCAATATTTGCATTATTAGAATAATTTTAGTATTTTTGGTCTACGGAGTTATGTATGTGCCGTGGCGCGATTAGCGTTGGTACCGAAGTCCAAAAATAAAAAACCGCCCTGCAGACGAGCTGCAAAGCGGCTGAAACCAACCTTTGAAAAGTATAAAAAGAAATTAGTTCATTTTGTCCTTCTTGACCAGGAGGTCAAAGAACTGATCGAGTTGCGGCAATATCACTATTCGTGTGCGGCGATTTTGTGCACGTCCATTAGCGTCTGTATTAGGAGCGACGGGGAGGTATTCACTCCTGCCCGCTGCTGACATCCTGCTAGGCTTGATATGATACTCATTCTGCAGGATACGCACGACCGAAGTGGCGCGCTTGACACTCAGGTCCCAGTTGTCAGTCAGACCCTCTGTATGGATAGGCACATTATCCGTATGTCCCTCGACCATAAACTCGATCTCAGGGTGCGCGTCAAGCACCTTTGCGACTTTGCCCAGTACGACACGCGCCTGTGGAGTGACGGTATAGCGGCCACTATTGAAGAGCATCTTGTCGGAGATGTCAATGTAGACTACACCTTTCTCGACTTTGATATTGATGTCTTTATCATTGAGATTTCCGACTGCACTTTTGAGATTACTGACGAGGACCATATTGAGAGAATCCTTGCGCGCCATGGCTGACTGAAGGCCGTTTATATAGTTGTCTTTGGCATTGATCACTTCCAGAGACTTTTTGACACTTTCAGCTTGTTTGGCAGACATGACAGAGACATCCTGGAATGTAGTGAGTATTTGCGAGTTGTCCTTGCTGGCTCCTGCGAGGCGTTTATTGAGGTCATCGATTACAGACTGGAGCGAACCTATCTTGGCATTCAGTTTGTCATTTTGGGATTTGCTCTCGACGAGCTGATCCTCGCATTTTTTGACATCGATGTGGAGTTTGTCGTTTTCAGCTTTGAGAGATTTTTTAGAGGTAGCACAGGACGATAGAGCTACGATGAGCAGTACGATTGGCGTGATTTTTAAAATATTCATGTTGGTTTAATTTATGATGAGAAAAAATGTATTAATACTTCATGCAATGAGAAATGTCTTTTGAAAAGCCGATACTTCATTTAGTCCATAAATGTCTATGTGTACGTGCAAGCGGTCAGCCTCTCCTATCATGATCTCGCGCTCACCAAACTCCTCAAACTCCCCGACGACCTCAGTATTGCGCGGCAGCTCTATCGGATCCACCAGCTCAAACACAGTGAAGGAGCCATTCGAGAGCTTGGCAGAATACATCCCACGTGCGGTATTGGTATGGTATATGATTCCTTTCATGTATTTCAATTTGACAATGCAAACATAGGCAGGCGCAAAATCCACTGATGGCACATATCATGACAGGGATGGTACTTTTTACTTTTTTACAATTTTTGTGAGAGCGATCTGCTTTCTTTGTGACGACTGCAAATACATAAAAATGAAAGGGCAAGACAAAATTCCATCTTATAAGATCACCGATATCAAGAAGAAGAAATCCTTCGCTCCTGATTTTGAGTTTTACCGCTTTGAGTATTTCGTGACGGACATTGACCACCTCACACATCCGCACAGGCACGACCACTTTGCACTTTTCTTTGTCACGGCGTGACAGGGAGAACATCTGATAGACTTTCAGGACTATGAGTTGCGGCCCGGGCGGGTCTTCCTCATTGCGCCGGGCCAGATACATGCGTGGAAGAGATTCAAGGGGGTAAAGGGATTTGTGTTGCTTTTCACCAAAGAATTTTTCACTATCACACTACAATATAAAGAGCTGCGTGCTTACCTCTTCTTCAACAATATATATAAGCACGCCTATCTGGACCTCGATAGTGAGGGCAGCAGACATCTCCGCAGCCTGCTCACCAGCATAGAGCAGGAGTACCTCCATCCACGTACATATAGTCAGAATATCATACGCTCCTATATCAATATCGTCCTCTTCGAGCTCACAGCTATATATGAAAAAGCCATACCAGCCTCAGATGGCCATGTCGCGGTAGATGCCAAAATCAGGGAGTTTGAGACGCTGGTAGAGAAGTACTTTAAAAAGTACCACATGGTCGCTGAGTACGCCAGTCTCCTCCATATCACAGCCAACTACCTCAACGCCATCTGCACCCGCCGCAAAGGCAAGGCCGCAGGAGAGGTGATCCGCGACCGCATCATACTGGAGGCCAAACGCCTGCTCACACACTCCGATAAATCGGTGACTCAGATTGCTTATGACCTCGGATTTGAGGACAATAGCTACTTCGGGCGTTTCTTCAAAAAGTACTGCGAAATGACTCCGGCGGGGTTTCGGGATACACTCTGAAATGTTTTCACCGCGGAGGCGGAGAGACGCTGAGAATAAATAACTACGGGTTAACGCAAAGAGCGCGATGGGCGCTAAGTATTACTATCAAAAAATCGGGCGCTTTGCTTTTATATTGCTCTCGATGCTGGAAAAGGATCGAAGTAAAAAGTACCATTTATTGACCGATTAGTGCCATAGTGCCGCTATGGTACTATTTATCTTTGCACAGCTATACCAAAGTAAAAATATACCCTTTTGGAAAGCCGCAGGGTACAGGAGGTCTAGTGTAGGGGGAATCTGCACTTTACTTCCCGCGATACCAGGGCTTCCAAAAGCGGTATATTTTTAATCTTCCTTTGGGTGACACGACTGCGGCGACATTGCTCATTTCATCACCCATTTCCACTTCGATTCCGGAGGCTTTTTTGGTCGATAGTATTTGCGAAGGATAGATACTGCGGTGCCCTGTCATCAGAAAACTGATCACACAGCTGATAGCTGCATACGACGCCACCTCCGGCCCGAATATCTCCAGGCCCATGATACTGGCGGCTATAGGAGTATTAGCTGCACCTGAGAGGAGGCTGACCATACCGATGGCTGCAAATGTGGGATTGTCCACATGCAGAATCTGTGCAAAAAGGCTGCCTGCTGCCGCACCGATAAAGAAGATCGGCGTGACTACTCCACCGCTGCCACCAAAGCTAAGGGTGATAATGGTGAAAAGCATCTTCAGGATAAAGTCATACCAAAACGCCGTCTGATGGCCGTTTAGTTCGAGTTCTATGGTCTCTACGCCGAGACCTGCATACTTGGCAGAGAATAGAAAGATCAGCCCCACGAGAGCTGCGCCACCGAGCAGATTGCGGAGATATTCATTGATGGTCCATGATTTGATCCAGTGCTCGATGCTGCGAAAGGACTCAATAAAGATGAATGAGATAGTACCAAATACAATACCCGCGAGCATGATGATCAGAAAGAAAGACTGCGAAAAAACGGGATGGAAGTTGATACCACTATGGAAGTAAGTAATACCAAAAGACGCGCATACATGGTAGGCGACGATGCCCGATATAAAGGAAGGCAGCATCACATCGTACATCACAGCTCCTACATATAGCACCTCCAGGCCGAATATCGCACCCGATATAGGAGTGCCAAAGACCGCCGCGAAGCCTGCGCTGATACCGCAGATCACAAGCTTTTTACGGTCACGGTCGTTGAGCCGAAAGATGTCCGAGAAGAGTGATGCCAGGCCGGCACCGATCTGTCCGCTTGGTCCTTCTTTGCCGACAGAGCCGCCGCTGGCGATAGTGATGATAGTCGTGAAGAGCTTAATAGGTATGACACTCCAGTCGATCTTGCCGGAGCGTTTGTGTACTGCCTCGATGACCTTCTCTGTGCCGTGGCCCTTGGACTGCGGAGCCAATTTATTAATAAGAAAAGTGCATAGTACAAAAGTAGCTGGCAACGCCAGATAGTAGTACCGGAACTGCCCGGTAAAATCCTTCGTGAGATGGAGTAACTTCAGAAATACAGTAGTGGATACACCCACCAGTATCCCAATGATTACTGCCAGTATAATCCATTTGACAATGCTAAAAAAGATGGCTGTCTGCTCCTCGAAATGTTCTTTCACTATTCCCCTTTTTGATGATAAAATATGAGCGATGGTATCTACAGTAATGCATCATCGCGATATTCAAAAAAGGGGGGAACTTATTTGACGTTGTAAATGTACTGCATCACGAGCTAAGTATAAAGCCGTTTTAAAATATTAACGCAGATTAAAATGGCGCTCGCCTGCATAAATCTATTTGTAACTATTGCAATTGGCTGTGGATTGGATTACCTTCGCACACTCTCACACAAATAAATAGCCCTTTAATATGAAAAAAGTAAGTATAAACCCATCGATGATACCGGGATCAGGCATGGGTCTATTCGCGGATGAGTATATCCGCAGGGGCGATCTGATAGTACAAGTAGAGGGTGAAAAATATAATAGCGAAAGCGATGAAGTGCCAAATAGTTACTACCTCCTCGATAGCGGCGACGGCACGGACGACTATATAGATGTCAAAGGTCCTGCCATGTATGCTAATGATGCCTGCGGCCCTGTAAGGATAGCCGGCCTTGTCAATAACTCTCTTTTCCGCCTGTGTGATGACGGCACTATGTGGCTGGAGGCTACTAAGACTATCAGGCCGGGGCAGGAGATATTTGCGTCCTATGGACGTGCATACTGGACTGCTGTCAGGGCGCTATGGGCACAAAACGCCTCAGAGATGGTAGCCGTATGATACTAATCTACATCTAACTTTTGGCACGCAATTCGTTTTATATTTTAGTCGGTAATCCGGCAAATAAATAATTTCGTATATATAATATATGCTGTCCAACGAATTTTTAGGTAGTCCCCTTTTTATATCCGGCGTAGTGATCCTGGTCGTGGTGCTGGGTATAGGGCTGCGTCTGCTCTTTCATACAGGCAATAAAGAATACAGGCACAAATCAGACGACTAGTCTTTTGTAACATTCTCCGGCGGGATGCGTATAGATAGGTGTTAAGACCCATTTCGAAACCCTAAATCCCGATTATGTACACAGAAGATCTCTACTCTACACAGCTTACTGAACATACTGTTTTGATGATTTATGCCGGTGTGTTTGTGCTGGCTATGATAGGACTGGCTACACGTCTGATGTTTCATGGCGCCAGCCGCGAGTATGTCCATGTTGACTAATAATTTCAAATAGCATATTTAGATCGTTCAGCTATCCATTGATTGTTGAACGATTTTTTGTTTTGGGGGTAAGTCATCATCCTCTATGCAAGCGTAAATAAAAAAAAGGTCCCAACCCAAAGGATAGGACCAATAACAAAAACAAAATAAACCCAAATTAAAACCGCAATTCACTAATGTAGCGCTGGCACTACTTAGCTATATTTTTTTAGTACAAAAACAAATGGCTGTTGGAGCAGGAGTCGAACCTACACAAGGCGGTTAGTCTCAGTCGTGGATCATACTACCTAAATATGATCCCCGACCTGATTTATCCCGTGGCCCTTACCCCCGAGACAGGAGGGCATGTCTGCCAATTTCATCATCCAACAATATTTCCCTTAGAACGCTGATGCAAAGATAATATACAGCCTACTATTTTACAAATAAATCAACGTTTTGCACTATTAAATACAGTTTAACCAATATTAATCCCGTATATTTGATTTGGTATTAATTTAAACCATAAAAAATGGCTCTCAATTACGAAATTGATAAACTGGATATCCAGATACTGAATATACTCATGGAGGATGCCTTCATGCCCTATACCGAATTAGGTAAAAAGCTATTCGTATCACCCGGCACCATACATGTACGTATGGCCAAAATGGAAAAGCTCGGTATCGTCAAAAGCCCGCGCCTGCAGGTCTCGCTGAATAAGCTCGGCATGGACGTCACAGCCTTCATCGGTGTCTACCTCATACGCAGTGATCTCTATGATAAGGTGGTCAAAGAACTAAAGAAAATCCCCGAGGTCATCTCCTGCCACTACACCACGGGTAACTACAGCCTATTCCTCAAGATCATCTGCCGAGACACACAGCACCTCCGCGAGGTCCTCCATGATCGGCTCCAGAAGATAGAAGGTATCAGCCGCACAGAGACCCTCATCTCACTCGATGAGAGCTTTGATCGGCCGCTGTGTATAGACATACCAAAGGAATGAGAGGCAAGAATCAAGATTATTGTTCTCAATAAACAAAAACCCGGTCATTTCGAGCCGGCTGTTCAGCGAGAAATCCCCCATGCTTTAATCACAGCCCTAATTCATCAAGCCTTATGCCGCGGCTTCCGCTGCCCGTCTCCCTGGCCCTTACTTGCCTTAGCGAGGATCACTTTCGCCACATCAGCCATGAGACGGCTGCCGACTTTACCTTTGCCGCCATACTTACTACCTTGGCGAAAGGTATCGAAGTACATCTTCGTATAGAGCATCGCCACCAGCGCACAGCGGGAGTGATGAAAGTTCTTTCCCGCACGGCGCAGCGTGACATGCTTGGCGCCATTCTCTTTCATCTTATCATACGCCACGAATGCATTGAGCGGAGTGACCTGCTCATCGCTGTCACAGTAGCATAGCTGCATCGGTGACTCAGGCTTCCAGTCGTAGAGGTTGTTCTCCCGCACCTTTTGTATCAGTGGGAAATTCGGATCATTCAGGTACATCTGTACGAAAGTATCTTTCAGCATATCTGCGGGCACCGGAGGCAGTAGATCGACCACGTCATCAAGGTTGTGTTTGAAGTTTGATATCTGCGGTATGAGCGTATCATATGGCGGTTTATAGATGATATTAACATTTGGCCCAACGATATTATAAACCTCATTGTATGAGCCGAGCAGATACGGGAGGTAGTGAGGCTCCGTATAGCTTTTGAACATCACCTTTCCTTCCACCCCAGTCATATCATACGCGCCGCTCATTGGTGAGGCCGCGGTGACATGGAGCTGGCCTGCGTATTTATCTTGTATCAATTTGTCAGTCGCCATCGCAGCGTAGCCCCCCTCCGAGTAGCCGGAGAGGAAAAGCTGCCCATTGGTTTTCACATCACAGTCCTGATTGATCTCGCGCACCGCGAGCAGCATATCTACAGATGCCTGTGCCAGGCTCGATGCTACCTGATATAGGTGAAACTTATCTCCATGACCCAGCCCAATATAATCAGGCAAGGCTACGGCATAGCCATCCATCGCCATCGCGAGGCAAAAGTACTCCTCACCGCCCAGTTTCTTGCGCCTGCCTTTCCATACGCGTGTTCCGTGATTGTAGACTAGTTCGGCTGCGCCCTT
>Ga0214192_1001582_pt1 | contig 12565 bp, 3 predicted proteins | sample TroBogEpilimnion_44_FD_153030 | JGI IMG/M metagenome (GOLD analysis project Ga0214192, IMG submission 153030) | Freshwater microbial communities from Trout Bog Lake, WI - 29JUL2008 epilimnion | ecosystem: Environmental > Aquatic > Freshwater > Lake > Epilimnion/Euphotic zone | place: Trout Bog... | reverse complement strand
GAACTGCGACTTCAAGTTCTCTGTTTATTCGGGATTTGCAGGCCGGAGTTTGAATCTCATCGACCCAATTTGCTCCGGGACAATCTTGAATCCAGTGAGTCCGCCATCGAGGAAAGGGTCTGCGGTCATGGCCAGCGCAGCCGGAAAAATTCATTTCCAAAGGCGGCTGAAGCGGGTTTCAAAAATTCAATCTCCCCGTTGGTCACCGTTCCAGTCCCATTCAGCAGAGGCGACCACAGGATGGGTGGCACAAGGTTGGTGGTGGATTCGAGATGATAGCCGGCATAATTTGTGGGCCAGGTCACGAGCACCTTGTTGGATTGCGCCTGCCAGGAGACGGACATGGTCGGCTGCGATGGCGTAATGTAAATCAGGGTGGGATAAACCAGACGGAAAAACCGGGTCTGCTGCAGTTCCGCCCTGGACTCGTGATATTCGAAGTAACCGCTATTCACGAAATAGGGACCGTCCACAGCCGACCACGAGGCATTGGTGCCCAGAGACGTGGTGGATTCCAAGCCGAAGCCCTGATAATTGGTGCTCCAGTAAACAACCACTGCGTTGGGAGTCGTGCGGATGAACAGTCCTGGATTGGGAACCGCCACTTGCGGAGTGGTGATGATGGAACCGGCAAAATCAATGGGATCTCCCGCCGTGGTAGGGAGCAATCTCGCGGGACAATCGCAGTGCTGGCCGTCCGGCGTGAGAGGGATCACCCAGAGGCCGTTGGTGCCGTTGATCGTTCCTGCGCCGACAAGCGCGTTGCCAAGTGGCGACCAGATTGTGCCGTGGGGAAATCCATCCACGGAATTGGTGTGCGAGGAAATCTGGCTGGGTGATGTGCCATCGGAATTGATCGTGTAAATGTCTACATTTGCCTGCGACTGATAGGGGCTGGTGAGCAGGCAGTAGGAAAGGTGCTTGCCATCGGGTGACCACGCCGGCCAGCGCGCCCCGGGTCCGGCGGCCAGAAGATGTTGCAATGGGCCGCCATTGGCCGGGCTGATATAAAGGCCGCCAAGGTTGGTGGATGAAATGGTCAGGTTGTCAAAAGCCACGCTCCCATCTAGTGAAAGAACGCTGGGTGCCTTGTCATTGCAATCATGCGAAAGGGGATAAACGGCGGCCGCACCGGTGAGCGAGACCTGATAGAAACTGCAGCCGGCATCCAAAATCAAATTGGGCGGACTCGACAAATCCCAGTCATAGCCAACGATGGAGGGCTGGTTGGGAAATAATTCCCATTCAATGCCGGTCTGCATGTCGCGAATCCAAACATCGCCGCCCGCAACGGAATAGACATTGGTTCCGCGGGAAAAGGCCAGATACCGTCCATCGCGAGAAGCGCGGGGGCGGGCACCGGTGGTGATGTAAGTATCGCTGCTTCCGTCGAGGTTGATGGCCCAGACGCTGCCACCGCTCAAATTGACCCGGCTGTAAAAAATCGAACCTTCCTTGGAGAGATTGACGGTTGTGACGGGTGAACTGCTGCCGGAACCATTGGTGAAGGGGGCTCCGTTGGTCTCATTATAGGCAGCGACCGGGGGAACACCGCTGGCGATGGAATAATTGGCTGTAAGCACCTGCGAGCGATATCCTGATGAATTCTCCCCGTAATACTGGACGGAACCACTGTTCGTTATTTGAAAAGGCAACGCATAGGAAGTCCATGTGACGTTGGTCGTCGTGCGATAGAACACGGTGTCCCCCGCTGAAAGCGTGCTGAAGGAAACCTGGATGGGTCCGCTGTAAATTCCGGGTGAAGGCGATATGGTGATCGAGACGGCGTCCGGCGGGCGGGGAGACGCATAGGTAAAGACGGAGATGGCATCCCGGTACTGGTTGGCCAGGGCGTAATTCGCCCCGGCGGGTGTTGAAGCCAGGGAATTGGTGGAGGGCGACCCCAACCCGACTGAAGAGCCTGCGTCCGTTTCACCTTGCACGGAGATGGAGGGCGTCAGGCTGAGCACGCTGTCGCTCCAATCCGCAATTCCGTAGGAAGCGATGAATCCCGGATACCGGTTTACGAACGGTTCAGTTTGGAAAAGCCACACATTGGCGCGGGTGGTCCGGGAGCTGGCAGGCGGAAGGGACGAGGAACTCAACTTGGTGAAATTGGCACCGTCGAACTGGACGATCTGGGCGTGAGTTGAGCCGGGGCTTCCGGCCGGGCCATCCAGAAGGGCGAACGTCCCGCCGACCAATGGAATGACGCCTGTGAAAACGTTCCCGGCCGCGCCCTGTCCGCCCTGGTAAATCGGTCCCAGAACAGGCTGGCCATTGCTCAAGGTGACGCTCTGGACACCATCCGCATACTGGATCAAGCCGCTGCCGGAAATGGAGGAGGAAAGATAAAACACCTGGTCCACCGGCTTGGCGGTGGAAAAGGTGATGTTGGTTTCAAATGCCAGGCTGCCCGTTTTGGTTCCGAGTGAGACCAGGTTTAGGTTGGTCGAGCCGCTTTGGTAGAGGATAATCCTTGGCCAGGAAGCGTCATCGAATATTCCAAAAACATAATCACTGCCGGGAGGCAGGTTGCTCAGGGAAATGGCAACGCCGCCGGGGCTGTTGGTGAATTGCAAAATTTCAAACTGGTCGGCGGTTCCGCGAATGATTCCCGCGGCAAAATCCGCCGGATCGAGCAAAGGAAGGGAAAGAGTGTTGCCCCGTTCGAACGAACCGGGTTGCGGGAAAGACTCCAGCGGAGTCGGATTCCCGGACTTGATCTGCACTGTTTCAAGCAGTTCCGCAGACGGGCTGTTGTAATCGCTGGCAATCAACAGGGCGGGATCCGAGCCGAAGGAAAAATCGGGCGGGCTGGACAATGAAACGAGCGTATGCGGACCGACTCCGGTTGGAACAATCACAACGGGCGCGCCAGCCGTGTTGGAATCGGACAAACTGACGAGGTTGACCCGGTTGAAATCAGGCGAGGTGACAGCGATGCAGTTGGTTCCGGCAGCCAGATACGGACCTACGGAAAGAGACGTGGCATTCTCCACGCCAGACTTGAGTGGGGAGGACCAGGAAACGATTCCGTTGGTATCGACGTAACCCAGGCGCACATTCCCGGTTGCCTTGTCCAGCACCAGGATTTCTGGAACTCCGTCGCCATTAAAATCAGCGCCGGTCAAAAGCTCGGTCCCGGTGTCGTACACAAAAGCAGATGCGCGGGCAGGGGCCGGGCCAGCCAGCAAGATGAACAGCCAGACCAACACCATGCACTCCCGCAACTTTATGAAATGTAGGTTGTTCATCGGCAGGGTTATTGGGGTGGAATGGTGACGGTGCCGGCATCAATGATCTCGGCGACCTCGTGTTTGGAATTCATCCTGGTGACATAATAATGGTAGGAGGCACCGGTGATAACCGGTTGTTGATCGCGAAGGTAGATACTTATAGGAAAAGGCACATCCAATCCAACGACAGCCTGAGGATCCTTTCCTATCGCGACCAGCGGATCAAAAATCACTGTTGAACCTGACGTATGCTGGTATCCCGGAAAGTGCTGCGAGGCCAGCTTTTCGACGAGAGGTGTGACTTGAACAAGGCTGCCGGAGACTTTTGGAAATGCGCTGTTGGCCACCTGCTGGCGGTAAACCACGATGGGGAGAAGTTTTTCCCCATTGTGCTGGGGGTTTTTGGAAAAACGGGTGAAAAGGAAAGTGGCCGGATCGTTTTCAGAAGGAATCAAAGGGGAATAGGAGGGGAAATTGGTGAAGCCAACGTTTAGTTCGGCGTAATTGTTGTAGCTGTTTGTTATGGCATGGTTTTGAAAAGTCCCTATGCGAATGCCCACCGGATAACGCTTATCGAAGAACGGATTGCCGTCACTAATATTGTAGAGCAGAACGGCAGCAACTCGTTGATTCGTGCCGCCCGGCTCGTCAAATTGGGTCACGGGCGGCAGAGGACGGGCGGGCCAGGGCACATGGTCCACGGCGTTGGTCGGTTTCCAGATGAACTGCCAGGTCTTGGAGCTTTGATGCGGCTCATCCAGGTAACCGGTTGAGACAATGGATATATTGTAAGGAACACCGGCCAGCACATTCGCCGTGGTGCTGAACTGCGGGCCGGGGCCAAAATTCACTCCTATGGGCGGCGTCAAATAACCTTCGTCAAAATGGGAAACAGGCGGCAGCGCGGATTGCGAGGCCAACAACGCCTGCAGTGTGTAAATTCCGGCATAATAAAATTTTGGTACGACAGTTGTCGCCAGCTTGGACAGTTTAGGACTAGAAAAGCCGGAGGGTTTGCCGCTGGCCGGTTGGTCCGCCCTTTCAATCTGGATTTGGAAGCGATGCACACCCTCGGGCGGGCAAAACCACGTCAGCGAGACTTGCGGGTTGTTGGTGTCGCCCATCGCAGCGGGCTCGGAGAGCACCGGGGCGGGCAGCGAAGGCGGTTTCACAGGCAGGCAACCGATGGGTGAGAGCGGGCTGCCGTTGCCATTCTCATCGAGCATCTGCACAAAGTAGCAAATCTCAGCGGAAGACGGCGGCATGGGGTCATCCACCACAATCATGAGCCGCGATGGATTGGCTGAATCGTAAGTCGCTGTTCCTTGCGAAATAAGGGACTGCGGACCGTCATCAATGCGGCGGTACAATCGGTACTCCCGCGACCGGGGCGTGGGACTAAACGAGACGATGATGGGAGCCACGGGGCCCGAATTGCCCGAGCGGGCGATGTGTTGACCGCAATTGCCCGTGTCAGGAAGATTGTAGCTGCAACCCTTGAAGGTGGGCAACGGACCCAGCAGACACGCCGGATAGGATATCCAATAAACATGGTTGGTGTCAGGCCACGCGGCTCCCACATCCACCCATGCCGCATTGGATAACACTTGAATCTGGAGGGGGCCGGACGGTTGGATGACAAATGGAAATGTGAGTGCCACGGTGCCGTCCGGGTAAGGTTTGACGGTGGAGGCCGTTGCGCAGTAAGGCTGGTTGAAATCCAGTGAAGTCAAAAGCGGATCGGAGGAGTTCAAAGCGGTACCCAGCAATTGACCGGCCATAAAAACCGTCTCAGGTTCCGTGGTGGCAACAGTGGATGCATACAAGTTGAGGTTCGCGTTGGGCGATGTCGCTCCGTAATAATTTCCGACCTGACAGGCAACATAACCCGATGGGCTGGCGTTGAGCCCGATGGGCTCCGAAAAATCCACAGAGACGGTGTCACCGCCCGGCGGGAAATAAACCGGACCGAGCGTGGATGAAGCCGTGTCGCCATAGACTGTGAAGAGCACCCAGGCAATCCCGGGATCCCTCCGCTTGCAGGTGAAACGGTAGGTCCATGTGTTGGTCGAGGCAGCCGGTGAATTGGTGATGAAGTTAATGCTTTGATACATGACGGCGGGTGTTCCGCAACTCCCGTAAACCTGGCCCGTGGCGGCGTTCGGTGCCGTGTATTCGCGAAGGACACCCCAAGCCGGTGCGCTGTGCTGGGATAGAAGCGGTCCGCAGATCGCCTGGCTGACGGCTCGCACGGTGTACCAGAAATTTGTGGAGCCCGGAGTCAGGGGCGCATCGGTATCGTTGTCCAGATATTGATTGGAATTGGTTCCCGGCAAACTGGCCACCACCGCAATCCGGTTGGTCAAAGGCACAGGATCATTGGTCATGGCGTCCGAGGGGTTGTTCCAGCGGTACACCCAGTACTCAGTGACGTAATTCGTGGGATTGGTGTTTTGGGCCCATGACAGGACCAATTGCTGGGTGTTGGTCGCGACCCCGCCAACAACCGCAGGTTTGAAAGAGTTTTTCACGCTCAGACCCAATGGCGCACTGGGCTTAATTTTGCGGCAGGCGGTCGCCAGTCCGCCGGGGGAAACCAACCCGTCGCGACCCAGAATATCCCGCGCAGTGATGTAATAATAGAACTGATCGCCGTCGTTGAACGGCGTGAGGCCCAGCCGGCTGCCATTGTCATCGGCGAAAAAGTAGGTCGTGGAATCGGATGGATCATCCGCCCCTCCGCTGCCAGCCCCGCCGCCCGAGAGGGGGTTAAAATCCTTGCTGGCCAGCACAGGTGATTCGTTGGCCTGCGTGGCATTGGCATAGAGCTGCGTCAGGCTGGGGGGGGGTGACATCCAAGCCGAGACTGGTCGCAACCGCCTTGGGAATGCGCCATACATTGAACCCGTAGCTCATCAACGCAAGACGGCGGAGCTCCGGAGGAGTCCCCCAACGCAGGCGAATCCGGAGATGATCCAGGGAGGTGTTGCTTGAGATTTGAAACGGATAACCCGGGGCGGGAAGAATCAACGGGTTTCCCGGAATGATCGTCACCCGACCCAAAACATCCCCTGCCAAACCGGTCGATGGATTGACCTCGCGCACTTCGTAAGTTGTGACCGAACCAATCACCTCGGAGAAAGCCTGTCCGGCACATAGGCCCAAACCCGGGTGAGTGCGCGAAAGCAAGGCGACAATTTGCATCGAAGATACGTCCGTGACGGAAAGGTTCAGGAGGGTCAAAACTTTTTGAGGCAGCGCGAGATTGGTGATTCCCGCCACGCTGTGCAGGGCGACATTCAGAGAGTTGCTCAATGAGGCAAGGTCTTCCCCCAGCGCCAGCGACTGATTGAGTAGACCATTGATGGTCGTGGGGTCGGTTTGACGCGCCATGGTTCCCCGAAGCACATAAGTCCCGGGGTCGGCGGGATAGCCGGATTTCGAATAAACGACAAATTGCCTGCCGGAAAAAACGGAGGAATCCTGTGAGCCCATGACAACGTAAGACCAATCCTGCGATCCGTAATGAGCTGTGGTGCCCACCGTGAAAACAAGGTTGCTCAGAGGCGTCTGCGCACTCGCCGCACCCACCCCCAGAATCAGGGAGAGGAGTGCCAGCAGCGCGAAGGCCCTGTTCCATTTCTTAAAAATGAATGACAATCGTTGCATTAATAATCCACGGAGTAATCAATTCCGTTTTGCTTGAGAACGCCTTTGACCGTGAAGGTTTTGCACCCCTGCACACAGAAAGGACATGGACCCGCTGATCCGCAGAATTGCGCCGAACCTAGCAAGGTCAGCGAAACTCCCGAGGTGGAAATGCTGGCGATACCGGCCTCCGTGAAGGAGGCTTGTCCGCTGATGAGGCAAAACAGGGAAATTTCCAGATCCGTTTTTTGCATCAGTCCCAGCGAAAGACTGTCGGGCGTTCCCTGGATAAATTCCGAATTGGAGATGTTGGCTTCCACGTCCAGCGCGCAGGAGGAAGTTCCGAACAGGATTTTGGAGAGGGAGACTCCGCCGCCATACTGAATGTAAACACCAGTGAAGCCCGCGGCATTGTTCAGAATGTTGGTGCAATTGGGGTCTATGTAAATAAGCGGATCCAGCGAACAGGCGTGACCGCCAAAAATCCCGGCCTTGAATTCCACCGGAATCGGTCCTATCAGGGCTGTGGCATCCGCCTTTGCGGCAAAATAATTTTCTGTGGCTCCAATGGCAAATGTGGCTCCGATCGTCTTGATGGTGCATCCTTCAAACGAGGCATTTCCCTCCACCTCGAACAAACCGCCAATCCCCACGACCGAACCGTTCTTCAAAGTCCATCTCGCGTTGGCGGTCAGGTTCAGGTCCGGGTTGGATTGTGATCCCGGCCACTTCAAAGGCACGTTTTTCGCCCCCAAAATGACTTCCTGGGCGGAATCTCCACCTGGAATGCAGGCCAGGTTGGCGGATTGCGAATCCACCTCCCTGACTTCCATGTAAACCGGAAAACGCATCTCATTCGGGAGGTTCAGCTTGATCAACGCGTCCAAATGAATGGAACGGAGCGAGTCCTTGTTGAAAACCGGCTGACCGGTGACCTTGGCGGTGAACATGGATTGCTGCATCTGCCCGATGCCTTTCATCACCTGGTAAATCTGGCCCGTGCCCCCGCCTGAAATATAATTCTCCACGGTCGAGCGCACCGCCGAGTTGATCTTGTCCGTCAGCACTGTCAGCAATTCGTCGAGCACAAAATTGTCGTCGGAAAAGAACTGCTTGAACTTTTTCTGGTAATCGGACTCCAGGCTCGAGCCCAGGAATGATTCGATCAGCTTTTGTTTGATCTTCGCCTTTGCCGCGGCGGGGTCGGCACTGAAGTAATCCCCGGTCGGGCTCACGACGGTGGAGAGGAAGTTGGAGACATTCTGCTGGGATAACTGCAAAAAATTCTGTATCTCGGCGGCATTGTTGGTCACGGCATCCAGCGCCTGCGTGATCCCGCCGCTGGCATCCGCAAATTCAGTGTGGCCGTCCTCCAGTTCCTGCCGCAACTCTTTGATCTCTGTCTGGATTTCCTGAACTGAGGACTCCACTTCCGTGAGGGCTGCATCCACCACGGAGCCGTCAAGGTTGTCCGCCAGGGCACCCGGCAGACCAAGGCTGCCGCTTTGGTCCTGAATGAGTTTCTCCACAATGATCCGCAAAATATGGCGGTTGCCTTCGGAGTCTTTTTCGAGCATCCGGTCCAGCAGGCCAAGGGTGTCATCCACATTGGTATAGGTCGTGTTCACCTGGCCCAGGACGCTGTTGATGTCGTTTGCGGTTCCGTTGATCTTGGACAGGACTTTTTCAAGTCCCGCGTTGGCGGAGGCAATGGTGGCATACACATTGGTAAGCACGGAAGCAGGATTCGTGGTTTGACCGTTTCGCAAGCTTGTCACAATGTTGCTGGCCACAGTGTCCAATGAGGGCCCCAGAATCGGGCTGAAGAAATCCGTGCCGTCATCACGCAATATTTTTCCCAGGCTCTGGAATCCGCGCGAAAGGCCGGTCTTGTCGCTGATGTCCTTCAGCTCGCCGTAAATGGCGTTTGAAATGGTGTTGAAGGGACCGTTGATTTCCCCGTTCGCATCGCTGATGAAACTCAGCCCCTTGATTTGCGGCAGCTTGAAATTCAAATCCTGCGAGAAATCCAGATCCACAGTGGCCGTGGTCAGGGATTTAAGGTTGCTGTCCACATCCACGATGGGGAGTGTGACCGGGGCTTTGCTGAATCCCTCAAAATGGCGCAAGACACTATTGTATTTGGCTGGATAATCAAAAAACACCACGTTGTGCCAGTTGCGCTGCGCCCTGGGATGATACTGTTCGACTTGGGAATTCCGGTATGAATCCACCGAGGCAAGGCTCTGAGGCCATCCCCAGGCGTTGGTGTCAAACTTGCCGGTGTTGAAAAAATTGTTGGTCTTCTCCTCCCATCCATGATCGGCTCCTCCCGCGACCAGCGGCCAGCCGCCCATGACGTCCACCTCGGGCGGCGCATCCGTGTTCGGGGTGATATGGAGGTGGACTTTCATATCGGTGAAAAAGGGCACGCGCACCTTGCCGGCCAGGTTGAAGAAACCGTTTGCAGGGCGGTTGGGGTTGTTCCAGTTGTTGAAATACCCGTCGCTCGCCGTTGTGATCGGAAAGGTGCTGGAGCCGGATCCCTTTAGACTGAGGTTGCCCGGAACTTGAAAACGGGAATCCACCCCACCCACGATGCCGTCAGCCACCGTGACCAGGTTGCCGCTTGGCCAGAAGCCAAGGGACCCGTACAAGGGCTGGATGATGAACGGCACGGTGACTTGCGAACCCACGGCCAGAAATCGATTGGCACTCGAGCATTGCTCGCTGGCCTGGGGTTTGAAGTCAATGCTTTGAGGTTGGAAATCCACATTCCAATATTTCAAGTGCTTGGGCCCGATGGATTGCGGGAGTTGCGCAGTGTCCAACCCGCCGCTGCAGACAAACTTCATCCTCTGGAATTCCAGGTTGAAACCGGCGGGCTGGTCGGGAAATGCAATTAGCCCGTCCGTCCGAGATTCCCAATTAATGCCATCCAGATAGGAAAGCCGGTAACTGGAAAAACTGAACCCATAACCATATAGGCTGAAGTTGGTGGGAAAGCTGGCCGCCTCCTGAATGCCGCTCACTCCCCCGCTGCGGACGTAATATTTGCATCGGGAAGTCAACGGATAAAGCCCGGTGTCCGTGTTGGCAATGTAGCTTTCCCCTTGTGCGGGTGCCCGGAAATTCAGTCCGGCGTAGTTGGCAAATCCATTGGTGTTATACTCCGGCGAACCGGGACGCTCCATGATTGTCGGATCAGTGTCATCGCCCCAGCCCGTGAACAGGATCACTGCGGGCTTTTCCGAACCGTCCAAAGAGGTCTGGTCGCCGCGCAGAAACGTTCCCGCCATGTTGAAAACGGTGTTTACCATGGGGGACGTCTGCTGGGCAAACAAGGAACCTCCCGCCGAACCCCAGGCGAGTTGGACACCCGGATCCACCGCGCCGCTGTTTGCCGCCGTTCCGTACCCCAGCAATCCTCCGTCGGGCGTGAAGGAGAATTGTCCAATGCTGGAGGTGAATGTCACCGCAGCCGGTGCCACCGCGGATCCGCTGCAGTTCGTATCCGCGCAGTCTCGCGCATAATAGAGCGGCGCGGGACTGTTCAAGCTCAAGTAACTGCTTCCGTCCACCAGGCTGTTGGAAAGCAGCAGCATCCCCGTCCCAACCGGTAACTGGTTTCCGGGTTGGGCATCGGTGTAGGGAAAGTGGGGACGAAAATCGGGGGGTTGCAAGACCATGCTGCCGGTGAGTTGTGCCACGCCGTTGGAGTCCGCCGTCACAACAAAATCCGGGGTGGGTCCGCCTTTGCCCGCGTTCCGGAAATAAGCGTCATTTGAAATACGACGCGCCGCGTTTGGATCGGAGAGGAAGCTTTGGAGGCTCAAGAGCTGATCGTCCTCATTTTGTCGAACGAATGAGACATAGCTGGTGGGAAGGGCGATTTGTCCGGCATTGACATTCCAGTTCAAGGCGGAAGCGGCGATCCAGCATGGAAGCGTCTCGGCGCTCAAATACAACAGCCCGGGATAGGTGAGAACGTTGGTTGCGGGATGAAGTGAGGCGTCCAGATAGGTCGTGAACAGCAATTGGTTGGTCATCACGCGGACAGCCGTGCCACTTAAGGAAACTCCAAGGCCCGTTGGGAGGATCAGTGAGATGCTGGATGCCGCACCATTTGTGGAAAGGGTGATGCCCAAATGCTGGAACGAGATATTCGAAACCGAGTCCAGATCATTTGACGGCGGGGGGATCACAATGGTTCCTGATTTCAGCCGGGCATCGCCGTTGGTCAGAAGGGAAACTGACACGAGGCTGCCGTTGCCAAAAGTGTAGGCCGGAAAACCGGGAATACCGCCCTTCCCCGCACTCACCGCAATGCCACAATCCAGGTGGTCTCCGGCTAAAATGTTGCTCGGAGTGGATACAGAATCCAGACTGGAAAAAGCTGCCAGAAAAGTACCGGCAAAAAGATTCCCGTCAAAGTGCAAAAGCTGAGTGGAGGCGCTGACGGTGGTTTGGTCCTGTGCGTAGGCCCCGCCATTTTCGCTGTGGGACAAAGTGACGATTAGCTGATGGAAATAATCCACTGAATCCAATTGGACCCCATTGGGCAAAACAGGCAGGTTGGTGGAAAAATTCAGTCTTCCGTTGGCCGCCCCGTATTGCACCGGGCTGGACGCGAGATGAGACCCAATCAACCCGCCAAAACTCACTTCGCTGGAAGTCAGGGGAATGGTCAACCCTCCCGGGATGGTTTGAAGGGAGTAATCCAGCAGTCCGGACACGGTTTCCGCGGGTGGAGGAGTTCCATAATCATACAGGCGCGTCAGTGTGGCCGATACGCCATAGGGAAAGGCGGATTGCGAGGGACTTCCGGTAATGGCAAAATTCCGGTTGTTGGCGGCATAGTCGGCGGAGGTTGACAGATAGGTTTGGCCGTCACCGAGGAATGCAGTCGAACCCGTCAAGGAGGGATTGTTGACCAGGGAAGCCGTGTGGGCATTGGCCGTGGAATCGGATGCGTAGGGGCCTGTGCCGTCATCCAGCCGCCAATAACCAACCAGACCGGTTTCATTTCCAACCAACGGGAGGTTCTTAAGAGTTTGAACCTCATTGGATGCCAGGGCGCGGTTCCAAAGTGTCACCTCATCCATTTGTCCCTGAAAGCTGTTGGGATAGTTGTAATACTTGCCGATCTGGAAATTCAGCGTGGTGGAGGGCGCACCGCTGGAACCGCTCCATCCCATGTGCTGCGCCAGCTTTCCGTCCACGTAAAGGTTGCCACCCAGCTCATCCACAGTAAAAGCGATGTGGTGCCAGTCATTGTCTGCAATGAATCCGCCGTCGAATCCCTCCCCGGAGCCGTAAACAGAGTTGGCCAGACTGTCCTTGAAGTACCAGGCATGAACATGGCCGCCCAACAGAAACACAGCGTATCCATTAAACAGTCCGTCCCCGTATTTACAAAGGATTCCGTCCGCCTGTGCCGAGTTGCGTGATGTCTTAACCCAGGCGGTGGTGGTGAAGGGAAATGCGTCCAGGTCGGGTGCATCTTGAACTGAAACATAATCCCCGGTCCCGGCAAATTTCAGGCAGTTGGTCGCGATTGCGCTCAAAGGGACCGGAGCGCCTGAGGTAACCCACGCGGGCGAATTCACCAGCACACCCGTGTTTCCATGGGTGGTGGAATCCACTGTGGTCAGGTTGGCGGCATCATTCAATTTCCA
>Ga0214192_1001581_pt1 | contig 12565 bp, 7 predicted proteins | sample TroBogEpilimnion_44_FD_153030 | JGI IMG/M metagenome (GOLD analysis project Ga0214192, IMG submission 153030) | Freshwater microbial communities from Trout Bog Lake, WI - 29JUL2008 epilimnion | ecosystem: Environmental > Aquatic > Freshwater > Lake > Epilimnion/Euphotic zone | place: Trout Bog... | reverse complement strand
GTTCCTTTTGTTGTTTGTCGCGCTGTTTCCCAATGTTATTCATAGTATCCCTTTAGCAGCTCTAGCAGCCTTATTGGTATTCACTGGTTTCCGTTTAGCTTCACCCAAAGAATTTGGTAAAGTGATCAGTTTAGGTAAAGAACAGTTAATATTATTCGTAGTTACAATTGTTGGTGTCATTGCGACAGATTTATTAGTGGGTGTATTTATAGGTATTTTTACTAAATTTATTATTCACCTCATACGTGGCGTCAAATTTAATAATCTTTTCAAAATTAATTTTGAAATTAATAAACAAAATAATGATGTGATTTGGGTTGAAATTAAAGGAGCTGCTATTTTTTCCAATTTTATGGCTCTAAAAGAAGCAATATTAGCTATTGAACCCGGCAAAACCATCATATTTCAATTAAATGATGCCTATTTGCTAGATCATACCGTTATGGAATTTTTCCATGATTTTCAACATGATTATGAAGGTCAGGGTAGAGGAAAGTGTCAGTTTAAAGGGTTGGAATATCACGAGCCATTTGCAGATCATCCATTAGCTGCAAGACGCATTAAACCGAATAGGATTTAATATCATCTTTCTATTTTATATAAATGAGAAGGAATGCCTTATCAGAGTAATAAAAAAAAATGAATTCAGACGGCATTAAAGCAGCAGACCAGCCTTTTAATCTGGATATAGCGATAGAGAACATCTCTCATTGGTTACCAACACAGGGACCTATCAAAGACTTTATTCATCATAATACGCTACATGCTGTACAGCATTATCCTTTTCATAAAGGCGTAGCCATTGCTGCCAAAGTTTTTGGTGCTCGTAGTTATTTGTCATCCGCCGATTACCAGAGCTTGTTTCAGCAGGGTCGCATAAAAGACTTTGCTATTGATTGGGCTATTGCTCATTCAGAAGTTGAACCTGAACAATATAGCCGAATACGAGAAAATTTATTTGTTGTCGAAGGTACTGAGCACTATCCACCGATTTCTTTAGCTAATCACGGTATTCGTAATAATTGGTTGAGTTGCCTAGAAGTTGATTTGAATTCGTTAGTTCATCCAATCATGTTTCGTTTGCTTGGAAATTTTTTAGATCAAGGCATTAGTAAATGGAATTTATCCAAAAAAAATGAATCTTTTTGGATGTGTATTTGGCGTCTTTCTCATAACAGTTTATTGCCATTGTATCCTTTTGATGATGCTTTCATTGCTGACTTGTTAAACCAAACACCAGATCAAGTAATACTGACTTGTTTGGAAAGATTAGTTGGCAATGAAACACTATATGAACAATATTTATTGGAAATGCTATTGGCACATCCTGGCTGGGCGGGAATGGTTAGGTTAATTGAATTAAACCCCAAAGCACTGCTACAGCAACGTAATATTACTTTAAAAGAAATGTTAGCAGTTGAATTGTTAGCTGAATTTTCAATTCTCATTAAAAAAAGAGGCGAAGGATTCATTAATGTAGCAAACATCCCTAATTTGAGTTCTTGTCCTTTATTTAGTGAATATCAAAATTCAGTCACTATCCCTATAAATTTAAAAATTTGGCATGAAGCCATGGAATATTCTTTGCATTCAGAATTATTACTCGCCTTAAAAGCGCAAGATAGCGGTGATAATAATGAGCAAAACACGAATGTTCAGGCTCTTTTTTGTATTGACGATCGTGAATGTTCAGTGCGACGTTATCTTGAAGAAATAAATCCAAATATAGAAACATTCGGTGTAGCTGGTTTTTTTGGTATAGATTTTTTGTATCAAGGATTTGACGATGCTTATCCTGTTGCTCAATGTCCGAATATAATTGATCCAAAACATCTTATTCTAGAATCTAAGCTCAATACAGATTCGGAAAAAAAAATAGCCAATATTGAATTATCAAATTTGCACATAAAATCGCATTCAATACTGACTGGATGGGTATTCACTCAAATGTTTGGTATTGGATATGCGTTCCGAATGTTATGGGATGTTTTTCGTCCAGGCTCAAAACTATTAAAAATCAAAAATTTGAGTGAGGTGGAAGCACATACGCATTTACATCTGTTACGAGAAAATGATGATTTGACTGAAGATGGAAAGCTATTAGGTTTTTCTTATATAGAAATGGCTGATAAAATTGAAAGCGTTTTACGTAATATAGGTTTGATAAAAAATTTCGCTCCTTTGGTGGCTATTATTGCTCATGGCTCCAGTAGTACCAATAATCCTCATTTTGCAGCTTACGATTGTGGTGCCTGTTCAGGAAAACCCGGCGCACCCAATGCACGTGCATTTGCTTGGATGGCTAATCATTTAGCAGTCAGAGAAATATTGCGTGACAGAGGTATTGATATTCCTGCTACTAGCCATTTTATTGCTGCTTTACATAACACTACACGAGACGAAATCACTTATTTTGACAACTATCTTTTTGATCAGTATCCAATTGATCTGTTAAAAGCGTTTCAGGAATCAATGGATGAAGCATTACGAAAAAACGCATTGGAACGTTGTCGTTGGTTTGAATTGGGTCCCCAATCCCAAGTTTACCATGATGCACATGAGCATGTGATTGCCAGAGCTGCATCAATATTTGAGCCGCGTCCAGAACTAAATCACTCAAATAATCTTTATTGTGTGGTGGGCAAAAGATCATTAACCAAAAATCTTTTTCTCGATAGACGCGCTTTCTTGCATTCCTATGATCCAAACACCGATCCAGAAGGACATATTATTATCAAAATTTTATCCGCAATTATTCCTGTTTGTGGTGGAATAAATCTTGAGTATTTATTTTCACGTATTGATAACTCAGTCTATGGCGCAGGAACTAAATTACCTCATAATGTTATTGGTCTTTTAGGTGTCGCTAATGGTGTCGAGGGCGATTTGCGAACTGGTTTACCTTCCCAAATGATAGAAGTTCATGAGCCAGCGCGGTTGTTGATTGTGATTGAACAAACGACAGAGTTATTGGATAAAGCTTTTGGCAAAATGGGGGAGCTCAAAGAATGGCTAGATAATAACTGGGTTAGATTGGCAGCGTGTCACCCTGTGACTCGGGATTCGTACTTTTACCATAGTTCTGGTTGGGAATCGGTTGTTCTACCAGTCGATAGTACTGTGCCTTCTGCTGCTTTTTCAAAAGATATTTTTATCGGTCAAAATGAAACTATTCCAGTTCATATACTTCGTAAAAACGTATGAATTTACTAATATTAGCCTGTTTGTTTTTACCTTTGCTGGGTATTGTTGGCATAACAGTATTAGGTAATACTGAAAAAAAAATAGCTGAGCTGAGTTTTTGGACCACTCATGCAATGGGGCTAAGTATTATATTGCTACTTGCTTTCTGGGGAATAAGTGGTTTTGAAAATTACGAGTTTGAATGGTTCATTTTATACCAAAGGGGTAGTTATCATTTCCCTGTGTTGTTTTATCTCGATAGGGTAGGGGCCACTTTTTTATTTGCTATATGGGTAATTTTTTCAGTTATTGTTCGTTATTGTCGATATTATTTACATCGAGAGCATGGCTACAAACGATTTTTTATGACGATTTTTGGTTTTGCGTTTGGCTTAAACATGGTCGTCTTGTCAGGTTCAATTGATATCCTGTTTGCAGGTTGGGAAATTGTTGGTATTTCTTCTTTTTTATTGATTGCTTTTTATCGCCATCGTGTTCAGCCTGTTCGAAATTCGCTAAGGGCGTATACAATTTACCGGTTCTGTGATATCGGCTTATTATTGGGATCCTGGCTTAGTCATCTTTTGTTTCATGAGCGTGATCACTTTAGTGATCTTCCTGAATTATTTGCTAATACCGCATTACCTCCTGCCGGTTATTTTCCAATTTTATTAATATCTTTATTGATTTTTATTGCTGCCTCGGGAAAGTCCGCACAATTTCCATTCTGTTTTTGGTTACCTAGAGCTATGGAAGGACCCACGCCTTCCAGTGCAATTTTTTATGGTGCATTATCAGTGCATCTAGGTGTATTTTTATTACTGCGAACCATGCCAATCTGGAGTTCTGAATATCTACCTCGAATAATATTATTTATTATTGGTCTGATAACGGTAGTTATCGCAGTTTTAGCAGAAAAAACTCAATCCAATATAAAAGGTCAGGTCGCTTATGCATCGATTACTCAAGTAGGTATTATGTTTATAGAGTTGGCATTTGGTTTAGAGTCCCTTGTATTGATACACTTTTTGGGCAACGCTTTTCTCCGCTGTTATCAATTATTAGTGTCGCCTTCCATTGTTGCCCATATGCTCCGAGTTGAAGGAGCCATTGACACGAACCTTGATGTAAAAAACAAATCATTCTCAGCTTATTTGCCGACATCTGTTCGTAATACGCTACCAGAAGTCATACAAAATACATTGTATGTTTTCGCGTTACAGGAGGGTAATCTAGAGCTATTTGTTCGTTCAATACTCTGGACACCGTTAAAAAAAATAGGATCAACAGTTAATCAATGTTCTTTTGACATAAAAATTATTATGGCAGCTGTCATAATTGTTATTTTCTATATAGCTCTCAAATTAGATGTTTGGTTTAGCTCTTATTTTACATTACCCGTTGCGTTAGCAATGGTTATAGCCTCATTAAGCGCATTTAGTCAAAAACATGGGGCTATCAAAATATGGAATGCTGTTGCTCTTAGTTCAGTGTTAGCAGGTGGTACTGTCTGGTTTTTACACCCCGACGAGTGGCTAGATATAGCTTTTTTTGCTTCTGGGATTATTCCATCTTGGCTATTGGGAATTTGGGTGCTCAATAAATTATCCAAGCAGGATCCATTTACAGATTTTCCTTTTGCTTATCGAGCCATTGCCGAAACAAATCCGAAATTATCACTCATTTTATTCTTGAGTTTTTTAGGATTAGTTGGTTTTCCAATTAGTCCTGCATTTATTGGTGAAGATTTATTACTATTTCATGCAAATGTTGAACATTGGTGGATAGCGGCATTAATTGCTATTTGTTTTGTTATTAACGGAATTGCTGTTGCGCGTATGTACTTAAGATTATGTATGGGGAAACCATCCGAACTCATTTCATAATACGAGATTGTGGTATTATTCTAGTATAATTATTGAGCTGACTTTGTTCTCTAGAGGTAAATGGTGAAGTTTTTAAGATTAATCACTCTATTAATAACTTTTTTTATAGTGATATTTGCCTTTGATTCTCAAGCTAAGCAAGCCAATATAATTTTTATACTGACTGATGATCTTGATAAAGAATTATTTAGTCACTCATCCAGAATTGACTCACTGATTACTCAACAGGGAGTGCGGTTTGATAATCACATGGTCAGTTTATCATTATGTTGTCCTTCTCGTGCTGCAACATTAAGATCGCAATTCGCCCATAATACCGGCATTTATCATAATGGACCTGGTCTAGGTGGTTTCGACTTATTTTATGCCAAGGGGTTGGAACGCTCAACGATGGCAACTTGGCTTCAGGAAGCTGGTTATCAGACAGCATTGATTGGCAAATATTTAAACGGTTATCCAAACATAAAAACCGGCCCCAACTATATTCCTCCCGGATGGAATTATTTCATTAGTCCCAATGCTGGACATCCTTATACAGAATATAATTACTCTTTGAACGACAATGGCAACACGGTAATCCATGGCAATCTTTCTACAGATTATTTGCAAGATATTATTACAGTAAAAGCTGTTAATTTTATAAAAAATTCTGTTGTCAATAATCCTGATAAACCGTTCTTTCTGTACTTGGCGCCTTATTTGCCTCATGCTCCTTCAACTCCACCTAGCAGATATTTTAACGTACCTGCTAATGTGAAACTGCCAAGCTCGACTGATCAGTTACAAAATTTTATTTACCTTAATAATCTAAATTTGCCGACAAAATTTAAAGTTCTCCGTTCTGCTTCATATAACGAAATCGATGTTAGTGACAAACCTGCATGGATCAGAAAATTGGCTCCACTTTCTGATTATTGGCTCTACCAAAATGATTTGCAATACACTAATAGAAGATTATCAATGCAAGCAATTGAAGATATGGTTGAGAATATAATTAATATCTTAAAGATAACTAGACAACTTGATAATACTTATATAGTTTTTACTTCTGATAATGGGTATCATCAGGTACAACATCACATGAATGCTGGTAAAGACACCGGCTATGAAGAAGACATTAATGTTCCGCTTGTTATTCGAGGACCCGGTATTGCTAAAGGGACTGTCATAAAAAAATTAACGGCTAATGTTGATTTAGCACCTACTTTTGCAGACATCGCTGGAGTTAGCCCACCTAATTTTGTCGATGGTCGTTCTTTAAAACCTATTTGGAACGGTTCACAACCAACTGTTTGGCGCAAAGCCTTATTTCTTGAACATCGAGCACCCGGTATAACTGAAAGCAGTCTTAATGGTCTCTTAGAACCGCCTGATTTTTACGATCTTCAGATAACTCATGTTCCTGATTTAGGTCCACCCATTTTTGTTGGTATTCGAACACAAGACAATGCTATTAGTGGTTACGGACCGATTAATTATTTGGAATATGATACCGGTGAGCGTGAGTTTTATGATATTTCCATAGATCCATTGCAGCTTAACAACAGTTATTCAAAGATAAATTCAGCCATAATTAACCGATTAAGTAATTGGATCAATTCTATGAAAATCGCTTCTGGTCAAGCATTACGTATTCTTGAGGAACAAGGACCTTAAAGTTTTATTTATAATAAAACTTTAATATTCAGTTGCTATCATCGAAGCAATTTATAATCTTTTTCGTATAAAACATAAAACTTTTGATGGTAATTAAAATCTAAAAATCAAACTCCAGTTTTTACCCTGCTATCTAGGTACGAAATGACTTTTTATATAAACGAGGACAAACTGTGAAATTTATCAAGATAATCACTGTTTTTTTTATAGTGATTTTTACATCGGTATTGCATGCAAAACCCCCTAATATTGTTTATATTCTAGCCGATGATCTTGATAAGGAACTGTTTAGTCATTCTGCTAAAATTGACGCATTAATTACCCAGCAAGGTGCGCGATTTGATAATCATATGGTCACTTTGGCACTATGCTGTCCTTCGCGCGTTTCTACATTACGGGGTCAATTTGCCCATAATACTGGCATATACCACAATGGACCGGGTTTAGGAGGTTTTGATCTTTTCTATTCTAAAGGCTTAGAAAGCTCAACGTTGGCTACTTGGTTGCAGGCCGGTGGTTACCAAACAGCTCTGATTGGTAAGTATTTAAACGGCTATCCAAATGCAAAATCTGGTATGAATTATATTCCAGCAGGCTGGAATTACTTTATCAGTCCTAATGCTGGACACCCTTATACTGAATATAATTACTCGTTAAACGACAATGGTAAAACTGTTATACACGGGAATCAAGAATCAGATTACCTGCAGGATATTTTAACAACCAAAGCCGTTGATTACCTGAAAAATGTAACCACTAAATCGCCTAACCAGCCGTTTTTCCTTTATTTGGCACCTTATCAGCCGCACGCCCCAGCTGTTCCTCCATTACGTTATCTAAATGTTGCGCCGAATATTAAATTACCTAGTAAAACCGATCAAATACAGAATTTTGTCTATCTAAATAAACTGAATCTGCCCACTCAATACAAAGTACAGCGAACTCCCGCTTATAACGAAATTGATGTCACTGATAAGCCTGCTTGGATTAAAAAACTAGCGCCTCTTTCAGATTACTGGTTATATCAAAACGATTTGCAATACAGTAATCGTAGACTTTCGATGAGGGCAGTTGAAGATATGGTTGAAAGCGTTATTAATACGTTAAACTCCATCGGGCAACTTGAAAACACTTATGTTATTTTTGCCTCCGATAATGGTTATCATCAAGCCCAGCATCGTATGAATGCTGGTAAAGATACTGGTTATGAAGAAGATATTAATGTTCCTCTGGTTATGCGAGGACCTGGTATCCCTAAAGGCGCTGTTATAAACAGTATTACTGCTAATGTAGATTTGGCACCCACTTTTACGGACATAGCAGGAATTACTCCACCTAGTTTTGTAGATGGTCGCTCATTCAAACCGCTATTGAATGGTTCAAAACCCTCTGTTTGGCGTAAAGCATTGTTCCTTGAACACCGTGCACCCGGCATTACAAAAAGTAGTAAAAATGGTTTATTGGAACCACCCGATTTCTATGACCTTCAAGTATCTCATGTAACCGATTTTGGTCCGCCAATCTTTTTAGGTGTTCGCACTCAAGCAAATGCCATTAATGGTTATGGTGCTATTAACTACCTTGAATATGCTACTGGCGAAAGGGAGTTTTACGATATTTCTGTTGACCCAATGCAACTCAATAACAGCTATCCAAAAGCTAATCCTGCAATAATCATTAGGCTAAGTAATTGGATAAATTCTATGAAAACGGCTACCGGTAGTGCATTGCGTATGCTTGAAGAACAAGGGCCTTAAAAATTGTAACATGCTAATAGATAGGGAGATTATTGCGATGGATTGCTCCTTATAATATGTGCTAAAAAAGTTTTGAGATAGCAAAAATTATGGTTATTGATCGGTATGACAAAATCTATCGTTTCTCTTGCAAGCGAAGAAACCATTTTGTATCTACCAAATTAATCTAGCAAAAAATTAATCTGTTCTTTTTTTGCTTCCAGTAATGAATCGGTGGTTTCATCTTTTAAGTTGACGCCTGAATACTGTAATTGTTCAGCGTGTTCAATTAAAAATAATAATTTATTAATGGCTTGTTGATAGCTCAAGCCATTTTGATGAATATTAGAAATACAATTACGGTCAGCATCGGTACTGATGCCGGATTTTGCTTGATAAGTAAAATAAATTCCCATGCTATCGGGTGAACTTAATCCGGGGCGTTCACCAATCAAGACTATACAAAGTCTGGCGTTAAAATATTCGGCAATCGCGTCACCAATAGCGACCCGTCCGTGTTTTACCAGACATAACGGTGATAATTGATAACCCAGTGCTTGTAATTTTGGCAATAACAGACTTAACAAAATTTCACTATGCTGGGTAATTGCTTTTGATGATAAGCCATCGGCTACGACTATGGCTGCATCAATTGGATTATTTGTGAAGGGTTGCAAACAATCTCTGGCTTCATTATTGAGCAAACGCCCCAAATCAGGACGCTGCAAGTAAAGACGTTGATTTTCAGCCTGAGTTGATAAGGTTACTGTTTGATAACCCTGTGTTGATAACCGTTGAGCTAGATTGACAAAATCGAGGGGAATGCTGACTGCATCACGAGCTAAGGCGTGGGCTAACTGAAAATCCAGACAAGCTTTAGTCGGCAGGCTCATACCAACACGTCCCAAGGCGATTCGAGCGGGTGTTAAAGAGCATAAGCTTTGCCACGGGTCAGGGATTATTAAGTTGTCATCAATCATGCTGGTATTGACTCAGTTTTTGTAATATTGGTTTAAATAGCTCAGGAAGTTGGTGTTGCGTGAGTAATTGGTTGTTATTGTTGAAAATCTGATTAGTTTGTAACCAATGTTCAAATTCTGGAGCGGGTCGAAGTCCTAATAGCTGCCGTAAATACAGGGCATCATGAAACGAGGTCGATTGATAGTTGAGCATGACATCATCTGCCCCTGGAATCCCCATAATAAAGGTTCCTCCTGCCACTGCCAATTGCGTAAGCAGTATATCCATATCATCTTGGTCAGCTTCCGCATGATTGGTATAGCAAACATCGCAACCCATCGGTAAACCGAGCAATTTGCCACAAAAATGATCTTCCAGACCTGCACGGATGATCTGTTTGCCGTCATAAAGATATTCAGGACCAATAAACCCAACAACGGTGTTGACTAATAAAGGCTTAAATTTTCGGGCGACCGCATAAGCTCTGGTTTCACAGGTTTGCTGATCCAATCCTTCATGGGCATTGGCTGATAATGCACTACCTTGTCCGGTTTCAAAATACATGCAGTTATCGCCCAGCGTACCACGCTTAAGCTCTAGAGCAGCCTGATGGGCTTCGTGCAATAAATCAAGATGAATACCGAAACTTTCATTGGCTTTTTGAGTACCGGCGATTGATTGAAATACTAAGTCAACTGGTGTACCTTGTTGAATAGCTTTAAGAGTGGTCGTGACATGTGCCAGAACACACGCTTGAGTAGGAATCTGGAAGCGCTCTATGACTTCATTTAACAGTTTGAGTAAGCGGGTTGTTGCTTCCAGATTATCGGAGGCGGGGTTAATACCAATAACGGCATCACCACAACCATAGAGTAATCCATCAACGATACTGGCAGCAACGCCGACCGGATTATCGGTCGGATGATTAGGTTGCAAGCGAGTAGATAACCGATTTTCTAAACCGATAGTACTTCGAAAGCGGGTAATCACACGGCATTTTTTGGCGACCAGAACTAAATCCTGTAAGCGCATGATTTTGGATACCGCTGCCACCATTTCTGGTGTTAAGCCCGGAGCAATTGCCGACAATTTTTCTGTCGTGGCATCTGCAGAGAGCAACCAGTTACGAAAATCACCTACCGTAAAATGACTAACTGGAGCAAAAGCAATCGGGTCATGATCATCTATAATCAGACGCGTGACCTCGTCGCTTTCGTAAGGAACTAGCACTTCCTGCAAAAACTGTTTTAAGGGCACGTCAGCTAATATCCACTGTGCGGCAACCCTCTCAAGATTGTTGATAGCAGCGACACCAGCCAGATAATCACCAGATCGTGGCGGCGATGCTTTAGCCATTAAATTGCGTAGATTGTTGAAATCATAGCTAGATTGAGCAATGGTTGCTTTATACATCATTCGCGTATCACATGATTATCGGGGGAATAAGAAGGTATAGCGTTATGGACTATTATGACACAAGGAATTGATATTTTGATAAGGAGCTTAAAGTATCAGGATGCTAATAGAACTATTTTGGACGCATCCTGATACTGGAGGAAAGGGCTTTTTTTTAAATTTTGCTATAAGCTGATTGTTTGGAATCAGCTAACAGACAAGCGAATATTATTCTTTAGTCCATTTAGCGGCTAATTGACCAGAAAATTGACCAAAGTAAGTACCCACTACGATAGAGATTGAGATAACCAGTAATGGATTATTTAAAGAAATACTCAACAAAACATCTTGACTCAATTTATCAGGTGTTTGCAATAAATAAGCAAACGTAGAAGAATAGCCTAAAACACTGGCAGGAATGGTTGCCAATTGTGGAATATTTGCGGCAATACACATAAACATAACGACAACTGCAACAATGACAGCGGCTGATACTGAAAAGCCAGGGAAGCCATCAGCTGATACTTCAGTCAGCATTAATGCAGTAATCCATGCCATAAAGACTCCGAAAACACCACAAACTATGGTGTTGATCAGTGCTTGTTTGTTGGCACCTAAGAAAAAATAGGCTGCCCAAGCAATGGTTGCTGCCCAGATAAAAAATACACCGCTTAACGGACCGACTGCTAAAAAAGTTGCGACACCCGATAAAACACCAATGCTTACGGAAAGAGCTGTTAATTTATCCATCATTTTTCTCCAAAATATGACCTAGTGAGTGTATTAAGTTAGCTTTATAAGAGGGTTGAAACCTAAATTCTAACTTGCTTGATCAGACTATTAAGTTGCCTGTCAGTTCGAATATTAGCAGATATTGGCAGTTAGAAGAAATCTAGCTGCATTGAAATAAAAAAGTGTTAATTTTGCTGTTTGAATAGCCATTGCTTTTCTCTATACAGGCTACTACTAAGTACTCGATGAATTAAATTTAGAATAAATGGAGGGGATAAATAAGCATAATCTAATGATTTATGATAATTCCGCAGCGTTTAACTATGGTTTTATCTTTGGCTTCTATTGCGCCTGCGTTAAAATAGGTTTTGTCTTTATTTAGTTACTATTATTATGAAAAACGTTGAACTTTTATCGCCAGCCGGCACTATTAAAAACATGCATTATGCCTTTGCTTATGGTGCTGATGCAGTTTACGCCGGTCAACCTCGCTACAGTCTCAGAGTGCGTAATAACGATTTTTTAAGTGATAATCTGGCTAAAGGTATTGCTGAAGCGCATCGTTTGGGTAAAAAGTTTTTTTTGGCAACCAATGTGATTCCACATAATGCCAAAGTAAAAACCTTTATGGCTGATATTGCTCCCATTATTGATATGAAGCCCGATGCCTTAATTATGGCTGATCCGGGTTTGATTATGATGGTTAGAGAAACTTGGCCTGATATGCCTGTACATTTATCGGTTCAAGCAAATACCGTTAATTATGCGAGCGTTAAATTCTGGCAAAGCATGGGCTTATCCCGCATTATTTTATCGCGCGAATTATCATTAGATGAAATTGCTGAAATCCGCCAGCGTTGCCCTGATATGGAACTGGAAGTTTTTGTACATGGTGCGCTGTGTATTGCTTACTCAGGTCGTTGTTTGTTATCAGGGTATTTTAATCATCGTGATCCTAATCAGGGTACTTGTACTAATTCCTGCCGCTGGAAATATGATACCTTACCTGCACACGAA
>Ga0214192_1001580_pt1 | contig 12569 bp, 14 predicted proteins | sample TroBogEpilimnion_44_FD_153030 | JGI IMG/M metagenome (GOLD analysis project Ga0214192, IMG submission 153030) | Freshwater microbial communities from Trout Bog Lake, WI - 29JUL2008 epilimnion | ecosystem: Environmental > Aquatic > Freshwater > Lake > Epilimnion/Euphotic zone | place: Trout Bog... | reverse complement strand
ATTAGATGCTCGAAAAAAATTGACCAATACATTTAAGTATGAAAATCCAACTGCACGTTATCAACCAGCATACAAACTAGGACGTTGGGACGGAATGGTCAGTATGTTCGGACTAGGTGGTAATGGATATTTGAGTCAGCTAGAAAAATGTTTAGAAGTACTTGCAGGTATGGGCATTGGCATTGAAGAAGTTGATGATTTACGAATAACTGCCAAAATTGAATTTACAGAAATTACAAATAGTTATTGGGCAGATCAAGGAAAAGTATGGCCTAAAGGTCATAGATTTGAAGGTCAGCCAATTATGTTGCGTGATGATCAAGTTGAAGTCGTTAATAGATTTTTTACTAACACGCAAGCATTACAAGAAGTTGCAACTGGTGCTGGCAAAACTATTATGACAGCAACCTTAAGTCATTGCGCAGAGAAGTATGGGCGCACTATTGTTATTGTTCCTAACAAAGATTTAGTTACACAGACAGAGGAAGATTATATTAATGTTGGTTTAGATGTTGGTGTATACTATGGTGATCGCAAAGACCTAGGTAAGACACATACTATTTGTACTTGGCAAAGTTTAAACATATTAGACAAAAAATCAAAGAACTGGGATGAAGATATTGCCCTAACATTGGCAGAATTTCTTGACGGTGTCCAGACTGTGATCGTCGACGAAGTCCATATGGCCAAGGCAGATGTACTACGTAATTTACTTACGCAGAACTTATGTAATGCTCCTATTCGTTGGGGATTGACAGGTACTGTACCTAAAGATGACTATGAAGCACAACCTATATTTGCCAGTATTGGTCCAGTAGTTGGGGGAATTAAAGCACACGAATTGCAAGAAATGGGGATTTTAAGTAACCTACATGTAAATGTAGTACAGATGATCGATCTACCGGAGTTTAGATCGTATGCAGAAGAATTAAAATATCTTGTCACTAATCCTGACAGATTAAAATATATTGCAGAACTAGTTAAAGGCTTATCAGAAACAGGCAACACATTGGTCTTGGTTAACAGGATTGATTCAGGCAAACAACTAATAGATTTAATCGAAGGCGCTGTGTTTATTTCAGGCGAAGTTAAAGGTACAAAACGTGCAGAAGAATACAAAGAACATGCAACTAACGATAACAAAGTTACTGTAGCAACGTTCGGCGTAGCTGCTGTTGGTATCAACATTCCACGTATTTTCCACCTAGTGTTGTTGGAACCCGGCAAGAGCTTTGTTCGTGTTATTCAAAGTATCGGTCGAGGTATTCGTAAGGCTGAGGATAAAGATTTTGTACAAATCTGGGATATAACTTCGACTTGCAAGTATGCTAAACGCCACCTCACAACGAGGAAGAAATTTTATAAGGATGCCAAGTATCCATTTACAATAACAAAAACGGATTGGCAAAAATAAGAACATATGCAAATATTAACACTAGATAACGAAACATTTTCATTAAACAATTTACCAGATGAGGTAGATGAACATACACGATTTGCTGTACTAGATAATAGCGATCCTAAAGAACCTGATTTCTTATTCATGCCTTTAATTTTTCTAGAAAGTTTTAATGCACCTGCAATGGTATTGCGCATCGGAGATGATGAAGTTACTATGCCTATCGATTGGTCAATCGCAGTAGGAGATAGTCAAAGCGGATGTGACATCGAAATATTACCGCTAACTAGTTTAAATGACCGAGGATTTGAAGCTCTATGTTTTAATCCACTAAGCTCGTTTAGAGTAGAGTTTAAAAAGATCGAAATTGTAAATTTTTATAATGACGTCAAATGGTATTTTCCAAAGATGAAAAATGGACAACTATTAGCAACACCTACCCGATTTGGCGAGAAACCAGATTGTGTGTATTTTGTCAAAGAAATATCAAGACAAAATGAAATTATTCAATTGGACAAGTTATTATGACATTAAAAGTAGCTTATTTTCAACCCATCGTTATTGCAATGGACACTGTTCCGCCTGTAGAATTTAGTCAAATCTTTAGTCTTGCTGAATTATTACATGCTCGACCAGACCTCAATGATGCCAATAATGCAATTAGTCTGCGAGGCGGGCAACAGATACAAGTTTATCCTAATCAGTTAGGTATCGATGTCGGTTGGCTAATTCACTGGCTTGAAAAAATTGCCGAAGGGTATATGGAATTAGTATCTCAGCAAAGCGGTACAGAAGAATTAAAGTACTGTAAACCAACAGTTGTGAGTATATGGACTATACGTCAAACTAGTGGTGATTATCAAGAAATGCACAGCCATCCGGCTGGGAATCTCAGTGGTAACATTTACATAAGTGCTCCTGAATTAGATGACAATCGTGCGCCGAGTGATAGTCAAGTATTGTTTAGATTACCACATACTAAAGATGTTACCAAGTTTATCATGAATGATACTTGGAAATATAGTCCGGCGCCCGGTACTGTGATCCTTTTTCCAAGTCATATACCACATACTGTTTACCCGTGGCAAGGAACTGGGCATAGAACTGTAATGGCATTTGATATTAGATTAGTTCCGAGGGAAGACAATGGGCAATCTTAAACCAGGAGCAACTTATATATACGAGCGTAATAAGAATGTTGTCTATGCTCGAGAATTTGGTGCAGATCCAAATACTAGAAAGGTAGTCGGTTGGGATTATAATAACGATGATCCTACGTTTGATCCAAGAACTTCAGGTCAGATTGAAGTAGAAGACCTTAGAGAATGGACTGATATCAGATTAGCCGGAAAGAAGAATCCAGCCTTGCAAAAAGCCATAGATAATGTTAAAATACTGTATAGAATGACCAAAGACGATAAATGAGTGATAAGATTGAGTTAAAAGAGAAGTTGGCATTTGTTGATATGAACCTGCGTACAGCATGGGACGAAATGACTGACGACCAGCGCAAAGCTCTTAAGAATGAATACTTTATACTTAATCGCTACATTAGTAATGTACAAGGACAAAGTCGCGAAGTACAGGAACACTTTGTATTAACTGTAAATGAATACTTCAATAAAAACTGGAATGAATTACAAAAACATCCTAAATTATTATGGTTATTATTGTGTATGTGTAGTTACAATGGAGAAAAGGTATTCTTCCATCAATGGCTTGGAAATAAGAAACGCACCGGAAACGGAAATAAGAAAATAAAATTCTTAGAAGAATTCTATCCAGATCGCAGGCACGATGAACTTGAACTAATGGCAGAAATATCCACTGACAAAGAACTTAAAGATCTTGCACGTAGGTATGGAATGGATGAAGCCACAATTGCTAAGAAATTAAAATGATGGCACTAATCGACGGCTCATTTACTTGTCAATATTGTAAGAATACGTTTTCTAAAGAAAAAACGTTAGCAGTCCACGTTTGTGAACAAAAACGTAGGGCACTGGCAAAAACTGAAAAACATGTAGTGTTGGGATACGATACTTACAATAGATTCTATAGAACGACTCAAAATAGCAAACAGGATAAGACTTATGACGAGTTTGCAAAAAGCCCCTATTACAATGCATTTGTTAAGTTCGGCAGTTTTGTTAGTAATGTTAATCCCTTATACCCTGACAAATTTATTAACTATGTAGTTACTAGCGGTGTTAAACTAGATCATTGGTGTAGAGATGAGCTATATGATCAATATGTAATCAATCTTGTTAAAACAGAAGGTGTTGAAACAGCATTAGAACGTAGTATAGGACATATGGTATCATGGGCCAACGATAACAATGCACAGTGGAATCATTATTTTTTATATGTTAGTCTAAGTCGTGCTTGTTACGATGTTAGAGATGGCAAAATAAGTCCTTGGTTACTTTTAAATTGTACCAGCGGAAAAGACATGTTAAAAAAGTTCAATGATGAGCAGTTGATGGCAGTTAGTGCTGTGATGGATATACCATTCTGGCTTAATAAATTTAAAAAGAAGCCTGCTGATGTTGAGCTTGTTCGAGAAGTTGTTCGGGAGTCACATATATAATGCCAGATATCGATTTAGACTTTGCCAATAGGACTGTTGCTCTTAAAAAGATCAAGCATATCGATGCTATCTTAGAATCAGATAAAAAACATAATACAGGAATATATGTACAAAGTATTCCGTATAATCCTATAGAAAATACCAGTACCATTGATTATAAATCAGCAGAGGATCGCGGTTATTTTAAAATAGATTTCTTAAATGTTAGTGTATACGAGGGTGTAAGAGACAAGGCACATCTTACACATCTAATGAATACTGAGCCTATCTGGGAATTACTAGAAGAAAAAGATTTTTGTGATAAGATATTCCACGTCAACGGATATCATGATTTAATTGCAGAGTTAAAACCTAGATCAATTGAACAGCTTGCTATGTTTATAGCTCTACTTCGTCCGGGTAAAAAACATCTCATTCCAATATGCAAGGAAAAAGGTTTCGATTCGATCAAGAATGACATTTGGACGAAAACGGAAGAATATAGTTTTAAGCATGCTCATAGTATTGCTTATGCTCACGTAGTTGTTGTACAGATGAACCTAATCTGCGAACAAGTTAGCGCACCTTTCTAACTAACTGTACTGATTTACGCTTAACACGCTTTAGTGTTAGATTCATCAAGTTTACAACAGGACCTAAGATAATTCGTGTATCTTTACTGTTAAATGTCTTAACAGCATAGTGAAATGGTTGTATTTGTTCTCTACAGAAAATATTGATTGGAAATTGGCGATTTGATTCCCACCACCAAGTTTCACCGATTTCCAAAAACAGAGTTTTTTCTTCCGGTGTTTTAATGGCATTCAAATCGTAGAAACTAGTAACAAACTGATCTTGATTTATTATGATCCCCACATACTCGTCATCGCCGTAGTTAATTACGCTGATAAAGGGTAAGTTTTGTTCTATATTGTCTCTTAGTTTTGCCATAAATACTATTAAAGGATCCTTGCTGATGCAAAAAGTTCAAAGTTATTTATACCCGAACAGAGTTATACTGATCGCCGATTTGGCAGGATTCAACGTGGAGAATACAGTTGTGTACGCAAAAACAGTAAAAATTTATAAAGGCGTTGATAACGTCATTCAATTCGATATTCAGAATGCTGACCAGAAGCGTCTAGATTTAGTAACTACCCCATTGATATCTAACATTGCATTAAATGTTATGGACGCTAGCGGAAATAAGTTACCTAATAGTCCATATACGGTAACTCCTATCGGTACAACCTTGCCGGGGATAGCAACTGTCAAAATTCCAAGTGCAGATTTAGTTAACTTTAATGACCAATATTTAAAATATAGTGTAACTGCCACAGACACCAATAGTAACAATATTCCATTATACAACGATAGTAGATTTAGTGCAGTTGGCACAATGGAAATTGTAGAATCAGCAGTACCGGTCGTACGTCCAAGTGTGACATATGATCAATTTGTTGGCGAAATCAACTTTATGGGTAATGTTATTAACCATTCCTCTGCGATTCCATGTAAATTCTATGAAGCTACTCCGACTACTACAATGACATTTACTATCCATTTAACTAACTTTATTGGGCAAGTTTATTTGGAAGGTACTGAAGATATGACCATTGCCCTAAGCTCGTTTACAAATAGTCCACAACTTCAAACTTTTTCAAGCACAGTAGCAACTACAACAACGTTAACCTTTACTGGTACAGTAGGAACCTATAACTATTTTAGAGTAAGTTGGCTATACCCGGATACATGGCAGTTTGGTGCACAAACAACTAATCAATTTGGTTCGGTTGATAAGATCGTCGTTTCCTATTGATCTTTACCAAATAATCTGTTATAATTAGGCATGAGCCTAATTGCGGATACACTACTAGCACATTTACCGTCAAAGCGTAAAACTACTCCAAGCGGTTGGATAAGTTTCAATGCTCCCTGCTGTGATGACAAAAGGCAACGTGGTGGGTTTATCGTCAACGGTGGCGATGCTGTGAGCTACCACTGTTTTAATTGTGGATTCAAAGCTAGCTGGCAACCTGGTCGTACACTAAGCCAAAAAATGCGCAAGTTCATGCGATCACTAAACATGAGCGATGATACGATTAACAAATTAGGCTTAGAAGCATTACGTCTAAATGAAAATGAAACAGCAGAAGTTAAATCAATTGTTCCAAAATTTGAAGTAAGAGCATTACCAGATGAAGCCACCCTTATATCAGATTTAGACCATATCCCGGAGAAACTCGTTCCTGTATTAGAATATCTTGCAGGTAGAAATTTATACTTAGAAGATTACAAGTTCTATTGGACTCCGAAAATAGGTTTCAGCAATAGGCTTATTATACCCTTCTACAAAGATAATATCTGCGTAGGATACACTGCCCGCTCCATAGGAGATGCTAAACCAAAGTATATTTCCGAGCAACAACCGGGATATGTGTTTAATCTAGATCGACAACATGATGATCGTGCTTTCACAATTGTTTGTGAAGGTCCGTTTGATGCAATAAGTATTGACGGATGTGCATTACTTGGAGCAGAGATCAAAGACAGCCAAAATTGGCTATTGAAACAACTAGGCAAAGAACTAGTACTCGTTCCAGACAGAGATCATGAAGGTCCTAGAACAGTAGAGCAAGCAATTGAATACGGTTGGTCTGTTAGCATGCCCAATTGGCCAGAAGGTGTTAAGGATGTTAATGATGCAGTGATCAAAATAGGAAGATTGGCTACGTTGTGGTTAATTGTTTCAGCAAAAGAATCAAATGCATTAAAAATTAGATTACGAGCAAAACAATGGTTCAAAGACTAATTAAAATACCTAAACACGGTGGGCCAGACGGCGTCGGATTACCTCGTACGGTATTCAATCATTTGCTTAGTATGATGGAAGATGCTACAATTAAAGATGAAGAAATTAAAGGTGCAATAGAATTGTGTTTAAGTGCTAGTACACAATCAGAATGGCAAATATATAGAGAAGAATTGTTAGAGAAAATAAAATGAAAGGCCACTATTATATAAGACCATTCTATTCGAAAGAACAATGTCGAGAGATTTGTTCTAATTTGGATCGAGATGTAAAACTAACACCCGCAGCAGATAATCCAGCAGCAGGTGTAGTTAAAACTGCACATGTTGATTTAGTAGGTTGGAATCTTGCTAAGGCTTATCTAACAGATTTAGAGCAGTGTGTGTATCTAACAAATCAAATGTTTTTTGGCTTGGATATATATAATTTAAATGATCGAATATGTGTAAATTATAACTATTATCGATCAGAAACACAGGGCGAATATGACTGGCATCAGGACAGTATTCAAAATGATATATGGGATGTTAAATTAACTGCCATCGTTAATATTTCAGAAGAGGAGTATGAAGGTGGTGATTTTGAGCTATTTTTAAAAGGTGGTCCTAAACATATACCAGAAATTAATATTCCTGGAAATATTTTGATATTCCCATCATGGATATATCATAGGGTAACTCCTGTAACAAGCGGCACTAGAAAAACACTTTCAATATGGTTTACCGGACCTTTACTAAGATAATAAACATTATATGGCACAAAATACAGATTACGGATACGAAATACAGAAGTTATATTTAGAAATGATGCTAGCAGATGCGGCAACATTTGTACGCTGCCAAAGTATTTTTGATAGTTCGCTATTTGATCGTAAACTGCAAGAACCTGCAGAGTTTATGAACAAATATGTAGAAGAGCACAATGTCATGCCCACTATTGACATTGTAAACGCAGCCACAGGCAGTAGTTTTAAACCAGCTGAAAATCTTCGTGAAGAACATTTCGATTGGTTGCTAAGTGATTTTGAAACATTTATTCGTCACAAAGGTCTAGAGAAAGCAATTCTTGAATCAGCCGATATGTTAGAAAATGGTGAGTACGGATCAGTGGAAGAAAAGATCAAGAAAGCAGTACAAGTAGGTTTGACCAAAGACATGGGTACTGATTACTTCTTAGATCCACGTGCCCGATTGATGAAGATTAAAGATAACAATGGGCAAGTATCCACTGGTTGGAAAGCCATGGATGACAAACTGTTTGGTGGTATGAATCGTGGAGAATTGAATATTTTTGCAGGCGGATCCGGTGCAGGTAAGTCATTGTTCCTTGCAAACTTAGGTATTAACTGGGCGTTAGCAGGGCTTAACGTTGTTTACTTAACATTAGAACTTAGTGAAGAACTTGTATCAATGCGTATGGATGCAATGGTAACTGGTATGGCAACTCGTGAGATTTTTAAGAATCTAGATGATGTTGAAATGAAGGTTAAAATGATTGGCAAGAAGTCTGGTACATATCAAGTCAAATATATGCCTAGTGGTAAAACAGCCAACGACATTCGCAGTTATTTGAAAGAGTATGAAATTAAAACAGACCGTAAAGTTGATGTATTGCTAGTTGACTACTTGGACTTGTTAATGCCACAGAGCAAGAAGATTAGCCCAGCAGACTTGTTTATCAAAGACAAATATGTCAGTGAAGAATTGCGAAATTTAGCAGTTGAGAAGAACTGTGTATTTGTCACAGCGGCACAGTTGAATCGTGGCGCTGTTGAAGAAGTTGAGTTTGATCACAGTCATATTTCAGGCGGATTAAGTAAGATTCAAACAGCAGATAACGTGTTTGGTATCTTTACATCACGTGCCATGCGTGAGCGTGGACGCTATCAAATCCAGCTGATGAAAACACGTAGTAGTAGTGGTGTTGGTATGAAGATCGACTTAGAGTTTAATATTGACAGTTTACGCATTACCGACCTAGCTGAAGAAGATGGTTATGGCAATCATAATAGTCAATCAGCAGGCTCAACATTACTCAACAGTATCAAGCAACGTCAAACAGTTGCTCCAACGGATGATCCAACAGATGGTGCAGCCGTTCCAAAAGTTCGAGCACAGGTTGAGAGTAGCAAGTTAAGAGAACTGCTTAATAATTTGCCCAGCGATGAGATTTAGTGTTTCCTATGGTTTTTTACGTAAAGAGATAAGTACGTATATAATAACCTTGGAACAATAATGGAACTGTATCACCTACGCTCTACTAGTGACCCGCTAGCTCGTGTCATTAAAGATGATCCAGTACGTCCACACATTCCTTTAGAGCAACGTGTAAATGATGCTGCCGAAATTCTTATCCTCAAAGCAGGTGAAGAAATCCTAGCAGCTACATGCTTGCAGTGGCTTAAAGATATTCCAAAAACCGAACAAGATCTTATTGATATTGACAAAACTCGAGACGTAGCAGTTTTTTATACAATATGGTCTTACGCACCCGGTGCCGGCGCCGAATTGCTTAAAAAAGCAGCTGAATGGATTTTAGGTACTCATTCTGAAGTTAAGGATATAGTTACGCTAAGTCCCCAAACTCCTATGGCTCGTAGATTCCATCTTAAAAACGGTGCTAAGATTCATCAAGAAAATCCCACCAGTGTTAACTATCAATACTACCACAAAGAATAAAACAGGTAAATATACTAGCCAACAAGGACTAGTACATGAGTAAAAGCCAACACAGTGTAAAACTAATAGCCTACGATTCTGTAGATTTAGATCGTTTAAGCTACTCTAACGGCGACGTTGTTTACGATGACACTAACAAAACATTGCGTGTCATGGATGGTGCGTCGGCAGGCGGCATTAAGATTGCTAGTCAACGTTGGGTGCAAAATTCAGCTGGAACTATTCGAGCAAACATAATAGGTGACATATACAACAATACCGGCCAGCGTGTACTAGACAACGGTACAACCTTGGCTAATCCCACGTTCTTCGGGGATATCTATTCGAGTGGTGGACAACTTGTTTTAAACAATGGAACAAACGGTCTTGACGCGGTATTTGTTGGTGCAGTAACTGGAAATGTAACGGGTAATTTAACTGGAAATGTAACGGGTAATTTAACTGGAAATGTAACGGGTAATTTAACTGGAAATGTAACGGGTGTTGCTAGCTCAGCCAGTAAACTAGCTGTAGCAGTTAATATTAACGGTGTGGCATTTGATGGAAGTGCAGCAGTTACAGTACCAGCAGATGCTAGTACATTAACTAATACAACATTAAATTCAACAGTAGTTTCTAGTAGTTTAACATCAGTCGGTACACTAACATCACTAACAGTATCCGGAACAACTATATTAGCAGATACATCCGCAAGTACATTACAAGTAACTTCAATCGGTGATATGACTCCAGGTTCTGGCGCATTTACAACAGTATCAGCAAGTGCAGATATTACAGCAAATGCAAATGTGGTGATTCCAACATTGCCGACATCTCAAAATCATGCAACTAACAAAAGATATGTTGATGCTAAAGCAGCAGCATTATCAATAGCATTAGGTGGTTAAAAAGGAAAAATATTTAAATGTCAAAAAAACAGATAACAAACTATAAATTTTCACCTGGGGTAATTCCACCAGCATATGGCCAGTATCCGCATACTGTAGCACTATTAACGGCAAACAGAGCATTCCTTTTAGCAGAAATGGATGCATACATCCGTCAGCAAATTGCAGCCAATGCATCGAATAGTAGCAGTCCATTTTATAATTATGTTTACGATTCTACAAAATCAGCTAAGTGTCAGCGTGATGTTGGATATGTATTAGATGGTATTATTTACGATTTAACCTACGGTGGAAACTCTTTATCTTATCAAGTTGCATCAAATTTATTTGTCAACGGTGTAATACAACTTCTTGTACCAGCTCTTGAAATTAACGTACACACATGGTTGCGCGGCAAGATTACAACAAATATTTTAACTAATACAACTTATACACAATTAAATTCGACAGTTACTCAAACAACATTAGCCAACGCAGCAGAATCAGCAGGTTCAACACAAACCACTACATTGTTTAACATTACAATTAATGCTATTACTTCTGGTGTTAGTTCACTGCCAACTGCGATTGCAGCGAACAGTCAAAATGGTGCACTATCTCCGCAGACTGTTGGTTTATTAAATGAAAATAAGAAATTTGTTATTGAAGAAGTAATTGCATATATCAACTACAATTCAGTTAATAATATTGCTCCGTTTACCTCGACCTACAGCTATGATGTTAATAAATGTCGTAGAGATATGAGCTATGTAATAGAAGCCTACATTAGTGACTTAAAGCGTGGCGGTAATAGACAAACAGTATTCATTGCTAGCAAGTATTATTTAAACGGTGTTACACAGATCACTGGTTCTGGAACTCCAGAAGTATATGCGCATCAATTTTTGCAAAATCTAGTTTCAGATTATGTATTACAAAATATAGCGTACACAACTCGTCAAGCGATTGCTACACAGGTTATAGATCAAAGATTTACACCTGAAGTATTCGGTGTAACTGAATTTACAACACTATCAAACATTATTATCAATGTATTAAAACCAAACGGTATTAACTCATTACCGGCAGTAGTTAACACACGTAGCTATGTAAAGTTTATTGGTTATTATCAAGTCAAGGATATCCTGTTAATTACAAATACAACACGTAATGTAATTTTATATAACTTTGCTGACAATACCTATCCGGTAGATGTTACCTATAGTCAAAATTACGATTCAGATTTCCCTGCGGCACAGTACGGTAATGACACAGTAACCACAGTCACATTCAGCATTGACAGTTCCGACATGATGGTTACTGATAATATTCAGATTTTTGTTGAAAGTAACAAAGACGGCCAACAGGTTAGATTAAATCCAATTGCAACTGACGCAATGGAACGTATGAAAGTTGGTATTCCGCAATCGATGATTGACGCGGACTTTGAGTACGGACTACAACCGACCAAGTGGCAAACAATTTCAATGATGCGTAACTATCCAAGTGCATATGAAATTCCTGGTAGCGATCAAACAGTAGTAAGTGTATATACAGATGCTAGTGCAGCCACTAGTGGTACCGGTGCTAGTTTAATCACAGTTACTACAGCAGCTAATCACGGATTTAGTGTAGGCACAGTGTTTACAATTAAAGCACTAGCTAGTTCGATCTTAGGATTTAGTCGCGCTGAAGGCACCTTCCAAGTATTTGCCGTACCAACTTCGAACACTTTCCAGTACTATGCAAAATCTAAAGTCGGAACAATTAATCCAACACTATTAAGTTCAGCATATACTCAATTAAGAACTGCTGCTTACTATACTGGAGCATCTGTAGGAACACCAACATTCAACGTTTATAGTAACGGACAAACTGGTACATTGACTACATCGTTAATTACTCCGAGCGGTGTTAACTACGTTGGTTTCAGCGGAATTGCACCTGTTTCTGGTGCTCCTATTTCAGGCACTGGACTAAATTCAGGAGTCCAAGTTACTGCGGTTTATGGTAATGGCGGAACTGTAGCAGCATCAACTTTGTTAACTACTGCAAACTCGGGTGATACTAGCATTATTGTAAATTCAACATCAGGTATTATACTTGGATTGGTAATAGATCGTGGAGACGGTACTGCTGTTCAAGTTACAAACATTACAAATAATACACTAAGTCTTAGTGGTGCATTAGTATCGTCCTTCCTTGGTACAAACAGAACTTATTCAAATACGCCACAAGCTACAAC
>Ga0214192_1001576_pt1 | contig 12581 bp, 5 predicted proteins | sample TroBogEpilimnion_44_FD_153030 | JGI IMG/M metagenome (GOLD analysis project Ga0214192, IMG submission 153030) | Freshwater microbial communities from Trout Bog Lake, WI - 29JUL2008 epilimnion | ecosystem: Environmental > Aquatic > Freshwater > Lake > Epilimnion/Euphotic zone | place: Trout Bog... | reverse complement strand
GAATATTGACAGAAGGTTCTATAAAGGGAAAGATCACCAGTTCTACTGTCCTGAAAATGCCGACTGGATCTCATTCGGATGGGTTGGCGGTCTGATGGACACTTACCCGATGCTGGTAATTGGAGACACCCTGCATCTTGACCGTGCAACTCGTACTTTTGATTTTGCCATTCCGCGTGCTCAGGGTAAGGCTGGTTATTTTTACGGTGCCCTTAATTCAGATGGGAAATGTTTCGGCCGTGAGGGTTACGATGAATATCCCGAAATTTGTCTCACGCGCAAAAACGGTGACGTACTCCAATGGATGATTAAACAATTTAATTTACTGAAAGCTCAGGGTAGATCCAAGGCTATTAAGCCGGAATGGGAATTCAACATTAAGCGGTTGGCTCAGGCTTTTGCCGATACCTGGGAGAAATATAGACAATGGCGTAATTTTGTGAATAATCAAACCGGGGCAATCGCTGTTTACAACTCAACAAGTGGTGCAAGTGCTATTGGTGGAATGGCATTAGCATCAATATATTATCATGAACCTCAATATATGAGAATCGCCATTGATGCAGCCAACTTTTATTACCAACGTGATTTTGTTAAACTTGGAATGACTACCGGGGCATGTGCCGATATCCTGCAGAATGCTGATTCAGAATCGGCTGTTTCATTAATGACCTCCCTGATGACGTTGTATGAGCTCACAGGAGAGAGGAATTGGCTTGAAAAATCGCGTAATTTAGCAAATCTGTGTGCTACATGGGTTGTCTCCTACGACTACGAATTACCATCAAATACGGAGCTTGGCCAACTTGGCACCAAGATGACGGGGGCTGTCTGGGCAAGCACCCAGAATAAACATGCTGCCCCGGGTTTTTGTACCACTTCAGGTGACCCGCTGTTTAAAATATTCAGGGCTACGGGCGACCATCGCTACTCTGAACTGATGAGCGATGTAGTTCACGCCTATGCGGAGGGTATTCAACCTAACGGGAGGATTACTGAACGATTGACCTATTGTGATGCTGATAGCCTTGGCTCCCGTGGAACCGGAGGCATGACGGGTTGGAATGAATTAAATGGTATCCTGATGACAATGGAACTTCCGGGAATCTACCTGCAGACTGACAAAGATGAATTGGTGGTATTTGATGCTTTGACCGCCAAGGTGATAAGCCGTTCCGCGAACGGGGTGAAACTAGCGATCTCGAACCCGACAAAATACAACGCTATTGTTTCAATCTTTGCCGAAACATCTGTCGAATCGTTAAAACCGATTGGGAATACCGCCTTCCTAAAATGGCCAAAAGTGGATATTAAAAGCGGTGAAATCAAAACCATAATACTCTCACCTGATGGCAAACTAGAAAAATAGGTAGTGTATACTTTTAAAAACTATTTAATATTAAAATGTAAAACGATGAATGAAAAATCGATTACTGGAATAACATTCAAAAGTCTGTCATTATTGATAGGGGTTCCGTTAATAATATTTGGTTTTACAGCTAAAGCACAGTGGGATTTTAAGACAAACTATTTTAAAATCTGCATTGACAGTAAAGGTTTTATTACCAGTATGAAAAATTGTACAGTATCGCCTTACCGCGAGTTCAGCCCTACCGACAAAGCTTCACCTCTTTTATGCTTGTATAATTACAAAAACGGCACCTATTTTTATCCGGTAAAAGCAACATATTCCATCTCGAAAAAAGAGTTTACCTTAGATTATAACAACGGTTCTGTTGCTACTGTCAAATTTGAACCCCTTCCTAAATATTTCAAATTAACCTTGCTTTCGCTTACGAATCACGATAGTATAACGGATATTCAATGGGGCTCCTATTATACGAACATAACAAATCTTTTTGGCGAAATTATTGGTGTGGCACGCGATACCAGCGATGCTGTTAATTATGCAATCGGCGTTTTGGCATTAAACGATATTACCACAGGTGGAACCTCAACCACAATCGGAGATGCAGCTCCTTTTCAATACATCATTCATAGTCCTGATCAAAAACGCTTTCCATTATCATTCAATTTACATGAAGGCCAATTGTTTCCGATAGGTGGCGATGGAATAAGTGATGTTGCCTTTTATGCTCATCCGGAAGAATATTATCGCATTTTATATGGGAACAGTGCATTAGTGGATAATCGGGGAAGAACTTTTATTACCTACCATGCTGTAGATAGAAATAAGAAAAGAGATATTTTATTTTCTCTGATCCCTTTTTTAAGAAGTGATACACCAAATCATCAGGAAGTACAAGCGTTACCTGGCATAGATTTTATCGGCTCGTCAATCGCTTTATGGGGGAGTCCTGATAGCACTGCATTACTGGATGTTGTTGAAAATATTGTGTTGTCTGAAGGATTACCACATCCTACAATTAACGGCAAATGGATAAAGAATCCAGCAAGATATATACCCGATGTCACAACAGAAGGAAATCGGTTTGATAGCATACTCACTTATGTTTCACAATTAGGTTTTAAGGCAATTGAGGTCAACGATCTCCCATATTTTAAAGTGAACAGGGGGAATAATGGATATATCGATGGTCGAAATTTTGAAACAAAACCTTTTCATTTTACATCCGGAAATAAATCGCACAAAGAATTTACGGACATTTCCAATCCTTTAGGTATACTAATGGGGCGGCACACGATTGCTACCGCACTTGCTCCCGGGACAAAAGATACCAGTCCAGTGCCCAGTGATAGTTTATCTTATCTATGCAAACGAATTTTAGTTAAAGGAATTTCGGCAACTGATACCATCATTGAAGTAAATGATCCAATATATTTAGATGAAATCGCGGGATGGGAAGCTCATTATGCAGGTTTAAATATGATAAAAATTGGGAAAGAGTTTATTCATTACTCAGGCATTTCTGAATCACCCCCTTATACCCTTCACAAAGTTTTAAGAGGTTATTTGAATACAAAGGCTACCAATCATCTGGTTAATGATACTATTTTTAAACTTCAAGTTACCTTCAATTATGGGTACGACGGAGTCATTCCAAATATCTATCTGCAGGATGCAATTGCAGAATATTATGCTGATGTCAGTAATATTAATGGAATTAACTACATTGACCTTGACGGTGAAGAATTTCTTTTTGATACAGGTCACGGCTATTATGGTGTCAAAAGATTTTTTAGAAAAATGTTTGAGAAAGCATTATCTCAGAATATTCCATACTTGCGTATTACCGGAGCAACACTTTCTGAGGGTTCCTGGCATTATCAGAGCGTTTGGAATGTAGGAGGCGGAACAAATATGTATGATCTTAAAACCAGAAAGTGGGGAAGTACTACCAGCGAGGGAAAAGATTTAAGAAATGTAGCCTATGCAAATTATTTCCCGGCTACTTTTGGAGGTAATTTCAGCATCAATGAATCCTCAACTCCGGATCAATATGAACATATTGAAGCCATTTCGGTTGGAATAGGGGCAACTTATATAATGCCAATAAATCAAAAATCAGTTGAAGGTTGTACTCAGAAAAATGCCATATTTAAAGTCATCAGAACCTGGGAAGATGCTCGGGCAGCAAACGCCTTCACCAGAGCAATTAAAAAGCAATTAGCCGATCCCACAAAGGATTGGACCCTGGATGAAGTAAACAAAAATACCTGGAATCTGTATCAGAAGATAAATGGCAGAAAGTCGAATCCTTTAATTTTAACCAGAGATAAAGGGTTCTGACCAATGGTCAGTTTAGCTGAAAAATCAATGAAAACAATGAACAAAATTGATGCGAATCTTATCGTTCTGACTATTGACAAAACTGAAAATGGAACGGCAGAATCGAGTGTTTTATTTTAAATGAGTTATTCAAATTATATGAATGTTAAAATCTTAAATTTCAGCCTGTTTATCTTAATTATCTGTTGTGAGGCGGTTTTTGGCATCAATTCCGAAAAGAATCTTTCCACCGCTCAAGCTTTGCAAGAATATGGCTCTCGATTGAAAAATCAGACCTTCCTTGTCTTTCCCGAATTACGTGAAAACCCAATAAAGTGGTTTGATTCCATTCCGGAAGGAAAAATTAAGGAAACCCTTTATCCGAAAGATTTTATGATGAATGCTCATCCCGGTGAATTTTTCGTTTTTCAATTAGGCATTTGGGCATTGACCCTCGATGTTGCGGATTTAAAACTTGAATTCTCCGATCTAAAGAGTAAAAACGGACACTTTGTTTCTATCGATAAAATAAACTGTTTCAATAAGGGGGGTACTGATATCCGTGGAAATCAATTTTCAAAAGAAATCGGTGTTCAAGCCGGAAGAATTCAGGCGCTCTGGATTGGAATCGACCTTGAAGGAGTTCAGACCGGTAATTATTCAGGCTCAGTTTCTGTGCTTGTCAATGGCAAAAAGCAGATTCTACCCTTTTTGTTAAAAGTTGAAGGCAAAGAAGTTTCCAATCATGGTTACAACGAAGGTTCCAGACTATCGCGCCTTAACTGGCTTAATTCAACTATAGGGATTGACAATAAAATTACAAAAGGGTATCTTCCGGTACATGTTGATGGGAACAGAATAACCATTTTAGGACGGTCGATGAATATTGGCGAGAGTGGTCTTCCAGCTTCCATTGCCAGTTATTTTGGACCTTCCAATCAATCGCTGGTTTCTAAGGGTGAACCCATTGTCGATCAACCTCTTCGTTTTGTGATTGAAAAAGAAAACGGTACTGAGGTACACCTGGTTCCCGGCAAACTGAATTTCCTGGAAAAAACTCCGGCGAAAGTTTCCTGGAGTGTCATCAATAGTTCAGATGTGTTTGACCTTGAGTGTCGAGGGGAAATGGAATTCGACGGATTTGTTGATTACCGCTTAAAACTGATTGCAAAAGTTCCAGTAAAGATGAAAGACATCAGGCTCGAAATACCAATTGTAAAAGAGAAATCTGAATATATGATGGGATTGGGCCATGAAGGAGGTTCTCGTACTCCCGAATGGAGGTGGAAATGGGACTTAACCAAAAACCAGGACATGCTTTGGGTCGGTGCGGTTAATGGTGGTCTGCGGGTTAAATGGAAAGCAGAAAATTATGTCCGGCCGCTGGTCAATATCTATTATAAGTTTGGCCCTTTAAAGATGCCCCCTTCCTGGGGAAATAAAGGGAAAGGTGGCGTAAATGTAAGCGAAAAAAATAACGAAGTGGTCATTAATTCCTATTCCGGTAGCCGGGAGATAAAAGAAGGAGAGAGTCTTAACTACGATTTTGAACTGTTGATCACACCCTTTCGGACAATTGACCGCCAAATTAAGTTTGGCGATCGGTATTACCATGGAGGAGGGACCAATACTGCTGTGAAAATTGAGAATGCCCAAAAAGCAGGGGCCAATATCATCAATATCCATCATGCTGAAGATATTTATCCGTTTATCAACTATCCTTATCTGGATGCAAATATCGAATCCATTACACAATTGGCAGCCAATGCCCATAAAGAAAATATGCGGTTAAAATTGTATTACACTACCCGCGAACTGACCAAAAATCTGCCTGAATTCTGGGTTTTTAACAGTCTGAACGGTGAGGTGATCTTTCCGGGGCCCGGTAATGAAAGCCGTACCGAAGCATTGCACCCTAATGGCCCCAATGAATGGCTGATTAAAAATATGCGGGAGAAATATATTCCAGCATGGTACAATCTTGTAAAGGAAGGTAAGTTCAAAGGTGAAACAGATCTCTCTGTAATTACAAAACCGGATAGCCGGCTCAATAACTTTTACATAGCCGGTTTAGACTGGATGGTTCAACATTTCGGTATTGATGGTGTCTACATTGACGATTGTGCTCTTGATCCGTTCACCCTCCAGCGGGCAAGAAAAATTATTGATCACTACCGACCTGAAGGGAGGATAGACTTACACAGCTGGAACCACTTTAACAAATGGGCAGGATTTGCAAGTTGTCTGAATCTTTATATGGATCTCCTCCCCTTCGTGGATCTTGCATGGATTGGAGAAGGTCGCGACTACAACCGAATGGCTGATCATTGGCTTATCGAAGTTTCGGGAATCCCTTTCGGATTAACTGGACAAATGCTCGAAGGAGGCGGGAATCCCTGGAGAGGAATGGTTTATGGCATAACAACTCGGGCTGGTTGGACAGTTAATCCTCCGGCAGAAATATGGAAATTCTGGGATACATACAGGATCAGTGACAAAATAATGATCGGCTACTGGGAAAAAGAATGTCCTGTAAACTGTAGTAATCCAATGATTAAAGCTTCGTTGTACAAGGGTGCCAGTGAGACAATTATTTCAGTTGCTAATTGGACTGAACATGATCAGGAGGTGACACTTGCTATCGACTGGAGAAAGTTAGGCGTCGATCCGGCCCATATTACAGTTAATATTCCTGAAATAAAAGACTTTCAAACCGGACAAACTGCTGTTTCATTAAATAAACTAATCATCCCCGGAAAGAAGGGATTTTTGATCGTTTTGAAACATTAAGGTGCAAATTAGGCACATATGGAAGTGACTGGGCGAATATTCATGGCACGAAGAATCATCCGGTTAGTTCAACAGAAATAAAATATTCGTTAGTTGCTTCAAAATTCGCACGATATTTTGCTACAGAAATCAATAATATCAATATCATGATAAAAAACTCATTATCAACATTAATACTTCTCATCTCTCTGATTTTTATTCCATCAGCAAGAGCTCAGCATTACGATACAAAATCAACTCTTCCAGATGTTAAATCAGCACTGGAGAAACAGGAGGCACAGAAGAAATTATTAAGGAAATCGGGTGTTGAAAATGTGATTATCGTTTATAAGACTCATTTCGATATCGGTTATTCTGAATTGGTGCAACAGGTAGTGCATGATTATCGCACCTCAATGGCAGACCATCTACTCGAGGTTATTGATAAAAATATTAGTCAACCTAGAGATAAACAGTTTGTCTGGACCCTATCAGGTTGGCCTATGAAGCAGGTTCTTTGGGAAGGACAAGCGCCTGAACGGAAGCAAAAAATTGAACAGGCAATTCGGGATGGGCACATTGCGATGCATGCTTTCCCGTTTACCATACATGTTGAAACCTCGGATCTGGAAGATATGGTCCGGGGACTAAATATCTCTTCAACGATAGCCAGGAAATATGGACAGCCGCTCTCAATGAGTGCTAAAATGTCAGATGTACCAGGACAATCGTGGCTTATTCCGACCCTTTGTGTCCATGCCGGAATCAAGTTTTATCACATGGGAGGTCCGGTGGTAAATCTCGAACTTGGATTACCTCCCTTTTTCTGGTGGGAAGGTCCGGATGGGTCAAGATTACTTACCCTTTACAACAACGGCTATGGCAATGATCCGCTTCCTCCTGAAAATTGGCCTTATAAAACCTGGGTTTATATTAACATGACGGGTGATAACCAGGGGCCTCCTGCACCAGAGACCATAGCAAAAGATCTGGAATTTTATAAAAGCAGGGGAATTAATGCCAAAGCAGGTAATATGGATGACTTTGCTGCAATGATTTTAAAGGAGGATCTGAGTAAATTACCTGTAGTGCGCAGCGATATTGGTGATCCATGGATTCATGGCACGATGAGTATGCCTGAGGCAACCAAACTTGCCCAGCACATCAGACCTTTGATCAGTGGGCTTGATGAGCTCTCAACCCTTGAAACTATCTGGGGAATCTATCGACCTGACCTACGTAAAATAACAGCTGAGGCCTATGAGCAAAGTCTCCTTTACAGCGAACACACCTGGGGGCTGGCTAACCAGCATTATCTGAAGGTTCCTTATGGAAAAGCATGGCAGGATTTGTGGGGAATTGGGCTACCACCCCAATACCGGCTGATGGAGGAGTCCTGGAAAGATAAAGCTGGTTATATTGCCCATGTCCGGGATCTGGTTGCCAATCCTTATCAGGATGCCGTAGTTTCGCTGGCAGATAATGTTCAGGTTCAAGGAAACCGTATTGTAGTTTACAACCCTCTTCCCTGGAAGCGCAATGGGGAAATAGATCTGGATACACGGCTGATTTTTGGGAGCGACTTTACATCCCTTAAACCTGTTGACGGTGGTCCGGCCATCGCAGTATCACATGAATATCCTGCAATCGAAGATAAGGCCCCAATGTCACGTTTTATCGCAGGAGACATTCCACCAATGGGCTATCGTACCTATGTTGCTTCTGACGAAAAAGTTGAAAGTCCTATTATGAAAACAGATGTAAGTTTAGGTTTGATTGAAAGTCCATTCTTTAAGGCGACTATCGATGCCAAACAGGGCCGCATTGCTAGTTTAATTGATAAAAGAAGCGGGAAAGAGTTGGTCGACACAAATGCACCTCAGGGTTTTGGTCAGTATTTTTACGAACGTTTTGCCTATAAGCAACTTTCCGACTGGATTGATAAATCGCTCTATCCTCAATACAAGGCACATCGTTTTGCATTCACTGCCTACGACATGCCTCAGGATGAGGCCTATCACTCAGCACTCCCCGATAATATGACGCTTAGCATTGAGAAAACGACGATTGATGTAAAGGCAGTAATGACAGGTATAATCAAGGGTATTGGAGAGCCCCAGAAAATTTCTATTTCTCTGACTCTTTCAGGGTATAATCCGACGGCTGACCTTGAAGTAAGCTGGCAAAAACAGCCCGATACCTGGCCTGAAACAGCATGGATATGTCTTCCGTTTAAATGCGATAATCCAAAATTCCGTCTTGGCCGGCTAGGGGCTGATACAGATCCTGTGAGGGATATGATAACCGATAACGCAAATTATCACTTGTGGTGGGTGAATAATGGAGTGGCTATTTATAATGGGGAAAGCGGATCAGGCATTGGTATTTGTTCTCCGGATGCTCCACTGGTCAGTCTTGGAGAACCCGGGGAGTACAAATTTGATAAACGCTATAAACCTCAAAAACCTTACATCTACCTAAATCTGTATAATAACCACTGGCGCACCAACTTTCCTGCGTGGATTGGTAATGGGCAAAGGATGAGCGTCAGAGTCCGTTTATGGACATTTGATAAGTATGAAACTGAAAGTTCTCTGTACACTCCTGCAATGGAAACACGTGTACCGATGCAGGTGGCTTGTTCAAAGGTAAGGAACGGGAAACTGCCCAATCAGCAACAAGGGATTTTCTTATCGCGTAAGGGTGTAGCATTAACTGCATTTGGCCCAAATCCGGACGGTACTGGAACTTTACTACGTTTGTGGGAACAAGGCGGTGTTTCAGGCAAATTGATAGTTACATTACCTATGGGAGCAAAGTTTAACTCTGCTCAACCGGTGAGCCTACGGGGTGAAAGTTATGGTGAACCTATTAAGATTGTTGAAAACAAACTAGCATTCGATTTACATGCTTATGCACCAGCAAGCTTTATCCTAACAAAGCAAAATCGATCTTTAGGCAAAAATGAAAAGATTAGATAAATACAAGCAGGTCAAAGGGCAAATGTTCCATATTAAACTTTTAAAGCATGAGTGCATTAGAATTTTTATTCCGATTAACCAAAATTTATGCGTAATTCTTTTACTCCACCCGAAATATCAATTGATCCCAGTTCAGCCAGATCTTCGCTGTAATCATTGTCGTATTGATGGATGTTGTTCAAGAAGAAGACCAGTATATTCCGGAATATTCAATTCAATTGTTTAACTTCGTTTTTAGTTGCTGAGTATATTGTTGACCGGATCTTAGAAATCCGGGACAACAACCTTGATTTCAGTGATTTTTCAATTCTAACCCGGGCAAGCTGGCATTCCAATTATGTACAGGCCGAATTAATCAAGCGAAAGATCCCATTTATTGTTGTAGGGGGAATAAAATTCAGCGAACGGAGACATATCAAAGATATTATTGCCTTTCTGAAAATTACAATTAACCCAATTGATGCTATTGCCTGGCATAGGATTCTACAGTTAATTGAAGGTATAGGAAAGGTAAGGGCGAAAGAACTGGTCCAAACTATTCATAAAAGAAATGGAGTTATTGATTTCGAGGAGTTTACCAGCCGAAAATATTATCCTGAGCTTAAAAAGCTACAGGAATTATTTCACCGGATCATGGATAATCAGTTACATGTTCAACAAGTCATTGATGGTGTAATTGAATTTTACACGCCAATTCTTCAACAACTTGAGGATGATTATGAGATCAGGCTTAAAGACCTTGATGTATTCAGGATCATTACTGAAAAATATGACAGTATTGAGAAGTTCATTGCAGATTTCACTTTGGATCCACCTTCGAACCGTTACCAGGATCAGACTACACCACTGACCGAAACTGAAGGAAAACCGCTTGTCGTTTCGACGATTCATTCTGCAAAAGGGTTGGAATGGCATACTGTTTCCTTCCTTTTGCCCTGGATGGATTAATCCCTTCATCACGGTCACTAGGGAGTATAGAAGAAATAGAGGAGGAGAGAAGACTATTTTATGTCGCTTCGAGCAGGGACAAGGAAAATCTTTTTATAACCATGCCATCCTATGTCGGTTCGTGGGATGCTGTTTTCACGAAGCCATCGAGATTCCTTTATGAAATAAACAGGGAGCTTTATCTGACAGAATAGGTGTCCTGATTTTTGATTTAAATAACATTTCTGTAAATGCTGCACTAACTAATAAATTAAGTAATAACACGCTTGTAAAGTCAAATCATATCCTTATCATTTGACTTCCCCCCGCCCCACTATACGAGGGGAGAAATGCACTGATGTTGAGAAGGGGAGGAGTGAGGTAAAGTGGTTTTGGAAAGAATAATTTCACGGATTGGTACAAATTACACGAATTGAATCGACTTTACGATTGGACGATTTATATAAGTTAATTTGAGGATTTTGGTGTAGTTAATTCGTTCTGGGAATAGCAAAAGACCTTTAATGCTATTTCCATCAGCAAAGAAAATTCTTTTTGTATCATCGAAGAATCAGCCAGCAGGGGTCAAAGATTTTAATACCTTAAATATTTTAAATTCCTTGAATTGATAGAGTTATTTAAAATATAAGTAATTTAGTAAAAGAAATCTAACCTTATGAAAATTCCTATTTGTCTTTTAGGTCTTGCTTCATTTATTGCTGTTACCTTTCAATCAAACAACACTTTTGCCCAGATTAAGTTTGGACCTAAAATTGGAACGAATTGGTCAGAGTTGCCTAATCATACCGGATATATCACTAGTAATCAGCAGGTATTTGGTTACCAATTTGGAGTTGTCGCTGAAATTAGGTTAATTGATCAATTAATTTTTGGATCAGGCATTTTGATTTCTACCCAAAACTCAAAATACTTTCTGGGAAAAAAATCGGCAGCCAACAATACCGGAATTCCCAATTTTCAATTTTCAAGTTTAAATGCATATATTCCGTTAAACTTGATATATCAATTTGATGTGAGTAATTTTAAATTATTAGTAATTGCTGGACCTCAATTGGGATATGGGTTAAGAGGCAAATGGAAAGGATCAAACGGGACTTCATCAGACGTTCATTATGGAAACGGGCCTTCAAATGATCTAAAACCTTTTGATTTTGGACTTAATATTGGAGGTGGCATAGAACTGGGAAGAATTCAGCTTTCATCGCAATATTATAAGGGATTAACCACCCTTTCACCTCTGACTCCACCAAACAATGAACAAAAATTTAAAGTAATCAGTATTTCTATTGCTTATCTGTTTGGGAAGGACAAAAGGTATTACAGGCATTATAAAAACAGGTATTGGAGTAAATATAGGCAGAATTCCAGGCGCAGGAAAATCCATTAACTATGAAAAAGACAGCTGCTATTTACTTTATTTTACTTGTTCTTGTTATTTTTTTGATTCAAATCGGATGTAACAGAAAATTATTGGACGAAATACCCTCCTTATTAACAGTTAATCCTACGAATACAAGTTACACCTCAATAACAAGTGGAGGGGTAATATTCTCAACCGGAGGAGATTCAATCCTATCCCGCGGTGTATGCCTAAGTATACATCGGAATCCTGAAATTTTTGATAATAAAACCCTTGATGGAACAGGATCGGGTAGCTTTACAAGCGTTATTTCAGGATTGATGGCTGGAACTAAGTATTTTTTAAGGGCTTATGCTACCAATAAGGTTGGAACCGGTTATGGTAATCAGGATTCGATAACTACCCCTGCTGAAATATTAATCATTTCCACTGCCGCGCTATCTGGTATCACATCAACAAGTGCAATAAGTGGCGGAAATATTTCCATTGGGGGAGCTGTTCTATTGTCAAGGGGTGTTTGTTGGGGAACCAATACCGGTCCAACTTTAGCGAATAGTTTAACAATGGATGGGACAGAGACCGGGAGCTTTATCAGCACAATCACAGGTTTGACAGCAGGAACAACTTATTATGTAAGGGCATATGCTACTATCAATTCAGGAACCGTCTATGGTAATGAGCAGATATTTATTACGGTATGCCCTCTTCCTACCATGCCAGGAGCAATTATCGGCAATACAACCGTTACCCAGAATGCAACCGGGGTTACCTATTCCATTTCATCAGTTTCAGGAGCGACCGGATATACGTGGACCGTCCCATCAGGTGCAAC
>Ga0214192_1001567_pt1 | contig 12614 bp, 27 predicted proteins | sample TroBogEpilimnion_44_FD_153030 | JGI IMG/M metagenome (GOLD analysis project Ga0214192, IMG submission 153030) | Freshwater microbial communities from Trout Bog Lake, WI - 29JUL2008 epilimnion | ecosystem: Environmental > Aquatic > Freshwater > Lake > Epilimnion/Euphotic zone | place: Trout Bog... | reverse complement strand
TCAGCGGTGCTTTCGGTCTAAATAACGGAACGAATAACCCCGCTAACCTTCCTTCGTACTCAGCACCTTCGGCAACAACAGGAGCCGCACAGTTCTCCTATGCGTTGCCTCTCGAATTCGCTAAGGGTTACGGCGTACTTTCAGCCGCTAACGCTTCGCTTCTTCCAACTCTTCAATTTAACTTCAACACAGTAACGGCCCTTTATGGGTCTTCGGTTACTGGTACAGCTCCAACGGTAACCACGACAGTAGATACAGACTTCTATTGGTTGCCGGAGGGCGTAGCAGTAGAGCCACCCGGACTCGGTACTACTCGCCAATGGTTGCTCCAACAAGCTAACCCTTCGATTGCCGCTTCTTCTTCTGCTCGCCTCCAATTCCCTCGCCTCGGCGGTTACTTGGATACGATCATTCTTGAAGTTCGCGACTCGACCGGTGCGCGTACAGACGGTTACTGGCCTTCACGTTTACAACTTTACGTAGACGGTGTTCCAATGATCGACTCAACTATGAACGAGATTTACGACGACATGGCGATTCAGTTCGGAGCGATTACCCGTCCGACTGGTGTTATCGCGATCTCTCGTAAGAATTCGCTAACTCAGCAGAGCCTCGGCTTGCTTGATACCGGAGAGACTTATCTTTCAACCAACCCCGGCACCTTGCTCGAAGCTAACTTCGCTCCCGCTGGTGCTGGTTCTAACTCTCCCGCCACCATGTCCGTACTTATCGGTCAGATCGTCCCAACAGGTTCGATCATTCAAGGATTGCCGGAGCTCTAAGAAATGGCCGGACTTAATCTCCAAATGAGCGGGGTGGGTTCTACCCGCCCTAGCTCTTATGGGTCTGTCCCGTCCTCACCAGCTCGTACAGCCCAAGAAGCCGCTTTCGGCCCGGGCGTAACAGTTCCCACCGATCAAGCCCAACACCCTCTAATGCCTAACAATGGCGCGGGCGTGGCTTTTTGGGCGGGAGTAGTCGCGATCGGTCTACTAGCACTCGTCCGTAAATCACTTCCACGTTAAGAAAGGTAAACCATGAAAAACGAAAAGGTTATGTATTTCGCGCTTGGCGTTGTGTCCGTATGGGCGTATCACAAGTTCGTAAAAGCCATTCCGGGCAAAGCACCTTCTAACGCCTAAAAATGCCAATTATAGGTATGGGAGTCGTCTTTATGGGCTACTCCCTTGCCTATTACGGCTATTCGCAGGTTACGGGGGGAAATTGGGGCTTCCTTGATCTCCTTCTACCAAGTAGAGCTACTGCTCAGAAATTAAATAACATTCCACGGGACGGAGCGAAGAAATGAATAAAAGTATTCTTCCACCGTGGCTCGCCGCGATCGTGATAATTACTTATCGCGGCGCAAAGAATGGAAACGCGGCCAATAACCCGGTTCCACACTTCACAATTCCCGCCGATTATGTCGGGGCCTTCTTCGTATTCGGTGCGCTCTCTTTAATGAGTGGCGAGCTAGAAAAGGTCGCGCAAGTAACCGCGTGGGGCTTAGATGTAGCAATACTTCTGAATTTATGGAATCCAAACGGAACGGTTAAAAGCACGACCGCCCCCGTTAAAACCACCACTACCGCAAAGGCGGCGACCAAATGAGTAAATTCGTGGGCATTATCTCCCTTACGATCGGCGGAATTATTATCGCGGACATTCTTATACACCCCGCCGGTACTAAAGCCGCTTCGACTGGTATTACAGACATAAGCCGACCAGCGTTTAACGCTCTCCTTGGAATTCCTAGCTAATGCGCGTCGCTATCCGCACGTTACAGAATCCAAAGCGGGGAGCCGGTGCTTTTAACCCAACCCTTATTATTGGCGCGGCTCCGGCTACAAACGGAAATAATTTAATTACTGGCGCACCCGGGACGGTTCGCGTTCGATCTCCCCGCCCTGCCGCTATGAACGATGGGTCTTGGGGTTCTCGTTATAACCAACCTTCGGACGTTGCCCCGAATTGGATACTTCCTTCAATTTATACATTCCACGCTAACGCCGGGGTTCACTTCCCCGGAAAAATTCTCTCAGATAACGTCATGCCGGAGCCCGCTATTAACCAAACTCGTAGCCCCGCACAAACCCAACACCGCTTTAGAATCGGTGGCCGCACAGTTACGGCGTCAATTCGTCCCTTTACTCAATGGCCGACTTATAACGGCAAAGAAAGCAGTTAAAAAATGGCTACGGCACCTAAACCCAAAGGAATTGGGGCAGGAATTAAATCTCTACCTAAGCCCGCTTTAATCGGAATTCCGGTCGTGGGTGCTTTAGCCTTTTATCTTTACAATAAGCGGAAGAACAGTACGGCCGCGGCTACCGCCGCTAGTGCGGCAAGCACCCCGGCAGTAGACACCACGGGAAGCACCGCTACGGATACAACCGGAAGTAGTAGCGCAGACACCGGCGGCGGTAGTGGTGCGATCGCAAGCGGTCAAGATTTTTCTTCGCAAATCCAAACTTTACAAGGTCAAGCTTCGACGGAAATAAGCGACCTCGACGCGCTAAAAACGGGGCAGACCCAAGCTTTAGCAACCGAAGAGAAAGACCTTTCGGTAGATAACAAAAACCTAACAACCTCAGCTAAAGATCTCGCAACGGATACAAACGATTATTCGGTAGATCGCCAAGACCTTGTAACCGATAACGCAGGAATCGCGGCCCCAATTAAGAGCGGCGGCTCTACTAGCGCACCAAAGAAGCCCGTAACCCCCGCTAAGAAGCTTCCTAAGCCACTACCTTCTAAGAAGGTAGTTCCCGCTAAAATCGCCCCGGTATCTTTTAAAAACGGAGTAAATTCGCGGGGGTATCAACCACCACGACCAGCACCCGCCAAGCCAGTAGTTAAAACTCCGGCTAAGAAGAAGTAAGGGGAAATAATGTCTACTCTCAAAGATCGCATAGTATCGGCTATGAGCCTAGCGACGGGTACGCAACAACACACCCCCGACGAAGCTTTCTTCGCGGAAACTAACGCCCGCGGTCGTTGGCAAGCCGATTACGACGCAGGAGCGCAACAAATCGCTTATGCCCATAAACGCCACCCTGACGGAACGTGTGACACCGTAAAACTCGAAGCAACTTCTTATAACCAATGGCTAGAACAGGGCGGCCTCGGAGGTCGCGACGTCGCAGTAGGGAGAATCTAAAAATGCGTACACGCGTCCCACTAGCTCATAATTCCTCGACACTTCATTACTTTATTGCTAATCCGACAATGGTGCGCCCCGTCCCCCGCCGGTGGGATAAGCACACACAATTTAAGCAAACTTGGCCCGACATGGGCGGAATGAGAAGCCCCGGCACCAATTACCTTACTTATATCTCCGCCGACGGCCCGGTAGTTTATAGGCCGCAATAATGGCGGAGAATTCAGCCGACGACATAACGATAGTAATTCTTCTTATCGGAGAAGCTTCGGGAGTGTTCGCGGGTTTCTGTCCTTCATGGTTTACGGTGTCCTCGCCCTTCTTCCATGACCAAGACGCGAAAGCGGGTAACGTAAAACGAATTCGGTGGGGTGAGATCGCGGCTACCGCGATCGTTACTGCTACCGGGTGGGCGGTTACTCAGCGCACCGGTAAGAAGCTTCCACTTATGGCCGCCGTCGCTATCTGCGGGGTTTTCGTGGGCGGTTATGAATACATGATCGCGAACCCAAGTAAAGACGACGAAAAGGAACCGGGCGAAGGTTCGTGGTTAGTACGATCTAAAAAGGGCGATTAACAATGGCTACGGCAACCGCGAGTAAAAGCTCGATCTTCGTAAATAGCGTTCCCACTAATTTTCTATGGGCGACTCTTCTTCTTAAAAACATAGGCGCACCAGTAACCGCGAATAACATAAATAACATTCTTCGCTGGCAAGCGGCAGAGAACCCACCCGCAAGCTGGTATAACCGAAATAACCCGTTAAACGCCTCTCTAGGCACCGATAAGGCCGACGGGACGGGTGTTTATAGTGATCTCACCACCGCGGCTAAAAACACGGCGACCATGATCGTACAGGGCTATAAGGGCGGGGCTATCGGCGGCGGTATTTATACAGCTTTAATGAATAATGCCCCAACCGATGAATTTAGTATCCAAGTGGTTAATTCTAATTGGTCTAGTAATCATTACGGAGTAGCCGCCGCCGGTTCAGATCTTGCCGTACCGGGCCGCCAAGCTTCTTGGTTTACTTCAATACCAGTCCCCGGCGTAGTCGCCGCTTCTAATGCGGACGTAAACGAAGGAACCGCCCCCGCGGGAAGCGGTATCGCAAGCCCCGCCACAGTATCGGCAACCGCCGCGGCCAACGCGGGAGTTAGCGGGTGCGAAAGTAAAAAGCCAGTATTTAAGACCGGCGGAGTCTTCGGCGTTGGTTCCCTTGAAATTTCGGCGTGTAATGTAAAAGCATGGGTCGGGGGACTTTCGATCTTCTTCGGCGGCGGTTTAATGCTCGGAGGCTTATTTATGCTTTCGAGTGCTTTCGCTAAATCTGCGGTCGGAAAGCAAATCGCACCGGTGGCGGGCATGATTAGCGGCGGAACGGGGAAGGTAGCTTCGGCGATTAGTTACGAAGGCCGCAACACTCGACAAGTAAATCGACAGAATAAAAAGACCTCAAAGAGCCGCGCTAAAAACGAATACGAATCTAACCGCGAATTTCTCAGAGGCGAGTAAATGTCGATCGAAGATTACAACGCCCTCGACGGCTTCGGGTTTATAGATCTTTCCCAACCCCTTACCCCAACCGTTTCGAGTGCTTCCTGTACTTCCGCGGGTGGAAGTGTTATCGCGCAATTCCCGCCAGTCCCTTACGATTATTTTTGGAGCGTTGAACAGATCGCCGTAGCTTGTAATTCTTCAACTACTACGACCGCAAAGGTTTATCTTGATACCCCGGCGATAGATCTAAACGTAATCGCGGCAACTCTCGCGGGTAACTCAGACCAAGACGACGTAAACTCCCCAATTATTGTCCTACCTACGAAGTACCTTTATGTCGTGTGGACTAATTGCTCTCTAGGAGCCGTGGGTTCGGTTCGACTTCAACTTAAAGCTAAAGCTCTTACGCCACTTAAAAGGGGGCTTTAAATGCCTTTTACAGACCCGTTCGTAGCGAACCCTTTTCCTTATGCGATCGCTGTAACTCTTCCAAGCGCGAACACTCTTTACGACATAACTTCTTCTCTAGTTTCGGGTGTTTACACAATTTCTTGGAGTGGCGGCGGAACGCTCAATTTAGATTTTTATAATTCCGCGGGGACTCTTATTACTTCCGCAAGCGGAACTAGCTCTATAACTGTAAATTTAGCTCAGGCGGCTACCGTAATAAAAGCATGGTGTACTACCGCCCCGATTTCGGTGGTGATCTCTTTATCAGGATTATCGGTGGCTCCAATTTCCGGAACTCTTTATACTTATACGACTTCGCAAACTATTACGTTGACCGGCGACGCTTATTTCGTTCTTGTAGGTGCTGGTGGTGGTTCAGGTTTAGGAACCGGTGGTTCGGGTGCGATAGTTACAGGAAGAGTTAATTTAACCGGGGCTTTACCTTTAGTTGTAGGAATCGCGGGAACCCCGGGCGTAGGAGCAACCCCAGCAACCGACGGCACTTCTTCCACTTTTGCCGGAAATACCGCACCCGGCGGTAAAGCTTCTTTAGCCGGTGCGGCCGGACTTGGTGGTAGTCCAAATGGTGCTAACGGTCAAAGTCAAGGAGTCGGCGGAAATGGCTTCGCAACTTCGACCGCCGCCGCTATTTCCGGATTCCCTTTTCTTACTATGGGTTCTACGGGTACCGGTGGAGTTGGTGCGGGATTGGGGCAAGGTTCCGGAATAGGAACAGGCGGTAATGGTTCTTCTTCAACGGGAGTCCCCGGCGGAAACGCTACGGGTTACGGTGCCTCGGGGGGTTCAACGCCTCTAACAACGGCTTCGGGTGGACTTTCCACGAACGGCGTTCTTTATTTAGTTGTTTAAGACACGCGGGCCGTGAACCCTTGACACCCCCCGCGAGGGTGTGTAACTTAATCCTTGACCCGTGGAGCTAAGAAGCTCCGCAAATTAAGGAGCGTTAAAAGTGATTATCCAACAACCTCTAAAACCAGTTTATCCCGCTATCTTTACGCGAATTTTACAGTTGATCGCAGAAGAGCAGGGTAAGACATTCGAGCAAGTTAAAGCCGAAATCGAGGCGAATTAACGTGTACATTCAAGTAAGCGAAGCCGACTTCGAGGGACTTTGGAGAAGTGCCGGCGAATGGAAGAAGAATCGTAAAGCCCTACTTCCACAAGTCGAAGAAGGTCGCTTCCAACCTTTACCGGGTGAAACCGTTACTCTCAATAAGTGGAAAATGGCTTATTGGTTCGACTCATTATCGGAGCGAATTATCGCGAAGAATTTTTTAATCGCACAAGGTCATAAGTTCCAAGAAATCACAGACGAAAGAGAATTCGGTACTTGGGTTCTCTTAACCGATTATCGGGCCTTTAGAAAGGGCGAGTCATGGCTATAAGACACGAATTCCCTATCTCCCACGTTAAGCCCGTGGAACCTATGGGAAAGTATCGCGAATTACTCAATAGGACCGCAAGACCTCACACGGTCGAACAGATCGACGGGGACACCCAAATAATTCGATTTATTAGCGTGAGGGACGTTAGACCTTCTCGCTTCGCTATTCGTCACGAAAGGGGTGGCTTCAATGGTTGAACAGTTAGCCCTAGACCTTAGCCCTAAAGCTAAGGGCCAACGCCGCGCACTCCAAGCCTTAGACCCTGCCTACCGAAAGAGATTTCGAGAAGCGGTCGAAAGCATTATCTCGCGGGGTGAACCTTTTATCGTAGACGACGTTATAGCGATTACTGGCCTACCTAACGCGGACGGTAAAAATAATTCCGTGGGCGGTTTAATGTCGCAACTAGCTCACGCCGGACTAATTAAGAAGGTCGGTTATAAGACCGCCACTCGCGAGGCTTCTCACGGTCGCGTTATCCACTTATGGGCCGGTGTCAATTATGGCGAGAAATAAACTCTCTGTACTTGAAAATCAGATAATAACCAGCCGCGAAAAGTTAAGGAGCCTCGATAAAATGAAAGAAAACGAATTACGCAAAGCGCGAAGTTTAATCTTGAAGGCGAGTCGCGAAGGTTTTAGTAACACCGCGATAGGCACCCTTTACGGAACCAGCGCGACACGAATTAAAGTAATGATCGCTCACGCTATAAGTGAGGAAGAATAAAAAATGAGAACTTTAATTCGTGGATTTATCTTCGGCTTAGTTTTCATTCCCATAGTAATAATTCTTTTAGCTCTTATCGGAGCCTCTTCGATCTTTTTATTTATCGGTCTAGTTCGATACGTTAAAAACGACATAGAAAAGGACGGGTTAAAAAATGCTAAATCCTCTAAAGAGCGGATTTCTAGTCGATCTCGCTTTAATAATTGGGTGCGTCGCATGGGTAAGGGCGATTAAAAGTGGCCGATAATTCATGGACTACCGGGAAGTGCGATCTATGCGGAATTCCGGTAATTAACCGTAAAACCTGCGGCGCGTGTATCGAAGCCGTAAAGCAATTAACCCGCGTTAATCCGCGGGCCTTTAAGGAGCTGGCGTACACTTTAGGACTTCAAGAATGAGCGCGTTAGGTATCGCTCTCGTAATTGTCGCAATCTTTTTTATTATCTTGGGAGGCCGCCCTAATGGTTCACGATAGATTCTGCCCTTTAGCGGCCCGGGACTGGCGATCTTCTCGCGCTTTAGTCTGCCAATGTCCGCTAATAAAAGAAGTCCGAAACGGTATTCGTAAAGATCTTTTAACGATCGCGCAAGCTATGGAAGCTTGGGCCGCGGATAATTCAGCCGAAGGCATGGAAGAAAAAAATGTCCTCCACGTAGAATCGAAGGCTCTTACTTATCGGGAAGCGGCTAAAATCGCTCTAGGTAACTTTAGGCGAGTAGGTTTTAATAATGGTTAGAGCTCGTAATTGGAATTCTCTTACACCGGATTACCGCAAGCGATTAGAGCGAAGCGGATTAACTAAGTCAAAGTATGAAAGCGGGGCAGATCTTAGAGCCGCCCGCGGACACGCACCGCGGGGAAGTCAGAAACTCGACAAAGAGCAAATGGCACTACTCAATAGGGCTATTCGAGCCGAAGCAACCCCGCAAGAAATCAACCGTTTAGAGAAGGTTCTACTTCGCCCCTCATGGCTACCTAATAGCGTGAAAGTGCGTCCGGAAGTTCTAGGAGCTTTAAGTAAGCTCCCTAATCCTAAGAATTGGAAGCACGTTTACATAGTTCCCGCCGAACGTGGGCCGTGGACTATGACCGTGTATACCAAGCGGGGTCTATACCCCAACACGATCGAAATTCCCGGCGGCGGCGGAGCCGAAGGCGAAGCACCCCGGGAAGTAATCGACGCAGTAAAAGCAATAAGTAAAAAGTTAGAGATCGAATACACCGACCAAGTAAAGCCCTCTAGCAAAGACGAATTTTGGTCGGTCATGGATACAGACGCAAAGACCCCTAAAAAATAAGGAGAATAAAAAAATGGCAGATAACAACGAACCACAATTAGGAATAGAAAAAGACGTAGCGGACTTTCTTTCGGGCTTGGCCCCAATGACCGAAGCCCTAGACGCTTTTCTAATTCGCTTCGAGCGAGTTGAAACCTTTTTTATCTATGGACAACTTGAACAGACCGCCCTCATGCTTCGCACGATCGCGGCGCAGAATGAAATCCTAATAGAGCAAGGTTCGACTAAAAGTAAGTTGATTATCTAATGGGAAGCGCATACGACGCAGACGCGCCGCAATGGTCTTTACAAGTTATAGCCGAACAATTAACTCGAATTGGTGACAATTTGGAAAAATTGGTCGAGTTAAAACAGGGTTCCAAGATTCCACCGGAGCTCCTACAATTTCTAGCAGACGCTAGGCAAAGAATCGGACTCAATACGGAAGAGGTTTCAAGTGACCGATAAGCTCATAATGTCGCACGAAGGTGATTACACCGAAGGCCGCACCGCGAAAATTATTCGCGGGTATTTTCACCGCACCGCAGTAAAAGGCGATACGGCACTAGGGGAGGGAAATTACTTTCATAATAACTGCGTTAAAGCCTCGTTCTATAAAGTGATCGACCTAGCGGGAAACATAATTGAATCCCTACCCCCTACCGATACGGAATGGGCTACGGATAATTGGGAAGAGAATCTACTCTCCCTAAGTTATGAATTTACCGGACTAAATGGAACACCACTCACACCGCTACAAATTAAAGCGGCGATTGAGGACATAAAAGCCGACCCCGCAACCAAGACAATAAGTAACCACCGCTTAACTATTGCCGAGATAAAAGCAGAACACGCTTCGGGGTGGGGCAATCACCACGACGTAACGATCGCTTACCAGACACCTAACGGTCACGTAGACGCAATTTCAGAAGCCGAAATAGCCGAAATTCTCGCGGGATTAAGTTAGAATCTCGTAAGGATTCCCTCTTGAAAGGTAAACTATGAGTACAGACCAACCAGCACCAGCCGCCCCCGCTTCGGGACTACCAACTAACGGAACAGTTCTCGCGACTGCCCTAGCGGACGCTACGCCACAAATTAAGACCGCTTGGCTTGATCGTATCCCCGCCGGTTATCGTCACTTCTTGCTATTGGTTATCTCTATGGGATTGGCCGACGGAGCGCATTACATTAACTCGATTCATCTCACCACGGCACAAGCTACCGCGGCGGGCTTGGGCCTTACCTTCGCAACGGAATACTTCACCCCGCTAACGCGTCAATTCGGCGTAGGTAAGTAATACTTGAAGGGTGATCGTTCAACTAACCCCCGCAGACGTAGAAGCGACCGCGGCGGCTTTAACCGCCGTCGCCCTCGCTTCGGCCGCAGTAATTCGTTGGGCAAAAACACCAACTAAGGAACGGCTTATAAAAGTCGAAAACCAAGTAAGCGAGATTTACGGATTTTTAATTAAACACACGGATTAACAATTAAAAGGACGGGTTAAAATGAAATTAGCAATAGCAGACCCCCCCTATCTTGGGCGGGCGGAGCGTTGGTATGGAATTACCGGAGAAGGTAACGGCTACGGTTTAGGTAAAGCGGACGAACACCCCCAAGCTTATTTATGGGACGACCCTAAAACCCACCAAGATTTAGTTAAAAAATTAAACAATAATTACGATTCTTGGGCGATCGCTCTTAGCGTTCATTCCCTTAGTACCTATTTAGAAGTTATAAAAACAGATTCCCGCAACGGAATAAGAGTATGCGTATGGAATAAACCAAGTTCGGTAACTAGCGGTTCTCGAATTAAAAATACTTGGGAACCAGTAATAATCAAAGTTCACGAATCGCGAAAAGGCTACGGGGGGGGCTTCGCGTGAATGATTTAATGACTTGTCCACCACCTCGTAATAATTTTATCGGTGCTAAACCTCCAGCTTGGACGGCGTGGGTTTTAGAGCTTTTAGGTTACCAAGAAGGGGACACCGTAGAAGATTTATTCCCCGGTTCTAAAGCCGTTAGCAACGCCCTCGACTCCATGACATTAAATTTTTATGATAATTGAACCTCTAGGTAAATCTCGTTTTAAGCCAGTTGTACTACTCGTTCCAAAGTGGAGAAGCCTAACCGCGTATACACCCTTCGGAGTTAAAACGGTTTCGGGCGTTAAAGCTTGTCTAAAGCTTCTTGAAGATCTCGAAATGAATAACCTTTATGTATCCCACTCGCTAAGGGAATTACTAAGTGCCACCGGTGCGGCTAATTGGGAAGCGTCGCTATGGAAAGGTCACGTTACGACCATGAGGTTAGACGGGACTAAGGTTCGAGTACATTCTTTACGCCGACTCTTAGACTCGATCGAAAGCGACGCGGATAAATACCAAGCCCTAAACGAATTAACCGAATGGCTACAAGCTCGCGGTGTCGCCCCCGGCAGTATTTCGGGTATGGCGTGGTCGTTATGGCGATCTACTTTAACCGAACCGCTAGAGATCGGATTTTCTTCAAGCGTTGGAAGGTCAGCACTCTACGGCGGGCGGCAAGAAGCGACACCTTGCGAGAATTTATCGGACATGGTTTCGCTAGACATGAGTAGCGCATACCCCTATGAAATGGCAAACCGCCCTTATGCGGGAACCTTACGAGAAGTCGCTAAAACTACCGTCCTAGACCCTAACCAAGCGGGTATAGCCACCGCCACCGTACAAGTCCCACAAGACCTACCCCACGCCCCTCTACCCCTAAGACTCGGTAACGACTCGATCTACTGGCCTAAAGGAAAGATCAAAGGTACTTGGACATGGCAGGAATTAAACTCGGCGGACTCTCTCGGGTGTTCGGTTGAAGTGACTCGGTGCTATGCCCCGTTAGTTGAAATCTCACCCTTTACCGAATGGTGGGAGATCGTAAGAGAGGGAAGGGCGTCAATGTCCCCCGGTGGTGCGAAGCTGGTAAAAGCCCTCTCTAACTCCTTGTGGGGACTTTTCGCCATGACCGGGGATAACTCGGGTACCTTGCGGTGGTCGGACGATCACGGAACCAACGCCGTAAGCGTGGACGCTAAGAAAAAGCGTTTACCCCAAAGCAACGCCGCCCACATAGCCGCCGAAACCACCTCGAGAGTCCGCTCACGTATGCTATTAGAAGGGCTATACGGCGGTGAGGGACTAGAACCTAATAACCCCGCACACATAGATACCGACGGCGTAATAATCCCCCGTAGCACCCTTTCCCGCTTCTCTAAATACATGGTCGGAGATAAGCCCGGCCAATGGCGGGTAAAGCAGGAGATTCACCGCCTAGAGGTCAAAGCCCCCCAGCTCTACCGCTTCACCTGCTCGCCTAACTGCTCTCACGGTTGGCACTATGTCGCCTCGGGTATGACGACTCGCCAAGCCGCGGACTACTTCGAGCGGTCGGCGGGTCGCCTAAAAATCTCGTTAAACTCGATCGAAGCACAGACAGACAACCAGCTAGAAAAGGAGATCGCTAAATTAAAATGAATGTCCACTTTTCGTCGCTTAGCGTTGATTGGGCTACTCCGCAAGGACTTTACGATCAATTAAATAAAGAATTTAATTTTAATTGTGATCCTTGTCCGTTGGGGGGGGTGGAATACATGAATGGTTTAGAAATGGAATGGGGTACTTCGACATTCTGTAATCCGCCTTATGGTAAAGAAATAAGCCGGTGGACTTCTAAAGCCGTAGAAGAAGCTAATAAAGGTAAAACTATCGTCCTTTTAATACCTTCGAGAACCGATACTAAATGGTTCCAAAACGACATAATGAAAGCTAAAGAAATTAGGTTTATAAAAGGCCGCTTAAAATTCGGCGGATCTAAAACCTCAGCTCCTTTCCCTTCGGCGATAGCAATTTTTAACTAAACGGTACTAAGGGGTGAAGCCTTGACAGTCACGGTGACACCCCTTGACCCCTCTTAAACCATTATAAACCGCCCCTTTCGGCTTAGGGGGTGTCACGTGTACTCGTACCCGTGTCACGGGTTCACAGCCCGCGGAACTGACACCATGACACCCCCCACCTTCTAAACCCAGTAAATAACGCCTATTTCAGACCCCCGACG